>Ga0210059_1000796_pt1 | contig 43523 bp, 20 predicted proteins | sample Ectturendosymbi2_FD_188042 | JGI IMG/M metagenome (GOLD analysis project Ga0210059, IMG submission 188042) | Ecteinascidia turbinata endosymbiont from Florida, USA - Sample 2 (SPAdes) (version 2) | ecosystem: Host-associated > Tunicates > Ascidians > Unclassified | place: Key West, Florida... | reverse complement strand
AAAAGAGAAGGAATTGTTCGAGGAAGCCAATCGGTAATCCATGGATGTTGTTGGAATTCGTCGATTGAGAGTAGTGGTTCTAACAGTATAGAGGTGGGCGATGGGTGGAAACCAGTGGTGTAACTAGAGGTTTGAGCCAGGGGAGGAAAACTTTGCTGAAGGTGGCCCATTAGACACCGTTTGGGTATGCAATAATTAGTTCCCAAAAACTCACATACGTTGCGTGTATACGGGTTTTGTCTTCGCTTGTTCGCGCCACATATGTGGATGTAAGTCTTCGCGCACACCCTGTTCGTGGTGCATCGTACATTCAACGACAAGCTAACCGAGAGGCTGCAGCAAAGGTACTTGAATTGCACAAACGTGATTATTTATAGAGCAGTGCAAAGCAGATATTAGATTATAAACACAAACAATACATGCATGGGCGTCCTCAGAAATTTTTTTCAGCAATAGTCAAAGTCGAAATTTTTCGTATCCTTTTCAGGTTGCTGACGTTACAATGCAATGGATGATCACATAACGCTTTCACCTTTCTCCACCCAGGCCTTACGAGAGGGAGGTACGAGAGGTACATCGTACCGGGTCCAAGAGGTACTGGGGCCTGGGAGGATGAAAGTACCCATGATAAATTTTTCTGTAATCACACCCAAAATTACTTGTGTATAAGCTAGTTGACAGAGTCACAATTTAATATATTTCTAAGTCTTAGCGAGGCAGCTGTTTTTATCTATTCTGGTTACTATGGAAACAAGTTATAAGCTGCAAGTTTTAACGAGAAACCCAGAAGCTAGGGGGCCCTGTATCGTTCTTCGTACCCTCAGGTAAAATTTCTCTCAAAGGCACTGTCTACACCACAAAGAAAATGCCCCATGTCACGGCAACAGTCCCAAGAAATGCGCTTCGTTCGCAGCAATGTTTCCTTTCGCACCGTATTAAACTACGTGACTTACTGCTATTAGCAGTTTTTGTCTCACTGCATTACCTGCCACAGATGTCTGCGTTCAACAGCCACATGCGGTAAAACGCCTACTGTCGTAACTTGAAGCGAACATTTGTTGCCATGTTCTTGTTACGCTATAAAGGCCAATTTCATAACTATCCGCTCACAGGTTTCGCTAAGGACATGGGTGTGTGCAGAAATTTTTCCAGGGTGGGTGAACGTCAACATTTTGCTTATCCTTTTTAGGTTGCTGACGATTCAACGTAAACGGACCTTCACAGAGTCTATTCGAATAAGAGCTGATGATGCCTACTTCGTTGGCGAAATGTATGCTCTGTAAGATCCTAGTGTCTGATTCTTTGCTGAGAAAGGATTTCTTTCCATTAGACACTTGTCTTCACAAAACACTTTACCCTTTCTACACCGCAAAGAAAATTCCCCATGAAAGCATGCGCTCCATTGGCATCCTTTTTGAAATCGTATCCAGGTGGTGTGTATGATCGCGTTTGCCAAAAGGGTGTACTTTCTGTCATCTTTTAGAGCTTTTGTTGATTTGGGGTATAATCCAATATCACTATTATTGAGAATTGCAGACACCCGAGTCTGAATTGGGTTTGAACTATTCACAAGGTTTGGAGTGCTCGCATTAGTCTGTGCGGGTTGAACTTCACTTCTCAATCTTTAATCTATAATTTTATATACACTTTGGCTTTCATAAATGCTTTCTTTTCATAATGTATCTGATATCTATTTTTGAGCACTTTCTGCAAATAAGTCATAATTTAAGAATAATCAACGGTCAGAAAACATTAACGGTTCTAAAAAACGGAAGTTAGACACCGTCGCAAAACTGTTTCAAGCAATGAGAAGTAGACCTGTGTGTCAAGGGCGGGACCAGCTCTTCATCCCAGGGGGGGCAATTTTCATGAAATATCATTCGACGAATTATTGTGCTTATTCAACAGTGGTGCAGCTTTGGTATTCAAATAATTGAAATAAAACTTTTTGAATGAATGGTTAGAATATGAAATATCACCTTTATTCTTTGAAAGTTTCTGGAAATGTCAAAATTGCTATGTATTGTTTTGAAATTTTCTGGGGGAAAATAGCCCCCAAAGCCACTTGCGCACCTTCTGTGCGTTGATAATCACTGTCGGACAACTTGCTAAAGTTGGGACACCACGCAGGCTTTACGAAATAGCAGATGAATTATAAAAACTCGCCACAGGAAATGCAGCTCAGCAATTGCTAAATCAAAAGTCAGAATTAAACACTGACAATATATTGCTACAAACCTGCATAGACAACAAGTGTGGGGAAAATAAAAAAGCCTACATAAGCGTACTATAAGCTATTCGTTCAGGCACATTGGTGTGACTCAGATCAGACTCGCACTAGTAATGGATATTTCATAGTTGAGGATGCATTGCTACAGATTCACTCGTGCTTCTTTTAGTTTCACACAGTAAAACTACATGGCTTACCGCTCAGCAGTCACTGTCTTGCTCAGCTATGTCCAACCCGACGCCCGTGGGCCGCATGCGGCCCAGTCGAAGATTTTGTGCGGCCCAGTTCAGGTTTTCGCTGTAGTAAAAGCATCCTACATAGTGACAACTTGTCCTATTTTGAGAATCTTTAATTTGACATTTTCGATGCAGGTTGTCCTCAGGGCCATTTTTATCACGTCTGTTGCCATTGCAAATTCAAACACTTTAGCGATATTAGTTTAAGCTGAATTTAGTTTGATAAGATCAAAGTTAGTCATTCAATGTGCGGCCCTCAATATGTCATTCAATGTGCGGCCCTGGTTGAGATAGAGACATGATTTTTGGCTCAATAAGCGATTTGGGTTGGACATGACTGGTCTTGCTGCATCAGCTACCATGACGTCTGCGTTCAACAGCCACATGCGGCAAAACGCCCATTCTGTCGTAACTTGCACTGTTCTCAGATGGCAGTTACCTACAGCTACCAAATGGTGTCACGACATACTATAAGATTTTTCTAAAAATTTTGTTACAAATTTCCAGCTAAAATCTGCTAAAGTAGTGAAAGTCTGCCAAAAATCTGCTACGTTTGAGGTTATTAAAAATAAACCAGTAAAGTCATACATCAATTTTTGTCTTGCACTCACTACCAATGGACAAAAAGGGTAGGAATTGTCGGTCTTGGCCACCACACTTATCGGCCCACAATTTTCTTTTCGTCGACATTTTGAGCAACGTAACTGAAAGTTCACCTCATTTCTTGAATGACTGACAGGCGACAGTTTTTGACAATGTCTTACACATTTTCATGACATGTGTTTACAGAACAATGTTCAGCGATAAACAGACTGAGCATAGCTACTGCCTTATAACTTTCTACGGCAGGAGTTTGTAACACAAAACTTTGTTATTTGCATTTCGGAGCACGCAAAGAGTTCGTTAGCCTTAACTGAGTACTTATTGCTTCCAGCATGCCTTTGAAGTTCACAATTTTTCGCTATGATTGTATTATTGCAAAGTTTGCACTGGGCTTTTCTTGAATCAGTAGTACAGGTACGCAACCAACTTTTAAATTTTGAATCTTGCAAACATATCTAACGAAACTTTTGACATAACAGTATTGCTTTGGTTTACCATGAGTATTTTTTTACCAGACATTATTACTTAGTGTCGTATGTGAACCACTTGGCAATACATGTGGCGTGGGATGAAAACATTTTCTACTATTGCAGCATGTTTTCTAAGGTGTTTAAGGGACCCGAGTCGGGTCTCTAGAATCAGCGAAAATTATCATCGGGTTTCTAGAATCAACGAAATCGTGTCCTTAGATGTTCACACCGGGTACCTAACATTTTCCTTAAAAAAACCCTGATTGTAGGTTTCAAAACCTAATGCCCTCACTAAGCGCAGAAGCTAAAGAAAATCATTTAAGCTTCACCAAACCACCTAGTTACTTGTTATTATGACGCAAAGATCTGCTTGAAGCTGCTTCGTTGCACCTTAATAAAATTTCTAGATTGAAGGCAGGTGGTTCTGGTTTGCTTTGTGAGTGGTACAAGTGTTGCCCAATTTAAAGCGTCATAAAGAAGATAAAGTTTTTTTTATGATGAAGTTGTTAAAGTATTCATCTCCAAAAACTGTTGAAACAAAAATGTTGTCAAAAAGATGTTAGCTGCTAAACTTGCCAAACGATTTTGAAAATCCTGATAGAAAATCAGCTAACTGCTAAGTTGAAAGTTTTGCAGCTAACAGTGGGAAACACTGATATATTTAGCTGAAAATCACCTAGAATGGCAACACTGGTAACTTGAAGTAAACGTTTGAAGATTTGCTCCCATGTCATTTTTACGCAATAAAGACAGAAGAATCCCCTGTATGTTTGGCCACGCAAAGTAGAGGACACGAGTGAACTGTAAGCTCACTACTGCAACTGCATGACACCAGGACAGTGCACTTGGCTCTTGTGCAGTGTGAGTGCCATACCGTCAAATAAACTGTCATAGCAAAAATGAAATCAAGTGATCGGAATTGGCTTCAGGTTTTCTAGAAAATTTTGGTTCTTAGTTCCAATTTCCAATGCGGGAAAATACCCGTTTTGCCCCCCCACCCTACGATCGCCCATGGCTGAAGACATTCTATTACGTGGAATTTTTGTATGACAATGGTCACCATGGCCAGTTTGATGGAAAAAATTCAAGCGCGCTGTCGATTCTGAGAATGTCCCGCTATGACACATTCGGCAATCTGCTGCCGAACCATCGAAACTTCGCATAGTGGCGAAACAAGTTTCGCGAACTGATCAAACAACAACACTTTCCTCTTAACACAAAATGCGCTGACGAACCCGGAAGTCAGCGGTACTGATATAAGAGTGCATTTAGTCATCGCACACTTAAAGATCTTGGTAAAAGCAAGTTTTAGTAGAATACGTAACCACATCCAGCGGTAACAGCTCATTTAAAGTATCTAAATCACAGGAGAGTGCACAGCAGATATCATGACGAAAACTGTGTTTATCGAGAACTTCATAAAATGTTTGTTGCTGAGCATGATTTTTCCCATAACCATACAGCAAAGAGGTAAGCGAGTTAATTGCTAATGACAAAAATGCAAACAATTGATAAACCTGTTTTATTCAGGATGCCAGCAAAGCTTCTTTGGTATTGGAAAAACCTTTTACACCCTATCAAGAGAACTGACAAATGCTTCTACAGCGGACAAAAGATGCTCTGCTATGGGAGGAAATCTCACCATGTTCAAAGATGTTAACGTGCTTGAAGTTTTCAAAAATGCAGCTAACTCCGAATACACGAAAGGTAGGAGAAATCGATAGTTTAGAATCTACAGCGTTGCATTCAACTTGCTGCAGCAGAAATAGAGAAAGTAGAATCAATTAACACTTCAGATGAAAAGCATTCGAAGCTAATTACAGTAGCATGTACATGCCAAAACGATTTAACTTAATTTCAGAAAATTCTTACCGTTGCTCTTGTGAAGGTACAATAATAAAGCGATTTCACCAAAAGATTTGAAAATAACTATATATTTTGCAGAAGGTATTCGAAAGAAATTATTTTTTAAGGAAGTACTTAAAGTTTAGTTTCAAGCTGAGTAAAAGCTGCAAAAGTGATTTTTGACACTCTGTTACCTTAGGAATATTGGGTCGAAATGACTAAAAATCTATGTTCAATTTTTCTTGTTTGGAATGAAACTATAGTAATTTTTGATCGGTAAACTTACATCAGTTTTATTGATTCAGACAATGGTATAAACCCCGTGTAATGTCAATGTTTAGAAAAAACTTTTGAATGAGGTTTTGTGAAAAGTACAGAATCGTGCAACCTCTCTAAGATTCTGACACAAACTCATAAAACTATTTCGGAAATGGAGATGATAGTTCAGCAATCGATGCGTGAAACACAAACTACAGTACGAGCATGGGCGTCGGAAGGATTTTTTCCAGGGGGGCACTAGGAGGTTTTCCAAAAGTTTTATAAGGGAGCCAAAAGTGGTGAAATTTGTTTTTTCCCTCTCGAAAATAAGAAAACAACTCCTTTTTGATAATATTTTCAAAATCCATGGGGCCCCTTCAAACACCCATGAGTACGAATAGAAGCTGAAATTGGGAATTAGTCAGATTCGAATGTCGTGATATTAGGTACGATCTGAAACATCCTTAATCTAACTTCGTCTTTCAGCTCAATGATAAAAATGGAACAGTTTATAAAAGCTGACATATCACCAGTAAATGCATTTGTCACACTTGAAACTATTGAAACCAATCAACAATGTTGATGAGCTTCGATGTAGTAGTGATGTTTGTCATTACTGCGTAAACGATGATTGGAACTACTGGTGACAGAATCAAAGGAGAAACGCAACTGCGTTTGTTTCCACAAATATTCAACCCTTTGTTAGGGTTCACCAGGTTCTAGATCTGCAAAACAAATATTTGATATGAAACTGACACAGAGACTCAGTTCTTTTGAGTTGTCAGAATCCAAAATTAAAACAAGCAATGCCAAAAGCACTCATTCCCGTTTAGATTGTTCTTTTCCCTACTCTGTCTTTACCATGCTGTACTCCGTCTGCAGATCCGGAAACGGCTCGTCTTAGGTTCGGAATGAGAGTCCACCAGGGTGCAGGTGTCAAGCGCTCAGGGGCGTATAGAGGGAGGGCAAGGGGGCACAAATCCCCGGGCGCCGAAAAGCTCAGACAATGTCATAAGTATTTTCTTCAATACAGTACCTTTGCTTCCGATAGACATACTGTTAGAACATGGAAGCGTGAAACTTGCTTCTTGCTCCGGGCGCCATTTAACCTCGTCACGCCCCTGCAAACGGTAAACATATCCTGCCTCGGGTATCAATTGTAAGCAGTCACATCTGCTTGAATAACACTTGTTGAAAAAGATGATCATGTGTTAAACAAAAGTGGACGTGTTCTGTGTTCCATTCTCTGACACACGTACGTTTGCTTCTGATGTTATAAGCTCTGAATGAGACGTCACATCATCCACAGCTATCAATGAAACCGCACTTAATTGTTTTCTTTCTTTTATTTCCCGCCATCTCGTACAAGCTAATGCTTTCTTTAACCTCTGTGTAAAAGCAGCTTTCGTTTGGATTCCATCTTTTAGTTTACAAGAAGGGTTTTGGTTCACAACGCTTGCAAAATTCACTACGCGTTTGCAGATTAGCCGCCCATGCGTGTTTAAAAGAGCCATACCCTATTAAAACAGATATTAATGCACATGAAACGAAACAAAACATTGTACAATCAATGCTATAATATGTGAAAATAAGCAGAGAAAGCAAATCAATAAAGCAAACGTGTAACTTTCGAAGACTTTCAATTGCTAACCATCTTTGGCTAACTCAAAGTGGGATTGACGCAGCATTCCAGTACCTTTGCTTAACAACATCAATATAGTTTATTTGGAAGTATTCCTGTCCATATGTAACGTATTTGTAAATCTATGTTTGGTGATTTTTCATTAAACCACACGTGGGTGGGCACCGCATTTTTCAATTCCATGTCACAACTTTAAGCATTTACTCAAACAAAATGTGCACTATTTGCTTCATTTCTTTCAAGAATATTTGAAGACACTGCTGTTGATTTTTACTCTCTAAAATATACTTTTTGAGTTAAACACTCAACTGAGGCCATTGTTGAGTGGGTCACTGTTTGTTAAGCTACTCTGTCAAAAAAAACTAGCACAAAATTATTGTATTTTAAGAGATTGTTGCACGTGTTTCAGCATGCCCACAATTGCCAGTTGCAGCTGATAAGGTCTTCCAATGCAGTAAAAACATTAAACGTCTTTCAATGCAGTTTAATGCTTGTGTAAGTGTGAAACTTTGCTCTGCTCCACCATCTCCTAAAACAAGCAAATTGATAAAGTTTGTGCTTACGTACAGATCTGGTACGGGTTTGGATTTTTTACGATTCTAATGACAAAAGACTCACATGTTACTCCAAAAATAAGCGAGAAGTTGGAAATTGGAAAAGCCTGAAAAGCAAAAACCAACTTTATTTCGTGGACTTATACGGAGGGTAGGTAATGGTGAGGTGAAATTTCACTTTTTGTTGTAAGCAAAAAACACACTTCAGCTTTGTTTCATCGCGAGTTGTGTTCTTTATTCCTTTTGTTTCCTGATAAAGGCAAAGCGTTTTACAATACGGTTTAAAAACATTCATGCTAGATCGAAAAGGACCTGTTTATGCTTCTAATTCTCTTATTGATTTAACGTAACAGCGTCTATGAGATCCTAGACTATAGATTAATTAAGTTAAAATAGAAAGTTTGAAAAATTTGAGATGCATTTCTGCTAGATAGAAACAGTTGCAGCTAGCTTGAAGTAAGGCTAGTGTTGGTTTGTCTTACATACAGTTTCTGTCTCCAGCGTTTTAGCTTGCTACACCTTGTCCTGTCAATATGTCATCTTGGGAAATGTTATCCTTGCTGCAAATCATCGTCGTAACCACCTTTTTCAAAATTTATCCTATCGCGACACACTCTTTTCGCGAAACACCTCTCACGTAGCGCATTCTCACCCCAGATATCCCAGCATAATCTACTTCAACACAACCCGTGTTGTCCGTGCAACGTTGAAGCAAATCTTGCATTCGCAAGTACTGTAAACATTAAAGCAGTGACCAGGCATTTTACTTTTTTTCATCAATGCCATCGATAAACTTTGATTCTTGCTGATTTGTGACGGAAAAACTCTACGCTCGATGCAGCTGAAACTTGCCATTAGAGCAGTATTCGCCACAATCACGTTTGTATAGAACAAACCCAGGTATAAATGTTCCAAGAGGGTTCGTGAAACTACGCAAAAGGTGCAAAGCGTTCATGAATTTTCTTTCTTTCGAAACATCTGTGTACTGTATTTTTAAATACGTAAGCAGAAGAAAAGAAAAATTTCAGAAAAAATATGGCGTGTAACCACTGAAATCCTTCAGCAAGTTTAACATTGACAGTAAATGTAGTTATGCCAGGGGCAAGCAAATGTAAGGAATAGTTACGTTTGACAACACGCCAAATTGCCATGCACAACATGATCAAGTTTCCGTTTGGAGGACCAGGCCAATGCAGATTCTATGATTTTCGCCTTCTAATGTACTGACACATATTTGTGAAACGTGAAAAAAGTGACTTATGAAGTGTCATCCATGCAATGCTATTTTTCGTCTATTTTTCAAACAGTTGTGACAAAACTTTGGTTTTGCACTTTTTTGGTTTGAAAAAGTGCGAGAAAGATTTCTTACACTTTGATGACAGCTTCTTAACAAGCGATGCGTGATGATTTGACAACATCAGAGTCAATAAGTGTTTGGAAGAAAATATCACTGGAAAACCTGATACCTTTCTTCGACGAGCTTAAAATTAGTCTGACTGTTTTCAATTTTGAAAAGTAATCACACCTGATGGGACCCTTGTTTTATGTAAGAATGTCTTCCTAGCTATCGCGTTGATGAAGTTTATATATTACCTCTACTTATAAAACTGCTACGGCAAATGGATAATTAATATTTTTTATTCTGACTCTCTGCGAAATTTGGAAAAAATATTTCCAATCACAACTGGCGCTTTTTCTATCACACTTATTTCTCTTGCCCAGATTAGTTTTGTGCTATTGCGTACCTTTCAATAAAAAGAATTACGCAACCTCAACTGATATTAACTGAAATATATTTTAAAAAAGCAAACAATTTTGCTCATCAGTTATCATCCAGAAAAATAGCAACAGAGACATTTTTGGTCCAGGAAAATTTTGATTGCGGTAGCACAGTTGAATGCGGTTGATGACAGATTTTGTAAAGAAGCAAAATCTTTTCTAGGGTAAGTAGAGATTTGAGCCAGGGGGGGAAAACTTTGCTGAAGGGGTTCATTGGCCACCGTTTCAGTTTGCAATAATTAATTCCCAAAAACTCGCATACGTTACATATATATGTGTGTAGTCTTCGCTTGTTCGCGCCACATATGTGGATGTAAGTCTTCGCGCACACCCTGTTCGTGGTGCATCGCACATTCAACGACAAGCTAACCGAGAGGTTGCAACAAAGGTACTCGAATTACACAAACATGATTATTTATAGAGCAGTGCATGCAGATATTAGATTATAAACACAGGCAGCACAGGCATGGGCGTCCGCAGAAATTTTTTCCAGCAACAGTCGAAGTCGACATTTTTCTTGTCCATATCAGGCTGCTGACGATACAATGCAAATGGACGTTTACATAATACTTCACCTTTTCTGCACCAGAAAGGAAATGCCCCATGTTACGGCAAAATTCCCAAAACTGCGCTTCGTTGGCAGCAATGTTTATTTTCACATCGCATCCATCAGCAGTCATTGTCTGCATTACCTGACACCGTTGTTAGTTTTCAACAGTCACATGCGGCAAAACGACAGTGCCGCCACGGAATTTTTTGCAAAAATCACTAGATTCACAAAAAATTCACTAGATCTGAAAAATATCACTTGATTCAAAATTTCTGCGTTGAAGTTAGCAGTTTTACTTGAAATCATTTATTTATATAATTTACAGCCTAAAAACCCTAACACCATTTGCAAATTTTGTTAAAATAGGTAGACCATGCTGAACCTTGGAAAATCATAGGTCGGAAACCTTAAGGTTCCTTTCAAGAGCTTAAAGCGACAACAATAGCAAAGTATATTAGGTCAATTAACTTAATATTTAATCAGTATATTTCTACTGCACTGATCCTGAACAGAAATGAGGATAAGGTAAAGCCAACATTGTATTTTAAATAGCGCAGAAATGAAAACAATAAAAACTGAGATTCTAAAATTGTTTGTTCTGTAGTTGATAATCTGAGCACAATGATTCACATAATCAATTTTTTTCTGAAAAATAGGATGGAAAAGTATGACACAAGACATCCGATCTTAGAAGACATGCCTTGAAAATTATCACAACATTACAGTGGAATATCGCGAGATCACTAGGTCAGCCCCAAAATCACTAGATCTAGTGTTGCTTGTCAAAAATGCTGATTGTGTGGATGGTTTTTGGCAGCACGTTGCTAAGTTCCTTTTCAATGCCAGCATTCTACTATTTTCTCAAGTACCTACGCTACACTGCAAACAGACACAGACAAGCAGACAAGTTTTACAAGTCATGTTCAGCTTTCGATCGCCTGGGCGTGACCTATTCTCTGATCCTTTGTGAAATCGCAACCCTTGTTTCGGTCGTCCGCGACCCATACTACGGGAACGGGTGGTTTAAATGCTTAAACCAGTTTTAATCTGTAGACCTCTATCACTTAATCGTATATTTCAAGGAGGTATAACATACGCTGCGCAGACGAAAGCCACAGTACACGCAGGGATGGATAGAAAGCGAAGTTATCACCTTCAGCTGAGATGCTAAAACAACACCACTAGTAGTAATACAAGGCGGTCAAGCCTACCGTTGTATGGGTTTTGGGTGTCTTCGGGTGTTCAGGTTCAGGTGGCGAGTCTGGGGTCTTCCCCTTACCCAACCTCCCTACCCCTCGAGCTATATTTTCAATATTTTTATGTTTTTGATATTTTTCGAGTCTGTGGTCTTCCCCTACCACGACCAATCTAACTACCCCTCGAGATATATTTTCAATATTTATTTATGTTTCAGATATTTTTGATGTTTTTCATAACTTTTGATATTTTTGACGTTTTTTCATGTGTCTTATATTTTTCGTGTTTTTCAATTTTTTTTCAGTTTTTGATAATTTTTTGATTGTTTTGATTATTTTGCGTTATCGTAATATGTTTCATATTTTCACGTTATGATAATATCTTCATGGTTTTTATTAATTTCATATTTTAGAGATAACTTGTCACTTTCAGGTCTTATGTAAAGCCGGCCACTTCATTCCTCTAACCCGCCACTACTTGTCGAAGGCCAAGGCCTGCCAAGACATGCCACGTTTCCGATAAGCACATATTCACGCAACCGGCCAAGATCACTTCTCATGAACATCATTCGAGATGATCATGTGGATGTTAGTATCAAAGCAAAACGCAATGACAACCAGCTAACTTCATCAGTTCTTTGGCGTAGTATTCTTCTTTGAACGTTTATCATGTTTCTACAAAAACAAACAGGAAATTACTCATTGCGGTTGTTTAACGTAAAGCACCAAAAACTTTCCAGTTAGACGTTAATCAAGTTTACCCTGTTCTGCAACAGAATTAATATAACCGTATCATTTTTGCAGAACAACGCTTTAACAAAATTTGTGTGGTTTTTTTTAATACCATCGTTAACATTTCATATCGTACGACTTCTTTCATCGAAAGTAGCAACCATTGCAAAGTTCGAATGCTAGATACATATTTCTCATTAGCAGTTTAAATTACATTTTCTTCCAAATGTTTGCGCTTTCTGCAAGTTTTGTTGCTCCTTGGTGCAGTGTTGCTTCGCTCATTAACTAATTATCTCAGCCATTACATAACCTATGACGTTGTTGCGCACACTAGCTACGTCACTGCTCCAATCTGTAACTGATTGCGTTGTGAAAAGGAATACCGATTACCTCGGGTTTTAAATCCGATAAGCAAACATTCACACTTGCTTCACTTGAACATCATTTGATGACCGTGTGGATGCTAGTTTCAAAGCAAAACATATTCATAGACGACAACCTGCTAACGCATTCTGTTCTTTGACGTAGAATACAACCCTGAACGTTTCTCTCTTTTAACAAAATCAAACAAGAAATTTCCCATTACGATTGCTTTGACCCAAACCGTGAATCACTTTACAGTAGGAAGTAATAACCCGACTTTCCCTGTTCTGAACAAAACTTATACGACCGTATGATCCTGCGGCACACAGTATTCACAAAGCCTGCCTGGTTGTTTCATACCATCGTCAACATTTCATTTTCTTACGATTTATTTATTCGAAAATAGGAAACGTTTAATAATCAAGCGCTAGAATCGCATCATCTAGAAGTAGCTTAATTTCGCCAGGCACTATTTCTCGTTCGCGATACTGACCGAGGGTGCAACCTTTGCTTGAACATCTTGAACTGCCTTATCTTCAAACTTTTTTTAAAACTGGGAATGTTTCAGTGTCAGATGACATTGACAACTGCACACGTCGATAACTAACTGCATCTCTCCAACACCTGCTCGCTGTGTGGAAGCATTTATTTTTTCAAAACAATATACAATATCATAGGTCTTGGATCGATAAAGGATCGATAAAAACTTATGAAACATATCGCCAACGCACTATGCATCATTTTGCGAAAATACAAACAAAGATAAAGGTTAGAAGTGGGTGTGTATGAAGGCAAAGTGATGCAAAAGAGGTGACTGCTAAACCTCGAGTGTGTTTGTTTTTTTTTGAGAGTAAACACAGTTTCCAAAAGATTGGATAGTGGTGATGTTAAAATTCTGAACAGAGCATTGGAGAAAAACCTTGCACAGATAAATTTTCCCACTATTACCTTAAAATCTCGGATGACCGTTGCAAAACGATGCACACGTGCCAACTTTGAACAACCGAAATGTTTTACAAACGCCAGCCCACAGCGACTAGTTCACTATAAAATGCGGTATCTCGAAACAATTGCCCATGCTGCTTTTGAGACTTTGAAAGAGAAATTTCAGTACATTTCTGATCAACTCGAACAGAAAAGCAAGCAACATCAGGCCGTGAAAGGACTATCCGTCTCTTAGCTGGAAGAGCACGTTGTTATCGGTTTCAACTCGTCTTGTTACGATATTCACTGACGATAGCGCACCTCCTGGAATACTTTCTTTTGTTTGGTTTTGTTAAAAACAGGATAAACGGTCAGAGGGGTATGGTACGCAGAAGAGCAGAATGAGTTAGCAAGTTGTCATCTGTGGATATGTTTTGCTGTGATGGTAGGATTTGCATGGTCATCAAATGATGTTCAAGTGAAGTGGACGTGAATATTTGTTTATCGGATTAAAACCCGGGTTTGCATTTCCACCACGTGGTCAGTTACAGGTTGAAGCAATGGTGTGGATAGTTTGGATCAAAATACCGCGCATGGATCATTTGAACTTTGAAATGTTTCGTACTTTCGTATACAAGCAACGCTGCGAAACTTTCGTGGTTCGTTTATTTTGAACAAATGAAAACTTTTCGCGGGTTAATTCTTGTTACTGACAACTTGCAAAAGGGAAGTGAATGCTTGCTGTAACTGTCATAGCTGGTTTATGTTTTCGCAAAATGATGCATGGTGCGTTGGCGATATGTTACATACGTTTTTATCGATCCTTCATCGATCCAAGATCTGTGACAATGCATAGAGTATTTGAAAAAAAAATTGCTTAAACACAGCGAGCAGGTGTTGGAGAGATGCAGTTAGTTATCGACGTGCGCAGTTGTCAATGCCATCTGACACAGAAACATTCCTAGTTTTTGAAAAGAAGTAGTTTAAGATACGACAGTTCAAGATGTTCAAGCGACGGTTGCACCCTCGGTCAGTATCGCGAACGAGAAATAGTGACTGGCGAAAGTAAGCTACTGTTAGATGATGCGATTCTAGCGTTTGATTTTTGAACGCTTGCTATTTTCGAATAGATAAATCGTAAGGAAACGAAATGTTGACAATGATATGAAACAAACAGGCGAGATTTGTGAATACTGTGTTCCGCGGAATCATACGGTCGTACAAGTTTTGTTCAGAACAGGGAATGTTGAATGATTACTTACTGTCAAGTGATTCGCGCTTTAGATTAAAGCAGTTGTAATGAGTAACACATCGTAAGAAAATGAAATGTTAACGATGACATGAAACAACCAGGCAGGTTTTGTGAATACTATGTGCCGCAGGATCATACGGTCGTATAAGTTTTGTTCAGAACAGGGAAAGTCGGGTTATTACTCCCTACTGTGAAGTGATTCACGGTTTTGGTGAAAGCAATCGTAATGGGAAATTTCTTGTTTGATTTTGTTAAAAGAGAGAAACCTTCAGGGTTGTACGCTACGTCAAAGAACAGAATGCGTTAGCAGGTTGTCGTCTGTGGATATGTTTTGCTTTGATACTAGCATCCACACGGTCATCAAATGACGTTCAAGTTAAGCAGGTGTGAATGTTTGCTTATCGGATTTAAAACCCGAGGTAATCGGTATTCCTTTTCACAACGCAATCAGTTACAGATTGGAGCAGTGGTGTAGCTAGTGTGCGCAACATCGTCATAGGTTATGTAATGGCTGAGATAATTAGTTAATGAGCGAAGTAACACTACACAAAGGGGAAACAAAACTTGCAGAAAGCGTCAATATCTGGAAGAAAATGTAATTTAAACTGCTAATGAGAAATATGTATCTTGCATTCGAACTTTGCAATGGTTGCTGCTTTCCTTGAAAGAAGTCGTACGATATGAAATGTTAACCATGGTATTAAGAAAAACAGACAAATTTTGTTAAAACGTTGTTCTGCAACAATGATGCGGTTATATTAATTCTTTTGCAGAACAGGGTAAACCTGATTAACCTCTAACTGGATAGTTTTTGGTGCTTTACGTTAAAGCGTCTGAAATGAGTAATTTCCTGTTTGTTTTTGTTAAAACACGATAAACGTTCAAAGAAGAATACTACGCCAAAGAACTGATGAAGTTAGCCGGTTGTCAATGCGTTTTGCTTTGATACTAACATCCACATGATCATCTCGAATGATGTTCAAGTGAAGTGATATCGGCCGGTTGCGTGAATATTTGCTTATCGGATTAAAACGTGGCATGTCTTGTCGGGCCTTGGCCTTCGACAAGCAGTAGCGGGTTAGAAGAATGAAGTGGCCGGCTTTACATAAGACCTGAAAGTGACAAGTTAGCTTTAAAATATGAAATTGATCAAAACCATGAAGATATCATCATAACGTGAAAATATGAAAAATATTGTGATAACGCAAAATAATCAAAACAATCAAAAAATTATGAAAAACTGAAAAAACATCAAAAGTTATGAAAAACATCAAAAATATCAAAAACATAAAAGAATATTGAAAATATATCTCGAGGGGTAGTTAGGTTGGTCGTGGTAGGGGAAGACCCCAGACTCGCAAAATATCAAAAACATAAAAAAATATTGATAATATAGCTCGAGGTGTAGGGAGGCTGTGAAAGGGGAAGACCCCAGACTCGCTACCTAATCCTGAACACCCGAACACACCCAAAACTCGTACAACGGTAGGCTTGACCGCCTTCTACTGTATTATTACTCCGTTGGTTCAACTACCAGCGGTGAAGTGCAAACAGCTTTGTTATTTGATTGGCTTTTCATAACAAAAATGGTAGTTGTAGTGTCACTAAAAACTTTCTCTGTGTTCTAATCTCACGGTCACTGTCTAATCTCAAGGAAAAGTACACGCCAGCCTTCAGACAAAAACGTATTCACATCTGCATTACACAGACCAAAGCGTGTAGAACTATAACGGCCGCAAATGCGGGCATCGTTTCATAACAACGGTACGGGGAATTATTACAGTTGATCACAGTGCGCACGTTCAAGTTTATGCACTGTACAGGTCACGCTGCTGCAACAACTTTTAATTTACAATTCATTTGATGACTGCTGGCTTGCTAAACACTGCAGTATTTCAGTATGTTAAATGTCAGGACCAATGGATTTCCAAAACTTGCAGAAGCACCTTCATATTCTGCAGTTCATTAAATCCCCAAGGTGGGAGGCATTTTTTCATTTTGCTTGCCAGGGGGGGGAGGCGCTCACCCCTACTCACCCGTCAGTTACGCCACTGCTCATAAGAGTTTTAATCAGTTTGAATACACATTCATATCTAAATTCATGAAAAATAGCAATGCTGTTTGTCGTTAAACAGACGGTGTTTGCAATGCATTCTGGAAAATAACGCCCCGGAATTTCAAACTTGTCTTGTTTGTGATATCACGTTTTGTGTAAAGCTGTGTTGAAAAAAAACAAAAAATGCGATTAATGATTTAAGGGGTACGTAAAATTTTCCAAGAACTGATAATAGTGTTTCGCCAAATACCCTCAAGTCCGCAATAAATTGAAATGGAACCATCGTGAGTCGCTTAAGTCGCTGTACGCTGTATTAACACAATGCGATGCAGAAATAGCTTCGTGCAGCCAATGCATGGGACATGTTGACAATGCGCTGAGCGCGAAATATGCGACATGGCACGAGTCAAGCACGCGTGGTATGTATTCATAGCAGAGAAATCGCCAGAAATAAAACTGAAAATTGTCGGTGGGCCACTTTTCAATCCAAATGACCAAATAAAGATAGCAATCGACGTAACTCTACGGTTTCCGACGCAAGTACAACAAGCTCCGCAATACTGCACTGTGGTCGGAAGTATTAATCGCTGACAAAATATAAACACATTTCGGACCATACTGGAAAGACTTCTAAATTGACTGTCTGTTGTATGTTAAGTCGCAACCAAGAAAAAACAACAGACAGAAAGACAAGAAACTTGTTTAAAGCAAATGGTTGGCATTATTTTTGCTGAAACAAAAGTCTGGTGTTCTCTGAACGTTTCCCTGCTGTATCGAATTTTGTAGCTGAATTTTCATTTGATTCCTGTTTTGCCGCAATCATTACTTTCATCTGAGATATAAACGGCTCTCATGGCGTTATTGTTCTGCAACATGAATCTTTGCCTTCAGAATACATTTTCAGCAAAATCCGCATCAGACGATTTTGTTAACTTCCCAGTTTTTGCAAAAAAAAACGTGCCACAATTTTCCTTTTGACTGCATTTGATCTCATGCCAGAAATAGCCGCGCGCGACCATTCATAGAAAATACAACGGCTACTTTTCTGTTCACAGCTATCGCACCATTCTGGAGATTGAAGCAAAATTTTGCGTGGAAAATTTGATCGAGAACGATTGAAAAGCACTCGTTATTTTCTGTAACAAGTTTTGCCCTGCGTCGTGCAAGCTGTTTGTAAAGCATACTCGTGGCGTAACGAAAAAGCACAAAGTTTTTGATAATATCAGTTTTCCTATAACCTTTGAATTTGAACCTAGAATGTAGAAGCCTTTCGCAGGGGGACTCGTAAACCTTATTTCCAATCTTACTTTTATAAATACAACTTGCTTCCGCTGAGGGGAAAAACCTGATAAAACTGACGGTTACACATTGGGAACATTCGGTACACAGGAGTATTGTTTCGTAGTTACTGGCACAGTGATTACATGTATTATGAAACTGCTTTTAAACGTCAGTTCACGTATACAGTTTTGGCAAAAAACATTTCGACAGCGCAGAAAACCAACCTTTTTAATTTGAGGGCTAGCTACGACTATTAGCTGTGATGCCTTCCAAAATATCTCCAAGCTTTTTGCTACTCCTTGATAACGAAAAAACTGTTTATGTCTTTTCAAAGCAATATATACATTTAACCTTTGGAAAAGTTTGAAACAAATCATAGGCTTGCTGCTTGGAGCATTCCACTGGCTCGCTCCTTCCACTGTCTTGCTGCTTGGAGCATACTGCAATGTAAACTGGATCTGCTGTGTAAGACAGTGGTGCCCTGCTTGTTAACCACACCATATCGCTTCCATTGGCCTTCTCAATGGAATGTACACAATATCCACTATTACTAATATTTCATATGTGCTTCCAAACTTTGCTTACTCCTAGGCTATTAACAATTGAAAGTGGGTTGTGTGGTGACTAATGACACAACGCTTAAAATTCTAAGCATTTGATTTTTCGAAACATGCGTCAAAAAAGGAAAAGTGATACCAGTGAGTGAAACATCCCATTTTTTAATGCCTAGTGACAATCCAGAAATCGTATTTTACGCACATCAATTTCTTTAAATGTATGCCGTATGGATGATAAGAAGCTGTTTCCAATTTGCCTGAAATTTCAACAGAATGGTTTGTCGAGCCCCTCTGCCACATGCGTTCACCAGGCTCTATAAAACAAAATCTACAATTGGACCTAATTGTGGAAAATAACGTGTTGACGCGCAGCTAAGAAAATAGAAAACTTTTTGAAAGGACGTAAACTGTGAAAGACCTAATAAAATCATCTCCCGAGCGTACACGGGTATTTATGAGTATATGAAACAGTTTAAAGCTAATTGAGCATGCATGGCTGTAGCCAATGTCAACCACAGTGAGTCTAACATCGAATCACGTTTTTGAGTGAGATCATATTTGAAAGCAATAAAATTGATTTCAATAGCTGTTTTGCTCATTGCAGCATGCTTCAGATGCAAAAGTTCCTATTATGACTTGCAGCTCATTGAAAAAGGGTCAGAAGTTATTCGAATTCAATAAAGTACAAACTTGCAGGAGATGGGCTGGTATGCCACACCTTTTTCAGGACTTAGCAAAGCAGCATTGTTTAGGAGTGTGCCAATGACAGATTTGTAACGAAGCAATTACCCTTTGTGCTTCTACTGCAATCATTTTTCAATGCAAAATGTTATTAACTGGCAACAATTCGTGCTGCGAATAATATTTCCAAGGCGATGAAAAGGAGTTGAGAAAGGAACCCAGGTCCTCCAGGAGCAAAGTTTGAAAGGTGCTGTTTTATTATTTGTTCTGTGATAGAAACATACCTTTGCAGTATTTCACAGCTCAAAGCACTAAAATAGAGTAATGGTCACCTACGCACGTTTGGGACCAGGTTGTTTCCACACCATTTATAACAGCCAGTTAGAGGGAGATGCTTTGGTTTCAATGCTTGAGGTTTTTGAATACTGCTTGTGCATTAACCTCTCTTTGATAATGATATTTTAAGGCTGAGTGCAATTCCGGTGTCCCGACACCTCCAACTATCTGATGATGTCACCTAAATGTACTAAAATGACTTTGCAGGATTTTGTTGCCTGGGTGTTGACTATACCGACATTATGTGTTTTGTCAGACGGTCATCAAACACAGAAAGAGTGGATTTCTATATTCCCAAAAACACACCGATCGATGGAATAAAAGGGTTCGTTCTTACCGAAAGAGACCAAAAGATGCATGTAGGAGGTGAGAAAAGTTTCTAACGATTTCGCGTTCAAGGACAAAACGGCAACTTGTCAGTAAAGTAACGCAAAGACATGATATCTCGTCTCGGTGAAAATTCGCCATCACAAGTATTGCTTAACCGAAATAAGCTGCGAAGAAGCGTTTTGCAGTTAGACGATCGTATTATATCCAAATCTTACTTTTCAAAACGTTTATATTTGTTCTGGGATGTTTCATCTTCATCTTATGATTTATTTGGTTTCATTGGGGTGAGAATGACACCCTGCTTTGGAGTGGTTCAGTTATTTCAAGGTGCGCGGAGGCAAAACTCAATTATCGTCCTGTTGGTAAACCATTGAATCGCAGCCTTGTCGCAAACCTTCGACAGAATCCCGTCGGGTTTTTCTGAAAGCAGGAAAAACGAATCATTGAAAGAAGGAAAAAAACGAATCATTGGAAACTGTTCTTTTTCCTGGTGCTTTCTGAATGGTCAGACATAAAATTCCAAGTGATCTTCACATATTTCATCTTCACTACAAACATCAAAGGAAAGTGGCATTGACTGCGACGTAGAATTTGCGTTGCTTGAGAGATGGTGTGGGAAAAAATTGTAATACACACGCTAAGGCCACAGGCTTATGATGTAAAGCTAACGCCACCGAACGGCAAACAAACTTTATTTCCAAGAAGTTCAATCTCAATGGACCCTTACAATAGGGCGCAGAGAGGCAAACGCTTTTGTTCACTTGCTCCTCTCATCCATAACAATAAATGTATAGACCGAAAATGTTAGCTTACCACTTTTGGATTCAATACAAACTGCGATATGGAAGTTTTGTTTCAGGAGCAGTGTTGTGTGTGTTTTATTCTGCCGTTTATCATCGCTTCGAATTCGTTTTCACATAAGTGTGTTGGTGTTTTGCTGAAACCAAAAACTTTCTCTCATTTTTGTGCTTATTGATTGCAACATTATCAACTAGAACAATGGTTCACCAACTTATTCGAGCCGTTACCCAAATCAAGGTAGCCATTGGGTCTGACTAACCACAATATTTCGCAGTAATCGCTAAGGATATAGAACAAAATTGTGGTTTTGTTTCCGAATTATTCACCGAAGAATCGCATATTACCCCTAGGGTTTAATTTACCCCAAGTTTGTGTACCACTGAACTAGAAGAACGCAGAGATTGTCACAAAGATTTGTCACAAAGAAATCTGCAATCTTAGCGCCCATGTAACGTCTGTGTTAAGCCTGTTTTGAAAAAAGTTTTGTTTTATTCTGCAAGGATGGAAAATTTCATTTTCCTTATATGGAATGAAGCCGAATTCTGTAGGAAGCAGGAAAGTCTTCAACTATAGAGACGAAAGCCCTTGTTGGAGTTGTTGGAACGGTGCCAGATTTTCGAGCAGACTGCTTAATCACGATCTGGTATTTGGTCCATTTGAGACGAGACTAAAAACCATTTTTGTTCCAGGTGAGTACGATTGAATAAGAGAGTCCCTTATGGAAGATTCTTGCTACTGACATTCAAATCACTTTTGAAATCGGAAATTAAAAGACGCAAATACCTTTATCACTCATTGTTCTGGTGCTCGTTTGGCAAGAATAATATGTGCATCATGTAAATCTTTCAACTGCTTATAATTAGCCAATGATAAGTTCTTATTTGCATTACGCAACAAACACGTCTGACGTAGGCTATTGTTTTCCCGCTTGCGAAAAAGCAATAAAATAAGCCTAACCCAGCGCAAGTTGAGTAAAGTTTGAAATAAAAATCTCTGTACTCCAATACAAAAACGTTTAAAATGATTTTTCAAAAGTATGATTTTTTTCAAACATTTTGGAAATTAATGTTCTGTGGATATTCTATGCATTCGTAGGTAAAGTTTAAATAGCAGGCTTTCCTCTTCTGTCGGTCAGTGCAAACCTCGCCTGTTAGCTGTCTAAACAGTCCACCACATGTTTATCATGAATCCACCAAATCCACCATGATTTTATAACTTGTTCAGAGAATTCAGGAAATTTCGGACCGTTTTTATCACAAGATATAGAAGCTAGAAGTATTGAAAGCAAAAGATTATATTTCAGCAAAGTACAATTTCCTCCTAAACAATCACTGAATTTGTCCTAAGCTGTCCTATAACTGTTATGTTGAGTTCGCTATCAGCAGCGTTCAAAAGGACAAAGAGACAATTTCAAGACATCATTATCGCAGGAAAAACGTAACACACACAACAAACACTATTTATGTTTCATTGACGTATTTGATGATGCAGGGAGAATTTTTGTTGTGGCTGCTCTATCGAGAAATGAAGAATTATTTATACTTTTCAGCTAAAACAAAAAGTTTTGGCATATTCAGAAAAATCTTTAAATTTGACCTTGAACTTAATTACAAAACATAGGTAAAGGGTACAGTGCAATTACTGTGTGCATGATATCTAGAATCATATGAAAGTAAAAAATTCAGCAAATAATCCATCCTTGCTCTTTGTCTTCAGAAATTATGCTGAGGTCAAACATAGCCCAAATTAGAACATTTTTCGGAGATTGCTAGGTCTTCTGTGCTAGAGTAACGGTTACTTCGACAAATTTTCCCTTAAATCTAGTGGAGGATGAAGCCACCAAGGGTTTACAATATATGATAAAACCTTCATAAATTTTATAGATCGGCACAGAAACCCGAGTGTGCCATACAGTTGATTTTTGTTCCTCTGCAGACATCTGTGTATTCACCGGAGCTCGTTTTAATGTACAAACGTCACAATGGGAATGGAGTGACGGAACGGAAGCACCGTTTGATGCCAAGAGCAGTATAACCGTTTGTCAGCAAAAAGTGTTGCATTACGGAGAAACATGGAATATTACTACCACAAATTGTACAAAAACAGCGTATTATTCATGCCAGCTAGTTCCATGTGAGTCAGAGAAATATGGCTTATTTATGAAAGGAAGTAAAATCTTCTAAGGCTAATATATATCTTGTTTACGTGGTATGACGTTAATATTACTTCTCTTAGTGAAATTACCAAAAGGATTCTTGTCATGCATTTTTAATAACATTTGATTTCAGCTCAGCATTGTGAAGTGCATGAAACTTGGGTGCAATGCTCCCCCAATGTGCGCAACTGTGGAAGAGCGCAGTACCACCAGACCACTTGCGCAGTGAAATATCATTCCCGCGTATTTGCAACGTTCCAAATTTAATATTGTACACATTATACACCGCATAGCCCTTCCACCACTAGCGCTTCACTAGTTGTGTGTCTACATGGTTGCGTAATTGCATGCTCACTAAAAGAAACATTTGCGCCGTGTAAAATTTTCGTAGAGAGAATACTCTTTGGAGGACAGACATGTGTTTTTTCCAAAAATGTGAACTTCCGGCAAGTCGCACAGTGACCAAAAATGGCAGTACGGAATTTTCTTAACAACATATCTAAGGACAGTTCGGGTGTACCAAGAGAAATTATATGAAACGACCTATGTTTCGTAGGAATTTGATTGTTAGAAACGATTCACTCAACGGTGTACATTGTGTACCACAGCTGTCAGAATAACCACTTGTATAATCGCCCTAACTTTTAAACGACTAGGTGTTTTGCCAATCACTATTACCTAAGATCGGTCGCTAGCGACCTGTGTCGTATATGCTGGCAAGCCAGTAGAAGGACATCGGCAAATTGGAAGTTTTTTTCCAACATCATGAATTTCACTTAAATACCCGATTAACTTAAGCTCGAAAACGAGAAAAACGTAATAAATTTAACGATTTCCTGAATGTCACTAAGAGGTTGACGAACGGAAGTTCAAAAATGAAAACATGCAATCTCTCCTTATGTGAGAACAGCATGCAAAGTCACTAACAACGCGTTCGGTGACTCTGTGCGCCACGAACAAAGTACTGGACAATTCTGTGTTCGTTGCAACATGATTCACCACAGTTTTAGCAAAAAAGTAGTAAAAATTGATAAAAATTTGGTAAAAACACAAAAAATTGATTTTTAACCAAATTCATGGCTTTTTCGCCATAACATTTGAACCAGAAACGCCAGAAAGCCATTCAAAGGCTCAAATGACTCGGATTATAGCCTAGCTTAAAACTGAGTCAAAGATTTGGCTGTTGCAGTTGGGTCCCAAGACCCGATGATCTTGGCCAAAAAGGCCTAAACCTACACCACTGGCCCACTTATGACGTCACCCACAAAAAATTTGAAACGCAAAACATTCAACAATTTTTAAAATCCAAACTAGAAGACTCACCGAATCTTTTGATAGTTTGAGCTTCTCTCTAAATCAATCGTTTGGAGCGTTATGGAGTTGCTAAGTGACACAAGAAACGTGGACTTGAGTTATGGAGTTGTTAAGTGACGCTAGAAACGTGAAATCTACCGGCTCCCGAGTCGGGATCTTGAGAACACCGATATTGACTTATTTCGAATATATTTATAGAAAAACTCTTTACGTTTGTGTTTCCCGCAGCTTATCAGTGTTTACATCAAGGGTGTCTAACGCATATGATTTTGTGGTCAAAAATTTAGACATGGCAAGAGTGCACTTGCCGAATACACGACGTCACAAATTCGTTGGTGACGTTACAACAATTTGATTCTGTCCAGATTATCAGTTCGCAGGCCGCACGGAAAAACTTAGTGGAGTGCATGTGGCCGCCAGGCCGAATGTTTGATCTCGCTGGCTCGTATGTCGTGCGCTTACTGCCCTATTACCTAACATGGGTCACTAGCGGCCCTATACACATTTTCGGGAAAAAATGCAATTTTTCTGTAAATTTCACAAATGGAAAAACTTGGTGTGTATGAAAGCAATGCCAACGAGCAACTTGACGAATACATGGAGAGTCAAAGTAGTAAATTACTGTACTTTATATGGGTTATACGCACTTGTAAAATTCCGCTCGGGTCGCTTACAACCCACATAAGTGATTGAAGGTTTTTAAAATTATTTTGACAATACTAACTTTATTTTCTCTTTCGCAGCAATAATACTTGTATAGTATGTGTATCAAGAAATTGATGTGGCATTTGCTGAACACATAGCGTAGTATTTTATCCTTATCATCAACAGTGACGATCATGGCTAAACCTTCTCCATGCAACTCGTCAATGATTGGAGTTTCTTGGAATGACGTCTTCCCAGCATCTGGAAAATCATCGCTGCAAGCCAAGGTACTTCCAGTCAAATTTGTTTTGCGTAGTCTTATCCGTGCGGCCATTTGGTCCACGCTCCCGCAACAACAACTGTGCAGGTTTGCAAAGTAAGAAAAAATACTGTCGGTTTTGTAAGTTTTTATCTAGCTCCAATTTTTTCAATGCATTTTGTTACTGGTATGTCTTGTTAGGTTTATCGCTGATTTTAGAAACATTTTAAACTGAGCGGGAGGATTGTTGGCTTACAGAAAGAACAAAAACTGTTGATACATTAGCGACCACTACCAGTGGAAGATCGTTCTTTGAAAGAAAGTTGCTTGTATAAGCTTCATTTCATTCAGGGAAACCTTGGTATATACAACAAAAAATATTGAAATCACACAATTTCATAATTCAACGGAAATTTTTTGATCTGCCTGGGTTGCCAAAGTGTTAGGCTGAAGTGCCAGAAAAATTGCTTTTTTGTACAATTTCGACCTTGTTTTCTCTTTCTTCTGGTGAGCCCTCAAAACAAGACGATTAAGGTAGAAGATATGCAATCAAATGACAAACCGATATTGTTTAATTCTAAATTTTAGTTTCTTTTGTTTGTCGTTTAGCGTCTCAGCTCATTGAACCTTATTTTTCTTTTGAAAACGTTTTTTGAAATCAGGTCCGCCTGACTGCAGGTAATGGAACTATTCAGGAAAAGACTGTAAACTATTCCAGTTTGCGTCACACATTTACGAATCTACGACAACAAACAACGTACACTGCACAGGTATGATTGACTGCTTGGTTCATCAGCGAACTCCGTCCAGTTTGTGGTGATTCCTACCTTTAGGTTGGTTTTTGCATTTTTTTTAGACATGGTGGTAGGACGGATATTTTGCAAAGGGGGACAATAGTGGATGATTTGAGGTGTACCGAAAATATATTTCCAGAAGAGCCAAAATCGGCAAAATTTCATTTTACCCACTCGAAAATAAGAAAACGACATTTTTTTTAAAATTTAATGGGAAAATGCTAAATTTCCAATTCCAGGAGTCTTTCCCTCCTGCGCCCCTTCCTACGCCCATGTTCCAAAAGAGCTCAAAATATTCAAACCAACCAGTTTTGTTAGCATGGTCGTTTGTTTCGCTTCAAAGCGATCCTATCGTCTTCTTGAAAAGAAAACAGCAAAAAAGTGAATAGCCATAATTCTTTGAGATTATTGAGGAGCTTTGTATTATTTAACGCAACATGTTAGAGGCAAGATAATCGCCCAAATTACAACAATTGTTGCAGCTTTTGCTATATTAAGAACTTCTAAAGATGATATCAAATTTTTCAAAGTTTATTTTTGTCAAAATTTTCAGCCATTTCACAAAAATTGAGTAGAATCGTAGTTTCTACGATTGAGTAGAATCGTAGTTTTAAAAGTCTTTTCAACTGCATGAACCTAACCATTCAGCTTGTATGTGGATATTGCATATTTCAGTATTGTTAAGAAAATCCATGCGAATGAACTATTTCACCAAGGTAGTAAATTTGATTACGAGATTATTTGATTTATCAGACACGTTTTGCTGCTTTGCGTGATGGTCGCCATCTTGTCAGTTATCTTTGCAATTGTTTCCAAGACGCAATGTATCTTGTCGAGGACTCTGGCTTTTTCAAGACTTGTCAGTGCGAAAGGCTCACAGAGGTCCTGGAATAAAAAGAACTTCTGTGGTTTTCTAACGTTTCCTGTTGAGTCACTATGCAGCTGACAAGCAGCTAGCATGCATGCAGATTAATTGACGCCAAACTCTCGATTGCGTTTCATGAAACAAAGCCTAAAGTAAATAAGAAAGCGCCAGCAGAGCAGCTGCTTTCAGGTAGGCCAACATACTCGTGTAGTACCGCGAACGCAATCACAAACGTAATTCTCAACCTGCAACTATGTGAGTAGCTCAACGTTCGTCTTGACTATAACGTTCCGATATAAAATAACAAGTCAACTGCATGCCGAAACTCTGTGAACTTTAGAGACACTCTTCTCCACTTTTTATTTCGATCTCAAAATAGTCCAATAATATCTTTGGCTGAGTTGTGGTTGTACGTGATTAGAAGCTATAGAAAACTTTACATGGCCCTTTCTTTGAAAGACACCCTCGTGTAAAATACACTATGAAATTAACAACGAACAATGCACATTGTATTGCGGAAATAGAAACTGAAGCTGTATTGACATTCATTTAGTCTTCATGCTCTGTTAGTAAATAAACGGGAGGGAAGAGTTCTCAGAGCAAAAATTTCATTTCAACAAAGCTTTGCTGAGTCAGGGCATAAGAAAAACAATGCTGCTTTACAGCGATATCCGTGCTCCACTGCTGTAACACACCGGCCAGGCCCTCAACCACGGAAGGGCAAACCGAACAATTGACCCACCCGAAATTTTTGAAAACATTTTGAAAGCGCCAATAATATTTCTAGTTATCAGGGAAAGTAGTAAGTTGCAATGTTTTCGCTCCTGCCCAAATTTCAGCTGGTTGCGGCCCTGATACTTGCAATTTGAAGTAACGTGCGGTTATTTTGCTATGAGCGCCTAAAACCTACTGATTTATAAAAATAACGTCTGCAGACATGTTCCGCTTTGTTTGTTTGTAAGCATTTTGTCGAATGTCACTGTTCTTCCAAGCTTTTTACATTGACAGGTAACGTTAATTGCAACGTGTGGCAATGCGAAGGTCGAATCTAACACTACTGTAACTACGAGCTATGGAGTTCCTGATGACATCACTACTGCTAACGTCAGTTCCCGAGAAAGCTGCAAAGTGGCTCTTCCAGCTCTGAGCCGTTTCATTAAGAACATCACTGTGAGTGTCAATGGCGGATGTGTTCGTTTGTGCCGCACCCATTGAAATAACTACAAATTTTTATGTAATGACCAAACCCCGCAAACCAAGTCATGTGTGGCAACACCGCACTTCTTGTATATTCTGGGAAACAGAAAGGTGACGAATGATTGTAAAACTACACAACCAAATACGCAAAATTTCGCATATGTTTGAAAAAATAACTCACTCGTAGTTGAGTACGAAAGTTAGATTATGCTCTTGCCGTTGACGATTTTGTTTTTTTCAGATTCTGGCAGAAAGTCAAAGCAATGTGATCAATCACACTTTCCTGTTAAAGAACGGTATTTCATCACTCAATGTACCTTTGGACGCACATGGCTTTGAAAATGTTACGCTGAAGGTGAGTATGCAGTTCCATTTAAAAACCAACCCATAAAACTGTGATTAAATGGAGACAGATTCTGGGCGCCACCAGCAACAAATTGCAAAACTTGTTAAGGTAAAAAACGTTGAACAAATGCTGAAGAAGCGCTAATAAAAGCATCTTTTAAACAAAGTGCTTGCTTTGTCGTAAAGCACTCAAGCATTTTTTCAATTAATTTTCCCTCTGCAGATACAAGCATCAACGTGTGAAGGCTCCAGCACTCTCAAACCTGTCATTGGTTTCTGTCAAAAAAACAAGACCGGTAAGGTTTTTTCTTCTTTGCGCAACCGTTTTTGATTCCAAATGGTTCTATTTGAATAAGAGCTGTTGATGACTAATTACATACTCTGGTAAGATCATAAAGTCCGATTCTTGACTGTGAAAAGATTCCTTTCGATAGACAGTTTTCTCAACGTTATTTCAAAAATGGGATAATTCACGATTATCAACGGTGTCCATATTATTTCAATCCCTGTAAAAGTTCCTTGCAATGTCTGTTTTTTAATCTGAGTTCTGAATGGAATGACTTTTTCCAAACAGTTTGACACTAAGAAAGCAATTATTTTTTTTTACTGAAAGTAAAATGTTTTTTGGGTTTGTTTACCCAACACAACAGCGTTTCAGACATGCTGGCAGGCTCTTTATCAGATCTTTGATATTTTTGTTCGCTTGCTTGACGATTTGCGAAACCAAATTACATGAAGTTCGAAAAAACATTCGAAAAATGTAAAACTTTCTTTGCGCAAAGTCAGCTAAGCATTAAATGCCCTGTGAAGATAAATCTTTTCTTTTTTGTTAGCGTCACAAAACGTCACAGCTATTGTGTCATCTCAGCTTCACACTTGAATTTAGATTGAACAACGAATAGTTACAAAGTATACCTACGACGAAATCTTAAGCATTATTTCTGAAGCTGCAGGGGCCGGAAGAGGAGTCACTGTCAATTTGTTTTGCAACGCGTAGCCGGATTGGGAGTAGCCTTAGATATCTGTAAATTAATTATATTCATCGAATCTTGAATCGACATGATTTGAAACTATTCAAAATTATTGGTTAGTTTGAATTTCAGAAACAATTGTATCTTTAGATTTAAATTGCTCTGATATTTTATTGGACTTGAAACAGAAATGCATTTCACAATTTACGAGTTTTTGCAAATGGTTGTTGATGATTTCAAAAAAGCTTTATATTTGTGATTAAAAAATTATTATAATTTTTTCACTATTGGCTGCCTTTTTATTCCGTATTCACATGTTGTCTAACTCAGAACTCTAATGAATTCTCACCAAAAGTAAAAAGCTACAGCGTGTTGAATGTACTCATTTTGGAAATGTTGAACCACACAAACAGGAACTACAGACTAGTTACGTCAGGTTGTATTCATTTATCAAAAGTATTTGACGTAACGCCAAAATTTTCTTAAAAACACGCAGTCAGCTCACTTCATCGTATCACAAATTTTCACCGCTTTCGATGATTTGATAATTAAGAGAAACTTAATTTTTGCAACAGCTGCATTACCAATGATAGTCATAATCGGAGCAGCACTCGGAGTCGCGGTGCTCTTGCTTATTTTGGTGATGATTCTTTTGCTGGTTAAAAGGTAAGTTCAGCATGTTTTCACTATCATTTGAAGTAGAATGTAGGCAGAATTCAAAATCTTGCTTGTCGATTTTTGCAAATGCTTGTGGATGCTTTTGTGGTGCACGGTCTCAAATTATGTTAACGTTTTGCCGCTAGGTAAGATTTCTTGCATTAGATTTCCAATGTTATAAAGAGCAGGTTTACTTGCAAAGCTTCCGAAGCAATGATATAAATCTTCCTGCTCGTTTGCTGTTGCAAAAAAAGCATTTCACACATTCGACAAGCGAAGCTCTAAGTTTATTTCGCATCAATAACTGCACTTGCCAACCTTGGCCACTTTAATATATTTGGAGTATAGACCTTTCTGCCCAGCATGCAGCACATTTTGAAAGTTTTCAGTGGAAAACTGAAACAGTAACTAACTGTAATCAAGTAACTAACTTCATAAGAATATATAGGCAGCTTTTAATGAAACTTTCATTTTCCATTTTTTTGAAAACAAATAGTGAAACGTGTACACCACGTATTGACTATTTATGTTTTTGGTTATATATGGGCAAAATTTGGTGAGTCTTGTGTGTTATGTTCAGTAGTTTGCATCAATAATGCTTTCTATTTTCATCACACCGTAAACAATCAGTTAGTTGCTCCAGTCCTTAATGGGTGATAGAAATATTACAGACTATTTCAAGAAACCTTTGCTACACGGTCGAATATTGTCGTTTATTGCTCGCGAGTCTTTGAAGCAAGCGAGAATATTTAAAGCAGAATAGGGTAATGTTACACAAGATTATTAATTTCTATAAACGACTTCCAGCAAACAGAAAAATAACTTTCACCTGTACAACATTTCTTGTCAAAACAATTCATTTACGATGAAACGTGCTTCACAAATATTTTGTGATTTTCACCTAACACAACAATTATCTTTAGTTCGTAACGTCCTTTCCTTTCCATACTTCAAAAATTTGCTTATGAATGAGATCGAATAAGCTTCCGTATTTCCTGTTGCGACTCTTTCAACCATTTTTGTTAAGTTGTGTCATTGCTGTGTCAAAGCTTCATTTTCATTTTAATGTTAATTACTGTTTTCCGTTGTTTTTTGCATTAGCAAAACATGCATGGGAAACACGACAATACACAATCTGTCCCACGTCTCATTATCTGCTGAATGTTGCAATACCCAAAAATTCGTCTTTGCAGCAAAACAACATGCAAACAATATAATTGGTGCAATTTCTTAAATTTAACGGCTTTGGCATTAAGATGTTAAATATACGGCAATCAGCATGACATACTTCCCTATGTGCGTTGAATTCTAGATCTGTGAAGTAATCTATTTGAAATTGGTTGGTTTGTATCACTCATAGGTTTAAAATAATATTTCTACGGTGTATTGCTGCAAGCATTGCCAACAATTCCGCTTGCGGAATGACCGAACAAAGCATTTTAAAAAACTTTCTATTTCTAGCGTCAGACGTTTGGACACACAATCTGTTTTGTATTGATTTGTCAAATATTGCATGGTAATTTATTTTCAGAAGAAAAAGACAGGACACAAAGAAGCCCTCTGATGAGTTTGCCAATGTAGCAAGTGAGTAAAGGTTTGTTTTTTTTCTTATAGTACTGCTTTTAAGAGAATTGTTATCTTAAGCTCTTACCCTGATAAATTTAAAGAAAGGCAGATTACTATTAAGACGTTTTGCGAGCAAATGGCATAATATTGGTGCATCTATGATGTAGCGTGTCATAACGTGCATGGCGTGGACAAAAACGTTTTTTTAATTCGCAAAATGACTTCACCAAGCTATTCAGTAAATTTTTCATTTGTCTAAAAACTAAGTTTTTTGAAATGTTTCCACTTCATTGGTTTGTGGCATCAACACCACAAAAACATGTTTTTCCAAACCTTTCAACTATTCATTGATGAGCTTGATTTTTTACTTTACTCACATATATGGCTGTTGCAAACCCTGTAAGAGTTTTTTGCACCGTTCGCCATATGTGAGTTTTTTTGAACAGTGTTTAAGCAGTTCGATTGCATTATTATTATTAGCGTTGAATTTTGATAATTAAATATGTATCAGCAACCTGAAAAATTAACAAATGTTTACAATATTCAAATTTTGGAATTGTGAAAAGTACTGTGGTCATTAAGCGTTATGCACAAAAACTTCAAAAATAGGCTTTTGTGTTTTCTTCAGTTTATTACAACTTAGCTCAAGGTTGGAAAACTTTTTTGATAAAGTGGTTTCACAGATTTCAAGTACAACAAACGCAAACGTTACGGTATTTGTTTTTTACAATCCTGTCTTTTCTGCAAACCTTGATCATCTTTCTCTTGACTTTACTGATCTTCCTTCTGAGATACTGTAGATTTCATGCGGAAATCATTCGTTTACAGCTGAAGAACTATTTGCAGCACAGCAACGATCTATTCCAAATAAAAATGTAAGTCCAACGCCGATTGAAGGTAATCGCAAATATGGTTTACTTTGAAAGCCTTTGCTTTGTCTACATAGAGAGCTGGCAACCGATGTAGCGCTTGCGGAGCGTATTGCTTGGCGCCTTATTTGCGGACATTTGTTCCCAACGTTTATTAGCAGATGTGAACAGCTTTGTCGTTACTGCAGTACGGCTGTAGTTTACTCAACTAAGTGACCTAATTGTTTTGCGTTGGCCAAGCCGAGGCAAAGCCGTCAAACGATTCTCACCACTTTGCAATCCGTATCAGCCTTTTCAGATGCAGGCTGGGATTTTGAAACGCTTTTTTTTACTATATTCCAATGTGCAGAAAACCTGCGTTGAGATCGACTGTGCGAACGCGCTGCTGATACTTAATCCCAGAGCGACACACAGAATGGAACAGGGCAGGAAAGAACGGAGTGATCTAGCAACGCAATAATGTGGACCGTAAACGTTCACAGAGCTAAAACGGCAAACGGAAAGTCGATCACAAAAAATGAGGCCAACATATTAACATGAACGCGCTATCTTAGTTATATATAAAATATGAGATGCATTTCCAAATGAATTCACCTCTGGAAAACCTTGAAATCAAAACATTTGCATCAAACTGTAAAAACGCTTAGCCAATGTCTCCAAAAACCTTGCAATTCTATTTCAGGACGATCTTGCAGATAATTGTGCCACATTTGTCCTTATTTCAATAATAGGCACTCATAGCAGCTGTTAATGACAACTTCGAAAGATAATGCACGCATCCATACCAATAAGAGTGAAGTCCATTAAATTGTTTGACTAACAGTGCTCAAACTGAGCATAAAGTATAAAATTTTTTAACATACGAATCATACTCCTAAAGTGAAGATGCTTCCCCAACAAGCCGATGTTTTTAATGAAATATGTTGCAATGTATTTATGAAGAAGTGAAACTTTGCTTTGTATCAATGCAAAAACTGCGTCTCTTTTGTGTTAGCAATTTCGCATGAACTAACAATAAGAAATTATCTCTTAACAACCGAGTATAGTCATAGATTATGTTTGACCAGATGACTACAATCTTGTTTTTTATTTGCGAATGGTTGCATTGAAAGAAACCAGCTGTTTGGTACTTATGGTAAGTCATCACCAACTTTTCTGATTTGCCAGAGATCAAGATTCGAAAATGGTACCATGTGCATGTCATGAATCCTTTGCTGATATTTCTGGCTGAAACGCAAAGCATCAATAGATCTTTGCTTAGAAGGAACATTGCAAATCACAATGGCAATGCTGACTACTTCCAACAACAAAATTATTCTATCTTAATTTGATTATGTTCGTCTTTTCAGGGCTCTAGAGATGATGTCTCTGCACGCATTGCAACTCCCCAAGTCGCGAATGAGCCTCAACTTGGTACGTTTTCTAACACGCAAGAATTGCATCTGCTATTCTGTTATGAAAGTCACACTACTCAGTTTAACACCATAATTTTCGTTAGTAAACGACAGTCACGAATATTAGCGCCCAATTCACAGTGGATGCCTCCAGACAACCGGTGTTTGCTAAGCTGCCGTGAGCTACAGATAATAAAACTCTCTTATGACCTCACCCGACAGGTTAAGAATTTAGTTTTTGAACTAAAGAAATAATACAATGACTATAGCCTTGAAGAGTCAATTTGGAAAATAGCACATATTTTATGAATCGGGTTCATGTAGATGTAGACACGGGTTGTTTTTTTGGATCTGGAATAGGTGTATCCTCCTCAAAACTGCCCAAACAATTGAGCACAGTCTGTGTCACATTGAATTTAGCGGTGAAACCAAACAACATATCTATCTGCGCATTATTATATTTCAAAACGTTTTGTTGTAATTTTTTTTTTTGTGAGCAGACACGAAGTCCATTGAACACACACACTCTGCAGAACGCAGGTTGATAAAAACAGACAAAACAGAACGTAGTAGTACAAGGGATTGAAGCCGGTGGAATCACAGGGTTGCAGACCCTTTTTGCTACTGCATTGAAGACAGAACCATAGGGTTACAGACACATTCTTAACACTATTATTAAATAAAACTTAACACTTGTTACAGCACTGCTGCGGAGTAGGGCGCTAATTCCTAAATTGGACTAGTCTAGGTAAATTGCGAAAGCATTGTGGCTTGTCATGTCCTCGATCAAACGGACACTGCAAAGTTCGATCACTCATTCATAGAGTAAAATGCGATTGTAGTGTTCAAAGAATAGTGACGAGCAGTGGCGGCTCGTGGTGAAAATGGCCGGGAGGGCTGCAAAATTTCATTTCTGGTTGAACATACAGTGTAAGTCAGTTGTCAGCGTAACAAATAATCTACTTCTACTGCATATCTTAGCATGTTAGCTGTTTTGTCTATATTATGACTGCTATGTAAAAAAGCTATGCAAGTGCCGGCGAGGGCCCCAGAAGCTAGGGGTTCCGGTATCGGTCTTGGTACCCCTGGTACAATTTCTCTCAGAGGCCCTGGTTGTGGGCCAGAGATTGGTAGATGCAGTGTGGTTCCAGCCATGGTTTCATTACGATAGAGCAGTTCAGGTGGCTTCACGATTTCATAAGGTGTCGCAAGCTTGCGTTTTCAACGAAAAGGGTGACTTGGGCTAAAAACTAGGGACCATTGGTTCGAATCATTTGCCTTACAAAATGGAACCATGTGTGCTTGGATTAGATAAATGTTTTAAATCTTTTGACAGAAAAAAGAACAACACAAAAAGCGTTTTTTTTATTTACAGTAGCTGATGGCATCTACGAAAATTATGTGGTTACAACTGGAACAGTTATTCGAAAGCACGAACTATGTCAGAGCTACGCACAGAAATTGTCCAACAACATGGAAAAATTTCGCGAGGAGTTCAAGGTAAGCATTTGCAAAGCTGAAATTTGGCATAAATGCAAATAGGAAAACGGAAAATGTAGATTTGACATGACGTGAAACTTACAAACAAGATTTTTCAATTTCCAAATTTTATGGAAGCCACATATTGTCACAATGCAATACGGAAAATATTTTGTTGTTTCAACCGACACTCCGCTAAACAATTGTTGCAGTAATTACTTATGCAGTATGTTTTCTGTAAATATAACAACAAAGGCTTGAATTTTCATCCATTCATTTTTGTGCCTGCTTTTCGTCTGGGGAATGTCGCGCGAAGAGCAGTCCTAGGGGAATCGAAATATCTCACGGTCAGTAACAATCTCAGAATGTTGTCCTGGTTCCACAACAACACCGGACAGAACAAGTTCGGAGATGGAGTCACACCGGCTGTTCCTTGGATGACTCTGGGTCGGATGTAGCCAGCAGCACGTGTCTCGCCACACATTGCCAAATCAACAGACCTGAGATCTGTGTAGTTGGGGAAGTAGAAGTGGCTCAATACTCAAAGCTTGAATCTTTTGGCAATAATAAGAAGCAGATTGGTAATGCTTGTTATTTACTAATTTCCATTTCTTTTCAGGAATTAGCCAACCAGCAAAAGCAAATTGAAAGGTCTTACAGCATTTCCCAACTTGACATCAACAAACCGAAAAACCGTTACAAAAATATCTACTCATGTAAGTGTATACTAATCTGGTTACATTGGCTAATTCTGCAACAAAGTAATGGCCTGGCAATTTTCCTGAGCCACCTGCTTGCAGAAAGGAGTTATCACTTTTGGAGAAAATGCAGATTTATGGCTGTCGTTGTGGTTTAGTGTTTTCTTCAATATTTTTGTGGATTACTTCATGTGTAATTAAAGCTGGTACGAGGAGCAGTAAAACATGCAACAACATTTCTACATTCAAGAAAATTTGAATGCGAGGTCGGCCTAGCGCAAGAATCTTTTTGCAGTTGAGGAAAGAGCAAAGACGAAGTGCACATGCTAAGAATTTATTTGCAGGTTTATCACGTTTGGACGTGTGTTGCAATAAATCACACTCCTGCTTTTGAGGATGTGTTATTTAGCAAACACGCGAGTTAAACTCCTGAATTCCTTTTTTAGTTTCAATATTTCTTTGACCTGATTTAAAGTTTAACCAGATCTTCAAATGTGTGCAAAAAAGAGTATGTGCTAACAGAAAGACATCGTGTGGGTGCTTTGCGTCTCAGAACTCAGCCACACAAAACTGTGGAGGTTTCGGTTACAAAGAAACAACAATGAAAACAAGCCAAGAGCAGAGTAAAACCAACAACGGTCGATGTAAGGTCTAATGACATAAATCAATCGGAGGCTTCTTTCAAGCGATTTCGATTGGTTTTGCAACCTCGACGATAAATTGAACTGAAGACTTTTTTATCTTTTACTAATATTATATTCATAATTAACCGCAAAAGTGACGTGTTCCATTGCAGTGGAAACAAAAACTCTCATGAGTTGAGATGCAAAAATAGCATTTTGTCAAAAGCACAGAAGAAAGAGATGAATAATCTTATTTTTACAATTTTTTAGACTGGCCACATAAAGTAATTCAAAAAACAAAGTTTTGTTTCAAGATCTTTAGTAGGAAAGTGCAGGACGAGAGCATGATTTAAAATTTTTGAAAAAGAGTCGTTTTTTTTATTGAACAGCTTTGAAACAAAATAGCTGGCATAGCTTCCAGAAAATTCAAAGAAGATAACAAAATCTTTTCTTACAGTCCTGCACACGTCATAGGTATCGGTGTCGTGCTAGCTGCAACCAGTGGATACCATTGGCGGCTTGCGCGCCGGATTTACCAAAAAAGCCTGTATGACTAACTCCACGCCTTGTTGTTCATATAAACGTCATAAGTTGTTGAGGAAACTACTGTTTGAAAATTGTGAAGAAGACTCCCAGCACCAACAGACAAATCTCCACTGGCTACAGGTGTTTATTGCAATGCTATTTTTTTCCAGATGACGATTCGCGCGTTTTACTGCAAAACACAAACAACGATTACATCAACGCTTCATACATACCAGTATGTTTTTATAACCTTCTATTGATTGTCTGTTCGCAGTTTTGCTTCGCATTCCGTTTACCTTGTTTTTTTGTTTTTGTCAGGGTTACGTTTTGCCCAGAAAATTCATCGCAACGCAAGGTCCCAGGGAAAACACGATCAAAGATTTCTGGATGATGGTCTGGCAACAAAAGTCATCTGTAATCGTGATGTTGACTGGCCTTAAAGAGAAAGAAAAGGTATTAAGAGCAACAAATATAATATCAAAATCTTTCAAAGTCACAAAACAGGCACAGTTATTTCGATTCAGTGTGTGGGCTGACACTGTTTTTGGCCGCTTTCTTCAATCATAATTCTATTTTATATGTTGTGAAGTCAGTTTTTGTCATCCAAGATCGTTTTAGTGATTTTCCTTTCATATCTGATCGAGATCGGATAAGCCAAGTTGCGCTGCAATCACCTCCACGTTCCACATACATCCTTGCAGTTTCTGAGCTTCCGTTCCACCTACATACTCTATCCTGTGCAATTGAAAATATTGTTTATTGCATATTTCTGTGACAATTTTCGTGAACGATAGCGTCGAAACTTATGCACTGATAACCGTGAAGAAACGTCCTGCGTTCTTTGGCACGCGAGAGTTTCTTCGTTGCTTCCCGCAAACAGCAGATGTTTATCAAGACTGAAGTTATCGCTGTTTGCTTTCATAAGTCTGGGTTCAATTTCAACGTTTTTCGAGCGTGGCCCGCATTGCCCGAATATGCGCAATCAACAACACCCTGTAATGTTTTTTGCAAACCGTTATAGTCTTTTCCTAGTTCAGGTCCTATGCAGCAACGAGCAACTTTCGAATGACATTTTAAAACTTGTTTTTTTCACACCCTGCATTGCGTCTTGTTCAAAAATATTTGTTTCGGATGTTACGAAATATAACCATTTCATTCCTTTCTAAAAATCCTAAAATAGTGATCTAGCAATGTTTTTGGAGGTTTCGTAAGTTACAAGTGTATTTGTTGGTGAAAACCTTTCATATTAAAGTTGCTTTGTGCCAAAAATACATTGGCTTTATCAAGCTTCGTTCATTTTCTTTACAAAGATTTACAAACTGGCACATTTTGTTTTATTTCAGACTAAATGCGAGAAATATTGGGTTGATTTAGGACATGATGTAAGGTTTGGAAAAATAACATTGCACACTACAGAGGAAAACGTGCTTGGAGGAATAGTCCAGAGAAAATTTACCATAAAACACGATAACAAAGTAAGTTGTGAGCAGCAGTTGAAGATGCTAACATTTGTATTGGTGGAATTAGCAAAACTTAACATAAGCTTACGGTAACAATGGAGCCAGCAACATTTTGCAAGCTTTGCTGCCGATCACAGATTTGTCTCCCAGAGTGAAAAGCATTGAAAGCATTTGGGTACAATTAAAACTTCACTTGGTCGTAAGTCACTTTGAGTTTAGAAAAGGTAACAGAGATAGATTTTCCCTGGTTTCCTAGAAAGATGGGGAACCAAACAGTCAAGACGTTCCGAGGCGCAAACAGAGGTGATGGATGCGTAACTACAGCGTTCCATACTACTCTTTTATCTGTAAGCAGCAGAGTCCTTATTAATATGAATTAAAGTTTATAAAACGCACCTGGAGAGCTAAAGCATAATCTCATCCCTACGTTACCAACATGATATTATATATTTCCAATACACGTGTACAAGTCAAAAACATGTTTGCACACTTGCACGAGGCGAAACATTTTTTAGGAAACATTGCGGCGCACTCAGATCCAGCACGTAATGGAATTATTTCGCAACTTCGAGTATCGATGACGTCTGCTAGATTTAGTCTCGAGATGCATGTGCTACTTTGTCCCGGTTGTCCGGTACTGATGACGATTAGACCGTTCCCGGATGTCTGTTGAGTGTAAAGTCGCATCCAACTTTATCATTAACGTCATTGTCACGAGATCCTAATCAAATTTTATGCATTAATTTGACCGTGTTTCGACTTTCATCTCGACCGCAATTTTTGATGTTGTGCGAAGAGCTGCGCAAACGCAACTTCCAGTGCATAGTAAGAGACTATCTTTCATTGGAAGTATAGTGCTTGAAAACTTAAAAGCTATAGTGCTTGAAAGCTTACAGTATCGATGTGAAAATGATGTTAATATGCTTAGGGAGATCACAAACTGTTTGAGAACACCACGGTTATAGCTTAAGTTTTCATGTTGTAGATCAAATACACTAACTAGTGTCAGTGTCAGAAATAATGACAATTCAACACTTCCTACAAGCACGGCACAGATATTTCCGTTTCAAGCTTTCCATATCCTGGAAGTCGTAATTGCTACAAACAAAATTTGAAGCTATTACTGGAGAAAATCAAAACCTGATATGTTGTTTCCAGTGCGTTTTACTCTTAACCTGCAAGTTATAACATTACATGCACAAAAATCGTTTTTGTTTTTTCTTTCCTCAGCAAATAATCCGTGCAAAAAAAACGTTTCAAGAAACGGTACGACCGAGTAATGCGCAATAAACACAAAAATCTTAGTGCTTCCACCTGAAATTCTATGACGTGAGTGAAACCAATTTTATTCGACTTTTTCTTACTATGCTTTTGCACAGCAAATTGGTAACATTGCCCTTGTTTCGCATACCTACAGAAACCGTATCCCAAAAAAACTTTTGCAGCTTCTTTTATGATTGCGATTATTTATCAACCTAAGTATTGTGCAGACCGCTGTGAATTTCTTCAGGCAAACTAAGTAAAAAAATTGTGCGATCACAAACTGACTGCATCGTTAAATTTTGTTCAGGAGAAACGTCAAGTAATTCAATTCCAATACATTTCCTGGCCTGATCATGGAATACCTGCCACCACTTCAAACATGATTTATTTGAGGAAAATGGTCGAAGAAATCCATGACAAACAACACCCAATCATTATACACTGCAGGTGGAACACGAAATTACAACATTTGATCAAATTGATTTTTACCACAAAATGTCTGTTCGTAGAATGCAACCAGCACATTTTTCCATTTCAAGCATTTTTTATGCTGATGCACTTTTTATCCTAAGTGTTGTTTCTCCGTTTTGCATAAAGTGGACTTATAAAAATGAAGGTGCAAAGTCTTTTTGCTGAAATTACAACAATTAAAAATTCAGCTTGATTAATTTTTTCTCGAATACCGCCATCTGCAAAGCTTATACGTGGTACTTGACAATTTTTCAGGAACGATTTTTCAATTGATTTCAACCCATTTGTTTTAACAATTCTTCTCTAGATTACAAATATTTAGCACAATCAAACGTATTCTTTTTAATTTGAGAGAAAATTTTGGAATGCCAAACAAAGCATCGCTTGAAAAACGTTCCATGGCAGAACTTTTAACGGCCGCAATAAGGTATTGCGCCAGTGACGCCGCATCACTCAATTGCAATCCTTAAACGGGCTTCCTGGATTCAAACGGAGGATGGCCTTAACTCAAGCTGACTGTGCCCCATTTTTTGTTCACTTGCTTTCCACCAAAACTAGATAAATCACCTTCTTCGAGACTCAATAAGGTCAAAAGTTGCACGCGATTACATTCGTAATTAAGCCTTTGATGTTGATTGGAGCTAAATATTTTCAAAATAATCAGTACAATGTTTTTATATGAATTTCTGCTGCGGAGAAACGCGCTGAAAGCCTTCACCAAAAAAGCATATTTTCTTCACTCGTTCTACAGCGCAGGTGCAGGTCGGACGGGAACTTACATCGGAATGGACGTCTTGTTTGATCAACTGGGAGCTGAGGAAAAAGTTAATTTTGTAGGGTGCGTGCACGGCATGCGACAAGCAAGGAAAGACATGGTTCAAACTTTGGTGAGTTTCTTGCAGTAAAGCTAGCAGTAGGTTTGTAGTCGCACGTGAAATCTGCAAAGACGCAGCGTTAGCGCCAATAATCAAGTATATATTTATCTGAGTCCAAAACAATTCATCCTAACAGGTGTTCAAATCTTGACCACAGTTGTTAAATTTAAGATGGAAATATATCTAAAAATTGAAATAAGGATTCAGCTGTTTTTTCCTGCATGTAAAAAAAAGTCAAAATGTGAAGGTGCCAAGCACCTGAAGAGCACGCCCTATAGACATGTGCGAAAAAAACGTGACTACTGCAATATGTTGAAACCCCTTTTTAATAAGACATGTTGGTGCCATCTCAACTTAAACATTTCACCGATACCTTGCCAACAGGACCAGTACGTTTTTTTGCACAAGCTTGTTTTGGAATTTGATTCCATGCCCGACACTGATAGACAAGTAACGGACATCCAGGAAATGTCGACTGAAGAAATGTGAGCATATTTTACTGAGTGTTGCACGCTGCTTTAAATGTTTCCCAAGTTTGTAACTTCTCGTAAACTACTGTGCATATTTCAAACTCTGAACAAGACATAAAATCAATGTTTATTTGCGACTCCATTCTTAAATTTTGTCTAGTCGTCTCTTTCTAAAAGTTCAATAAATTTGTTATTTTACTTTTGTTTTCTCGCCATAGAGCATGCGTTGCTAGCTCGGAATTTCAACAATTGTCTAAATGGAGATTCACTTCTCATGCAAGCACAAAAAAAGGACAAAAAAGTAAGAACTGAACTACAATTATTTTTTTTGTTTGGTAATTTACAATCAAAGCTTAATACAGTTTTTACAAGAAAAATGCTTCAGTGCTTATTTGAATTTGTGATGGTATTTTTCATTTTCAGAATATAGCGTCTCTTCGGCAAGGGCATGGGAAGATTCAAGCAGCCCGTCATATATTGAAGTAATTTTCCTTAACCTTTCACGCTTTATGTAATTGTATAAAATGAAATGTTTTAGAGTAGTGATTTACAGCTGAAAACGTTTGCAAGCAAGCCAATGTTTTCTATTGTCAGAGATCACGGAAACATTTCAGCAGATGCAAAATGATGGACAAATGTAGATCTTCAAAGCTTTTGGTCTAAAATCAAACTTCGTTTTATTTCACATCACGAAAGAAGCATTGCAATGTTTTCACTTGAAACCTAAAGGGCCAACAAACTCTTTGGTTGCCGTGTTATAGCTCAATTGACACTTCAGTATAATTTTGGAGTTCCAATAGCTCCATTTCACAAGAGCGTTTTTGTGTCATGCTAAATGGAATTCAAGGTATCACAAGGAACAAAAAAGGCTGAGCATTTCAAACCCACTCACTTAAAACGTTTAGTTTCAAACCTTGGAGTACTAATTTGTTAACGTCAGTATTCTAACTCTTCATTTTTTTCCCGTTTGCAAACTTGCAATCTTTTCTAAACAATTCATCCAAAATATATTGATTTAAAGCCACTTCAAAGAATATCGCATCCCTCTATCATCACTCTTACACCGCTCGCCTCTAAGGAAATTCTTCGCGAATTATTCTATACATGAAACAGTCATCATGCCAAATACGTTTCTGCAAAGTACGTGAGAGTCAAATGAAACTGGAATGAACTTGAGTGGTTTTTGGAATGCTTTTGTGCTTTGCATTTGAGTGCAGATTGAAAACCTGATCCCACAAATTGCATCGGCATCAACCACACAGTTTATCGTTTTTTTCCAGGACCTTGGTTGCTTTAAGTCTTTTGTGGTTAGTCGCTATCCACATCATGAACAAGAAAATGAAATGTGGAAACTGGCAATAAAAGAAGGAGTAATGGTTGTGATGACATTGGAAAGCAAGGTAAAGCTGCAAGTTATAGTTATGTCAAATGAATTTTGTGCAGGTTTAAGTGAATGTTGCTTTCGTGAAGAAAATGTAATGAACAGACCTGGATAGGTTTTGATGTTAACTCTAAAGTAGAAAGAAAAAGATATCAAGAAACACGTCTAAGAATTATGTCAGCATCTTACTAATCACAACAGTAAAATTAAACATCGTACCCATCCCTTAAAAAGTTTGTTTAAGTAAAATGGAATTGCAAGAACCAGTAATGCAAAAATTTAAAGGAAATCATACAATACTAAAGTGGAATACTTGCTGACGATGAAAATAGCTTTATTTCCGAAATCCGCAAAATGGTTTTATTTCCTTGCGTTACTGTTTTTAGACGACTTGGCAAGAATTTAAATTTTACCTCTGAGTCTAACCCAGGGTTTGCCAAACTTTCCCTGGCCATGTACCCTTCATCATTTCGATAGATGAGCATGTACCCCTAGACATGGGCGTCGGAATGATTTTTTTCAGGGAGGGGCCAATTGTGGATTTTCCAGGGGTGGGCCAAAAATATTTTGC
>Ga0210059_1000795_pt1 | contig 43530 bp, 29 predicted proteins | sample Ectturendosymbi2_FD_188042 | JGI IMG/M metagenome (GOLD analysis project Ga0210059, IMG submission 188042) | Ecteinascidia turbinata endosymbiont from Florida, USA - Sample 2 (SPAdes) (version 2) | ecosystem: Host-associated > Tunicates > Ascidians > Unclassified | place: Key West, Florida... | reverse complement strand
CATTTCCATCTCACCTTTCTTATTTCGGAACTAACTTGAAACCCACCTGAACTTAGAAGCAAAGTGTTGTCCACAGTAATCGCTGGGGCGTCGAGAACAATGAGATAATTCTCCATAATAGCTCTACTAATTTCATTTGATAAAGCAGCACTATAATTTGCTAAATAGACGCCAAATGTTGATGGGCACCTGCAGACAAGTTCGGCAAGATTTATTCAAAATAAGCAGTGTATTTATTTAACGAACTGGAACCTTATTGGCAATATTTTATTCGTAGAATGTACATTTTGACATTTGCAGGTCGCGGCTTTAGATCGGATGAGTTTTGCTCGAGTCATTTGTGACAACACAGGCGTGGACAGAGTACAGCGCGATGTTTTCACGAGGGCGTCGTTTCCGTCAGACTTTGTGTCCTGTTCTGACATTCCTCCACTCGATCTTTCCTTGTGGCAGGAAAGTCCAAATGGTTCGTTTCTTCACAAACATTGAAACTGTCAGTTGAACTAGCATCTGTGCAAAAGCCTGAAAGTACAGTATAAAGAGTTTCAAGAAAACAATCTATGCATCCAAATTGGTCCGGTATGAGACACTTAACTGATGCTTACTTTCGGTGGTAGCAGACATTTTACAGATCGACTGAAAAAGCGATGTGTCAATGACGTGATTCATTTCAATAATTTTTAAAGAAGTTCAAACCTTTCAAACATTACAACAAACTACACCTGCTGTGGCGCGCGTAGTTTCTTTGTTAGAAGCGTGTTGTAACCATTTCAAGGTTTTTCATATAACCAGTTACACCTTTTAGAATGATGTCAATCAAAATATTCTGCTTGTGCCAAAACGTATAGCCCGAGCTTCAAGTTCTGTGCCTTTTGAGTTTCTTACAATGACCCTCGAGTAGTTTTTTTGCAGTTGGTAATTGTGGACAGCCTCAAAATATCCGGAACGGTGGCTGGAAGAAGTGCGGAGGCGGAGTGTCGTATTTCTGCAACATGGGCTTCAGGATTCTCGGTGAAACGGACGTGGAATGTTCGGGAAACCAGTTCTCATCCTCAGCGCCAACGTGTGTCGGTAAGCGCTATTAAGGGCGTTAATGCAATGTATTTTATTTAGCAGAGGTATTTAAAAAGAATTTCAGTCATCACATCTTTTCATTCTGTGCTTTTCCTAGCATTAAATATTGAGTGTGCAGAACTTATTTTACTGTACCAAGTTAAACTTGCTCAGGTATTTAAAAAGAATACAAAAACAAGTGCAAGGGTGGGTTATAATAACGATGTTCAAGGTGCCACTGGGAGTAAAGTAGCCAAATATTTTTGTAAAACATAACAATCACCAGCTTGTAATGAGAAGCTACACAATTTTTAAGACGTATTTTCTTCAAAAAAACAGGGCTTGATAGCGACAAGCCTTTTCTACACACAGTTTGACTTGACACAGGTGCATGTGTGAAGAGGAACTGTAAACTTAGCGTTTACACTGAAATGTCTCCCTTTCCGAAGATCAAGCTTTTGTTTGTCTCAGTTCGCAAGATATCCAACACTTTTCCTAAAAGTTGAGCTGAAAATGAAACACGATTCTAAAATTTCATTGGAATTTATCCTTGCGTCACAGTTAAAACGATTTTAAAAGTAAAAATTAATTGTAAACTCTATCTTTACTGCACTGATATAAACCAGGACCTTCACGATCGTCCGTACATATAATAAACACTCCTTCGTAATAACCTAGAGTGGATTTTACCAGGGTTGGATTTACAAATCGCGGTTACGCTCCCGCCTAAACCCAAGTACTTTGAGCAAGAAATTTGACTAGCATGAATTTAAAAATATGGCGAATGATTCAAAAGCTCTCATAAGAGATCATTTTAGGTTGTTTACCTGAGAATACTGTATGTTTATGCAACCAGGTAAGGTGTCCAACAAGATCACAATTTGAAAATGTCTATACTTTTGTAATTTGTTACAGTTCAAACTCAAAGTCACAAACGTATGATCTTTGAACTCAAATGTTGATGTTATCATCAAGAAAGATAGGCTAGAATTTTTTCTAAGCGTTTTTTAGCCGACGTTTCGCCTTTTCAAGTGCCCTTTCTCAGGGCAATGTTTTTTAACCACATATAAAATGCAATTTACCAATAACAAGAAATATTGAGCATGTCACGTACAAAGACAAAAAACGCAAAACCGATCATCTGATTATAGGAAATGAGCGACAGTATGCGACAGTGAGCGTGGAAGCTAAGAAGTGTACAATGAAAACGCCGGGTGGTGACAATGTATATCAAACAAATAAACTAGCGTAAAACCTGCACAGAAAAATGCACAAAACGTTACTATGTGAAGCATGGATGGAGAACCTATTTACTATAACGGGTCGCATGTACTGTGAAAAATCGCTGGGGGCCGCAAAAATTAATCTTAATTCTACCTTTCTCTTCTACTTGTCATGGAGTTTTGTTTTGACACGACGTTGTGCTCTACCTTGGGTATTGAATATTCTGATGCGAGCCATATACTGTAAATGTTCACGCGGGCCGCATTTGACCCGTGAGACGCAGGTTCCCCACCCCTGATATAAAGTGAACTAGTATGTAGTGTGACAGTAGGCGGTAAATAGCCATAAACAGAGTGGTGAGCTAACAAATAAACAGCTCCTAAAGCGGGCATTAACATATGACAAACTCAGGGAAGTCAAGTACTCTAGTGTTAGATATGAAACACGAATACACTACTATTAAATATGAAATTAAACCGCCCGAGGAAAGTAAAGTATTTGTTGGCTTTGACTGATATTAAACGTTGATATAGTAAGATCGGACGTTATTTGTTCTACTTCTAGACCAGTGATTCCCAACCACTGTTTTGAGAGCAGCATGCGCCTCCCAAGCACTTTTTGTGCGACCTTCAGCATCTTTCAATAAATCTTCCATTTTTGTGAAATAGACTTTCTTCTGCTATGAAACAAAACGTGTCAACTGACTTGTGTAAAAATTTCTTTAGTGCCGCTCTGTAACAAAGTCGTAAATCTGGATTTGGCCCCCTTCAGCAAAGAGGTTTAGAAACACTGTTCTAGACCAACACACCAGTTCACCTGCGCCGTACTTAAGCCCATTCGTGGCCACTGGCCAGCATTTATGACAATGGTGATTTCAAGCCCAGTTTTATGAATACAACAGTTTTTAGTTTTTTGTAAGATCACCGAAATACGTAGCGTACGTTCATACCTTCTTCAGACGTGAACGAATGTGAGAATAACAACGGTGGTTGCGGTGACGTATGCGAGAACACCATGGGCAGCTACACATGCTCGTGCAGTGAGGGTAGAAGACTCATTCCTGACACCAAGATGTGTGAAGATATGCCAATGCAAACTCCACAGAGTTCTCCCACGCCTGGACAAGTTGTAAGTTAAACGTTTGTCCAGCTCCTTTCAGATTCGTTATGTCTCGTAAGTGCATTTCGGGTCTTCTCGTGATATTTCAAACAAAACTTAATATTTTCTTTGCAGAGAACAAAAAGCAGAATGATAGCAAAATCGCCGTGCAACGCATTTCAAGTAGTTTCGCCATAATTTACGAAACTCATACTTTTACCCTAAACAATTTTTCTGTTGAACTGTGCTGTTAATTGCTTTGCTTCAAGGTGGAGATTTTTGTTCCATTTGTCTGAAATGATGAGTAAGATTGAACGTGAACAGCAAAACTGCATTTTGCAAAATTTTTATTGTACTTATTTCTGGTACAGGGTGCAACCTTCCATTTTCGAGGCAAAAGTCACATTTTCAAAACTTGTAATTTACTTATTAAACTGTTTAAAACAAACCTCTTTTATGAACAACGGTGATTTCAAAAATTTTAGTCTTGTTTTCTACGAGATGAATCAGTGCTTGATATTATCAAACCTATTCAATCTCAAATGTTATGATCAGATTCATTGCTTAGTCACACATGTGATGACTGAATTCATTGCGTAGTCTGGTGTTGGGCTTCTGCAATATGACCATGGGTGTCGAAAGGAGAGCAGGGGACCTGGGTCTAGGACAATTCGGCGATGACGTATAGGCGACCCCGATTCGGCGGCAGGACGTTTCGGCGATGGTGGTTGCAAACGTTTTATAAGAAAGAAGTGTGTTTTTGAAATACAGTAAAATTGCCCTGTAGCGTCACTTCAAGGGACCGGAGAAAAAGCGTCGCTACTGGCGAATTGACCTCACAGCCGAACTACAATAAATCGTTCCTAAAATAGTGTTTTAGTTGAAGGCCAGAGGCAGAGCCTGGCAAGGTTTGTAAGTGTTCTTTTAATAGGATTGCCGCTTACTGTATCGTGGTTTCACGAATACTCTGATAGGAAAAACACAAAGAAGAATTTGAAAACGCTGGCAATTGTATTCACATGCTATAAAGAGCATACAGTATTACAGTACTGCATTACGTTCTTGAAAAAAGTCGTTAAGTTTTGTTTGTGCTGTTTTTGGGACAGCTATATCTAGCACACGCTGTCAATTTTTTTAGAGAATTTTCCAACATGGTCGACTGCTTCCTTTACCCGACCCAACAAGTCGCGGTCAAATTGACTACAGTCGCAACAATCCCCAAAACTCCCTAATACAATGCATTGCAGCAAAACATGTAACGAATTCCTCCGACTCCCTGATGTCATTGTTATACGTCACACCCACGGCTTAGCGATTCCCCGCTCTGCGTTACTTATCGGTCATAAAAAGGTTTGTGTGGTGATTTCACAGCTGTGCTTAAACTTCAAAGTGTAAAGAAAACCTGCAACTCTCCGTATGCGAACAAAATATTTTGCGGTGACCGAAAAAAGCGTCGGTATGGCGAAGTGACGATAAAGCCGAAATCGTTATAGCCGAACTCTAATGCACGTAAAAGAAAACGATTATGCTGGGACCGAAGAAAAACGTCGCTATAGGCAAACTGTCGTTATAGCCGAAATCGTTATAGGCGAATTCTACTGTACTTCAAAGGTAAGATTGCAAAGGATGTCTGTTTGCCTAAAGTTAAACCCTAAACCAAAACCTAAACCCTAAACCTTAACCCTAAAGCTAAACCCAAATTTTTTGAAAAAAAACTCAAAAAGCGCTCCCATCAAAAGTATCATATCTCATCATTGATTTATTTTCGAAACGTCAATCGCCGAACTGTCCCATTCCGGGGGACCTTGTCCCTGGATTTTGAAATTAGACATTTTCCTAATAAACGTTTAGCAAAAAAGGTTGTTTTCTTAGTTTCGATTGGTCAAAATTAAATTTCGCCACATTGGCTACCCCTGGAAAAAATCCACTATTGCCCTCACCTGGAAAAAATCATTCCCACGCCAATGAATATAACCATCTTTACTCTATCGCTTTCTGATAGTTGGCTCAAAAATGTTTGAAAAAGTTACTTATTCTGCCAGAACTTGTCCTTACCACAACAACCACATCGACAACCTTAAAACACTCAGTTCCAGCAGCTGAGAATACCAAGCAGTGAGCATACAGTTTTCAGCAAGAAATACTTAAATTATATGTTTGAGTAATTCGAAAGTCATACTCGTGAAGACATGGAACTTGCACGCAGTCATTTCGTTGATCTGAAGGCATTCTTTCTTGGTCAGTGACTCGATTTCTTCTGTCACTCTTGGTTACCAAAGTTGCTTGGTTAGTGGAAAGATACTCGAAATTGAAACAGTTACTACGTCTCGGATTAATGCTCATCACAGCCTGTCGATTTGCGATTACAGTCGATTTGCTATTTTGTGAGTTGCAATAGCGAACTTCACCTCTCCGGTTTCATGATGCATGCGACATGCTACACTTTTTGTAGGCCGGCCAACCATCTGAAGAAACGAATGTGGACGCTATTGTGGTCGGAGTGGTTCTTGGCGTAGCCCTCTTGGCCACCTTCGTCTTGTTTTCTGTAGCATGCTATAAGTACACGTAAGTTTTTATTTTTTCTGAAAATAGTGTAACAGGCTTCACCGAAATGAAAAATACTGATAAAAGATCTATTCAAAAACAGTTTGGTAAAACAAATTGATATTCACTATATACAACCATGAATTTTACATAAATCAATCATACGTTATGTTCTTTAAGAAAGTACACTTACAGTGTCACATGAAAAAAAGAATTATTTCATTCTGTACAAAATGATATAAACCTTGTTGCCCCAAAATAACTCCACATTAGCTTGATAAAACGTCCAGGTTAACAATGTGATAATGCCCCCCTCAGAATGAAGAACATAGCAAAGAACTAGAAACACGAGACGACCGGTTACTTTGGTTGGAGCAAACGATAATTGTTATCCACACTAAGCTTATTGCAGCCGCTCAACTGGACTGATTCCTCCTCGTAAAGCTGCAATCAGGTTGTTTCATCTTCTAATCGAAGTATTTGCAAAAAACAGGATGCGCGTTTTTCCTTTGAACTAATTTAAAGAAAAGAAATCACGGTAAGTTTTCATCAGAAGAGTGGCTGCCGGCATCAAATTTGTAAAGCATGCTTTCTTGAATAGTGTAATTGTAACTGCCACAGAATGTCGTTGAAAATTACCTTTTAAAGAGTCCGAAAATGTTTTTTTTCGCACTCAAAACTTTCGCCGTAGCCTACCTGCAAAGCGCCATTATTTTTCATTCGTCGAAGGGACGTTTTTCAATAAACATTAATGATATCTATCTGGCAAAAAAGCTAACGTAGTTCGCAAAGAGCTTGTTTGATTTCAAAAGTTGTTTGAATTCTTGTAGAAAACAAAATGGAAGCAACTTTGCATGAGCTTCCAGCAGCTTCACACATTTGCTAAAGCTAAGTAGAGCAACAAAACGTAACTTGTGTTATGTACGGTTGCAATATTCATGCGCTAAATATCTGAAAAATATGTTAAGTTACAAAATATCTCGGAATCCTACTCGTGTCCCGAATTCTTCGTTCTATAACAAACGTCTATGTTTTCTGCAGTACGTCTTCTGATAAAAGTGTCTGATATAAAACAAATCATCCATTTGCGATCGCAAAGCTGCAATGTTCCGCTATAGTTGAAAGCATGGGTGTAAATAGCATACCACGGGTAGGCGTATTCACGTTGGAGGACAGTTAAAAATGCAGCAAGCCAGGGTATGAACTGTTTCTTTGCGCAGAGACGGTAACAAATATATACGGCTTCATGCGTTTCACAACGATAACCTACCGTTCTGTTGTATGCTACACACAACAACCCAAGCTATTAGGCTGAATTACAGGTTTTATTTAGTTTCTTGTGTGTTCAGCATGGTTAGATGATTTCATGTGAACTGAAATTTTCGTGTAAGACACTAGTTATATTCCACACTGATTGGTGGTGTACATTCTACTCATCGGAAGGCATTATTTCTCTCCCTCCTCAAAATGACGGCCCGCCATTGTGACCAATACAAACATAACTTATGTTCTTACGAATGATATCTGCATTACCATTTTCCAATACAAAAACAAGGACATTTTTCAGTGATGTTAAGGTCAGGACATCATGCCTAAAAATTTGGCGCTCTTTTCAGCTCTATTTATTTCCCTTATCAACAAATGTATACCGTTTTCCGAATGTTTAGATGAAATGAAACCGAACGTCACTCAGAACGTAATCACAGCGGTTCCGATTCAAACAGAGGTTTCACATAAAATGCGAAAAAAACACGTGATGAAGATAAATTTTTTGAAACGTTTGGCAGTTACCAACTGCAAGGCCTTCTGACAATGAAAGGCTCTACTCTGAGGTTGCTGCAAGCGTTCGATGAATCATCCGGCTGGCTGATATACAGTAGTTTCCAGATTTTGCTTGGCGCAACTTGTGTTTTAGTTTAATCATTTTAGTTCTGAGTTTGTTTGCTTGCTCTACCTTTACATTAGCTTTCGCCATTCCACCAGAAAGCACTGCTTGCAGTTTTCACGGCTGACAATGCGTAGATTTATGAGAAATCGATTTCATTTTGAAAGGATTTGCTGATAGATTCGACTGTGTCATTTTTTGCAGACTAATTACTTGAGCAAGGCCTTCTGATTTAGTTTTGCTACACATGCTGCTAGAAAAAATAAATCAGTAGCTAATAATTGGGGTATAAGTAAAGGAGTACAAAAAAGCTACCACACGACGTTTATGACTTTTCTCACCAGCACTTTGTCTTTTCAGGAAACTGCACACCAAAACCAAGTACAGCACATCGCGGTACAAACTGAATGACGATTCCCCAGTTTACACCAATCCGTCTCCCTTGCCAGAAGATAACATAGACACCAAACCAACATTGTAAAACGATCGAAGATTTCGCTTTTTACAGTGCCTTTTGCTAAAACTGCGCCACAACGTCTGTATTTTTCGCACTCTTGTGGCATTATGTCTCTACGTCTCTACGAAAGTGACTTTTGTTGCGAATCGCGCAAGGTTACCACGCTTTGCAATGTATCGAAGTGTTGTTTGAGCAGTTGTTGCCATACGCTTCAGTTTCGAATAGCGACGTGAACTGTACTTCCTTTCACGATATGTGGGCAATGCCGGCTTCTGCTTCCGAATGCCCAACACAGTGAATCTAGCGTTTTGCGTCTTCATTCCCGTTTAAATAAAAAAATATCCACCAACAGCATTGGGTCATTTCGTTCTGAACATTTTCAATCACGGATATATGTTACGTTGAAGAATAAATTCAGCTATTCGTACTGCCCCCCAGTTTGTTGTGCGATTACTTACAAGTTAAATCCTGAAGTTTGAACGGTCTTATTTTCTACTAACACGTAAAAAGAACAAAATGCAGCACATTGAACTCAACTTCTGAGAAAATGTCAATGTCAATACAAATGTAAAACTGTAAAATGATTTGTTAAAATTAGTTCATTCACGTTTGTACAACTTCAAATTATCAACACAACGTTTTCAGGATATCGCGCAAATCACAAAATTCAAAACCTACAAACAAATGAGCTTAGGAATTCTAAAACCACGTAACTACGTGGCGTGGTTGCGTTCTACAATATAGAAAGTCTTAAAAATCGAAAGCTGTTTTCAAAAATGAATGCTTTCATTTATCATTGAGTCAATTACTTAGCAATGAACGTTCGATTTTTTGACAAAAGTAATAAGGTGTTAAGTAAAATTTTAGCACATGAGGTCACGAGATTCTTAGGGGTACTTGAGGTTACATAAATATTGAGGTTACCAAAGATTATTTGTTTCGTAGAGTTATTCAAGGTTACTTGATTATTTTCATTTCATCGCTCGCGAACTGACTCGCATATAAGTGTTTACAAAGTGCTGAACTATTAAAGAAATTCCATTGAATAAACAACCTTATTTCCGTTAAAACTTTTACGATTCAAATTTGTCAATATGGCATTCACTTTAATAGCCAACAATAGTGTTGCCTTGTGTAAGCCTTTCCTGAACAAAAGCACACCACTAGCACTCCTCCCAGCCGCTAAGGCGGGCCTTTCGAAATTCGTGAACCAGGCAACTGCAAATCGGCACTGTCATCGCTATAGTGTAGACCAGCTATGTCCAACTCCCGGGACGCATGAGACCCGGTCGAAGGTTTTGTGTGGCCCAGTTTAGGTGTACGCTGCAGTATGAGTAGCCTGCATACTGCAACCTGTACATCATTGGCACTAAACGTCCCTATCAAATCACATTTACGGAGTGGCTAAAGGTGCCAAACAACTGTTACCATTGCAGTTAGGATTCCAACGCTTTCAGTACATTAGCTTAAACAAAAATGTTTTTGCTAAGATCAAAGTAAGTTATTTAATGCGCTGCCCTCATTAATATGTCATTCAGTGTGCGGTCCTGGTTAAAATGTTATCACCATGTTTGGCTCAGTAAGCAATTTTAGTTGGACATAGCTGGTGAAGACAATGGTATAGTTCCAGTTCTGGCCTGGAAAGACATACCAGGGGTGAAAGCGATTTCCACGATTCACGACGTCTTGATGACAATGGTTACAAGACGCAAAAAAGTGTGACGAGCAGTGGAGCAGATCAGCAAACTAGTGTGCGTTGATGACCACAACAGGCACGTGTGCGGTGTCGATCTGCTTGATCACATGGTATCGTACTACTGCATCACCTGCAAAACATTGAAGTTGACCAAAATAGTATTTTTTCTACTTCATAGCAACAGGCAGGGCTGTGGAGCTGGTGCATAAAGTTGACTCCCCCTCCAGCGATCCAAAATTGCTTGGAACCCGGCCTCGGAACACCGCTTTGGCTCCACAGCCCTGGAACTAAGTGGACGCAATGCATTAGTTTTGCATGAAGTGAAGAGTAATTTGAGGAAGTTTGCAAATTTCTGCTGGACCACGCCAGACACCAGTGGTGTCAAAAGGTTGAAATTTAGTCTTCTGAAAACAATAACTTGCAACCTGACTCTTCCACGCACCAACCAACCAAACAGCCCGGCGCACAGACCGTCTGTTGGACATAAACATCATTATCTGGTCTTCACCCGGTGCATGTAAGAGTGTGCAGTGGTGTTAAAATACTGCAAAGTGAACTTTTACCCGGATCTTACACTCTTGATAAACACAACACTTTCTTTTCACAGTGCTACACGCAGTTGCTCCCAAAAGAAATGCAAAAAAATGTTCAAATTAACAGCTACGTTTGATCTATCCACAAAGAAACGCGACCTGTTTCTTGCGGCTGTCGCCTCTGCAAACAACTACATCGGGCTGTCGGGAAACAAGCACATTTTCTTCTCTCAAGCCATTCAGTATCGTATGTGTTAAATCATTGGTCTTCAAACATTTTTGTCCGAGTGTCACATGCCGTAGAATGTTAGGTGATACCGTACGTGATACCGTACATACCGTAGAACGTTAGGTGAACTAAAGTTGCCAGGGACGGCCCACTGGTTCTAAATTAATAATGAGATGGGTAAAAGCTAACAAATCCATGATTGCTTTTCGAGACCTCGATGCACTTGTTGCGGACGATGCTGGTATATAGAGTCGTGTGACAGGCCAAATTATTGATGTTGAGGTAAAAAATGATGGAGAACTCCCGCTACAGCTGTGCTTTAGCAAAGCAATACGCTTCACGAATACTTTCTTCCAACACAGAGATTTGCTCAAGTGTACCCGCGTCATTCTGATGAAACACCGTAATTAGTTGGGAATAATGTAAATGTAGACAAGATCTGAGATTTGTTACATTTATACACGATTTTCCTAACTTCAAGACTCTTAATATCTTTTAGACGTAGAACTTTTCTGCGCTTTGTAATTGCTAGTTCTGTCACAATTTCATATGTGGTCTAATACCTAATGGTGCAACTTAGAACAACTGATATTGGCTCTAGATCGCAAAAAGTTGCTTTTGCCCAGGCAATGATTCCATTTTGTACTCATGATTTTATTTGGCTTTGATGCAACATACAGTACGTAAGTCTTGGTTACACAAACAGAATGTCAAGCAGGAAAATGCTGATCAATTTCGTATGAGAAATGGTCAGTTGCAGAAAAGGAAATAACCATTTATGGTCATTTTCTTCTTTGCACTTAACCGTTGCTTTCGCTTCAAGGTTGGAATTTATTTCAAAGTTCTCAAATTGCTTTTTTATCTAAACACTCCGCGTTGAGCCAACGTCGCTATTTTCAAGCCAGAACGTGTGGCCTGCGACACATATTACTCATCAACATACCAGGTAAGAGATTGCAGAAACAACAAAGGTGATTTCAATGCAGATTTATGATTGGCATTGCTATTCATGAGCCTAAAATAAAAACTGGCCATCATCATCAAAAATCATGACAAAACACACCACTAGTAAATTTTTACCAACGTGTTGATTACTTTCCTCATACATTAATTAGCAGTTGAAAATTGATCACCGAGTTCAGATAACCAACAACTCGGTGTTGCGACAGAGGAAACAAAACGTTTGTTGGAGCCAATGAAAGATGCTATTCCAGCAAATAAATTAATTTGTGTGGTCTGGCTACAAACGAATTTGCGGAATATTTTCCGCATAAGAAATTTGCAGTGACGTAAACATCCGCAGCCCGGGGTGGTTAATAAGCCTAAAAAATTTGTGGTAAATTTCGGACACAAATTAGGTTCCAAACAGCAGAGAGGCAACAAAACAAACCAAGCAAGATTGTCCGGAACGAAAAATTATCTAATACTGCTACATCCAACAAGACCAAAACAGTGTCCCATTCAGCAATCGGAAACACATTTCCTAGTCACTCTCTTGCCACCAGACACACTGAAGCAGGAAGAGCATACCATCAGTACGAGCAAAGTCTCCCTAGCTGTCGATATTGAAAACCGAGTATGCAGCAGGTTGCGATGAAATTTTACCTGAAATTTATATAGCCTTGATTGTAAAAGGAAATCTTTTTTACGTCGTCAGTGCGAAGTGTCTTGGTGTTCGAGAGAATGACCAGGAGTACACTATCTCAAGTGCAATGAGAAGATGGCGTTTTTCGAAGAACTCACACCGCCAAGCTGCACGAACAAGTGCAAAGCTTTGGAAATTGTGAAGTGGCCAACATCAGCCTCCAGTATTTCTCATGCAAAAGGGAAGTGCAAAAGTAACGTGAAAGTTAAAAGCATGCGATATGCCACAGCTTAATTCGAGGTTGAACTTAAAAGCCACACCGGCATATATAAACAAACGAACAAAAATAGTAATGTCATATTTCTCCAAAAAAAAAGCACTTTTACAAGTATTTTTCAGAAATACACATAATGATTGATGCTGTGGGGTTGATTATTGAAAATATACTGCTTGAAGCAACGTTGTGCCGTCACATAATTATTAAATGCAACTGGCTGAGATGCGCCTAAACATTGTTTGATATGGTGGTTTGTTTGTTGGCGCTTTATAACTGCAGTGGTTTTACCGCCACGACTGAGTTTGTACAATTTCTGGTTTCAGTTCACTTGTTTTTTTTTTGTGTTCTGGGTGAATTCCCTGCAGCTCTTCCGCACACCGTGCGCCTGGTAAGAAGGCTGCAGAACCAATTCACAAGGTCTTGGTAAGACCCAGCCGAGAGTCGAACTCTTGACCTACCAGCACCGAAGCGGACGCACTTTTCGCTAGACCACCTGCTGGCCGCGCCTGAACAAGTAATGATTGTCTTTTGCATATATCGTTCAATTTAAACTCCTTCCCTTTAGCATCAATTAGCCAATCATCAGCGAAAACGCAAACACAACACAAAAACAGTTTGCAGTGCTTCGGGTAAAGTGGTTTACAGATGAGTGGAAGACGCGTAAATTTTGCTCTCTTCCTTCACAAGGGTAGCTGTATGAAAACTGAGATTGCAGAGTGTGATTAAATGATGCAGAAAAAAAACAATTCATCACAGTTTTATTTTCCAAGCACAATGTGAGGAGAAAAACATTGTGCTTTGACAATTACAGTGACCAATTAGTCAGTGCGTCTGTTTCGGGGAGAAGAGTTGCAGTAGCAACGTTGTGAAGGCGTGTTTTGGTGTGTGCTGTAGTTGCGTTGCTGCGAAGAGTGTTTGTTTCTTTCGGCTCCGTAGATCGTTTAGAAGGAGGTTTTCAGTCCATACATTTACATTTCCACAAAGTAGTGTTCCATCATCGAATCTAACAGTACCTCAAGGAATGGTGCGCGGTGCACGCGGCACCTTTCGAAGCCTCCAGGAAAAGCCAAACGAAGCAAAGGAAAAGATTCTAATAACATGTTCTAAGGCTTGTCAGGCACGAACATAGACAATACGATGGAAGTCCTACCAGCAGTTTTGCAAAGTGTCTCTGAAAAGGCACTGAAATCCTTGGGTTCACTGCTCATCGATTGCTGTCTAAGAATGCATCGAGGCGTACTGGTCATGCACTACCCCGCATAACGGCAAATTCAACATTCTTCAAGTTAATGGCTGGTAGACCATAGGTTTCTTAAATGATGGCCCAGGTGTTTCTATAATGGTCTAAGCTGGGCTATTGCAAAGATAGCCAGCACAAATGGAGTGATTGGTAATGTGCCGCTAGACCTTACCACGAAGAATATGAAAAGTTGCTACGATTATAAAATTAGTTGTATCGACAGATACAATTGACAGATATGCGTCATTCCCGTACTGTGCTGTTACATTTCAATTTACCGATACTTAACAAATCGCAAGTAGGTTATCTACAATTCAGAGTGAGGCATTACATTCCCACACCACTGAGGAGTTTCAATTGCAACCGCTTTGGCCACGCAGGGCAAACTGCAAGAGCAAAGAACGACGCTCCAATTGCGGAGAAATAAAAATTGGAAAAGCTGCAATTTATTTATCAAAATCTATCCAAATTGCGCAAAAGCAACCGTTCTGCACCAGATAAAGAGTGTCCACATACATCAACTTCCACATGCATCAACGTATGTTACGCAGAGGTTTGTAAAACGTACGAATGCAGCTTCATCTGTGACCCCGATTTGACCTCTCCATCGGACTTTCTTCCTGATAGGTGCAAGTGCCGTCAACTTTTCAAGGCCGAGGTTCGTACAGGTAGCAAGGCAAACTACTCAGGCTTAGTGTGGACCCTCTTATGGATTGTTCCAGTTTTGCAAAAAGTCCTTATTTCACATCAATAAATCCAGTGTTCTTTCTAAGATTTCCCGTAGAACTACAAACAAGTCGTGGCACAACAAAACCGAGCAATTCGAAGAGCCAGTGAACCTACCATAATAAAAATATTAAGTTATTTTGCACTGTGTAAATGCTAAGCATGTTTGTTCACAAGATTGTCGGACTGAAGCTCATCACTTTTAATATTTACTTCACTCGCATATACCTCAGCTTGAACAAACTGGAATGCTTAATTAAACTTTTTCCAATTCTGCTCTAGATGATTTAGGTGTGAGTTTCATAACGTATAAACCTCTTCAAAAATCGTTGCTGCTGCAAACATTCTAAAGTAAGAGCACTGAACCATGGCTAGTAAAAGACCAATAAAAGAGGACAAAGAAAATCAGTCGCATTGTGAGCAACAAAAAATCCGTGAGTAATTTGTTATTTCTTATAAAATATAGAAACCATCCTCAGCTCCACTTTGTGGTAATCTTTCAAGGAGTTGAAGTCGCTGTAGCTGTATTTAGGAACAAAGAGTTTTTTATCTAATACTGAATGACGGTATATATGTAACAACAACAGTCAATTTAAGTTTAGCACACAACTCGATAAAAATTACAAGTAAATCTTGACCCATCCAAACAAGAACATCCCAACAAGTTTGCCAGCAGCTGGGTGTAGCTCTGATTCTCTGCAAACGGCTTGACGTTCCACAACAGCTTTGCCTAAAAAAGGTTGGGGTACCTCATATAAAGTTCAGTCTGTTTGTACGACTTACACACGCAATTTAATATCAGGTGTTACCCCAGAAATGTCTCAGGCGTTGAACAAAAAATGCAGGAAACTATGTTCAATGTTCCACTGAAGCCCAATTGCAAGGGTTTTGAATCTTCGTTGGTGCACTATATGTGCTGGTGCGCCAGACATGCTGCCGGTGGTGTACCAGCGGAGTCAGACCGCGTAAACAGTCAAGCAGAACTGCTTGGATAGCATAGGTGTTTGGCACTTAGGCGTAATCATCAACTTGCAAAAAGAAACTACTAGCCCTATAGTACTTATCTTTAAGTATAAGCTGTTGATAACCCGCACAATGATACTTGGCTGAATTGCAAAGGGTTGGTTTTGAGACACCTCTTTACTTTTGACTACCCTGACCCAAATGATTGTTTTAATTGGTTTCATAAAAGACAAACAAACATTTAGCATATTCCAAGTTACATTGTCCTAGTTGCCATGGTATTCCTGTTGCGCAGCACTTGCTTGATATGAAAAACATTTTTCATGCGTTTGCGTTGTGATTATCACTTGTAAAGATACAGTGCAATCGCGTTGCGTAACTATTGCATAAGTTTAAGATATTCAGGATTTCACGTAAAAAGTCTTTTTCACCGCGAACAGGGATCTTAGGAAAACTTCCGCCCCAGAAAGCACAAGAAGAACCTGACGATGATTTCGAATCAAAAGACGTTGCCAGATCACGTGAGTAATCAAATATGATGTTGCATACCCAGGGTTGTCCATGGGACATATTTACCTGTCCCATCCCATAACAATTTATGCTTGTCCCATCCCATGGGATTCCCATTACATAACTATAATATTAATATGGAATACAATTAAATTAAAATTATTAGATTTATGAAAGTTTAGTTTATACTAAATAGGACTGCATGTACAAAGAGACATGCAAAACGACAAAATTCATTGACTTAAAATTCAGAAGTATAGCCTAAGTATGACATTTCAGTAACATTCTGACACTCTAATTCTGTTTCTGAGTCTCATGGGAAATACAAATGTGTGCTGTCCTGTCCCATCCGATGGGACATTTCCAATGGGATTCCCATAGGAATGACATTCCCATGGACAAGCCAGTGTATACCTACTGGGTTGGTTAATCTAGAATCTTGTTTCATAATGGTTCGTTCTAAAAGTTGTGTTTATTTTCTGAATTTGAAATCAAATTTTTGCTAGAAATTAACTTCTCAAATTGTACTTACCAAGCTCGGTGATTGCAATGTGATTGATCTTTATTACATCTAGACTTGCCTGCTCGTAAGTTGAAACAAATACTAAAAATTGTTTAGATACAGGAACAAATGCTAGTAGGTCATGAATTCACATAAGAAAAAATGTCATATACAGTCAAAAAACTCAACCTTGCAACCCGTCCATTCCGGGAAGAGATAGGAAAACATTTTGCAATATTCCTAACTCATTCAAATCAGGCACCAAAGACGAAGCAATTACGCTAATCGCGACAAAAGGAGCCAAGTTCATTACTCAGATATCGTTTTGGCGAACTCCTGTTTCTGGAAAGCGGCCACTTGCACAAATGCAAGTGGAAGACCGTGACCGAGGAAGATGTAGGAACAGAATAAGCAGACAGCGATGTCATGCTTGTTTACAGCAGTTTAGAAAGCATTTGAAATCGCTGAAATTCTTTTGCTAGCAGAGAAATCCCAGTCTAACGCAAAAGTTACTCCCCCGAATAAGACGAAGCAATATGTCAGTTCGTTCCACAGAAGATTCCTGCCATGCGACAGGCTTGGTGGTTATAGAGGTGGAGTATTTTGTTTATAATTTCCAGTTTAATTCTTAATTTTGGAAAAACGGGTTGTCGTGCAATGTCGCAATGAAAACGCCTCAAGGTTTGTAGATATTATGAACGTACATGAGACTTAGTTGCGCTGTTTTATCATTTCTAAAAGCCTGAAATTAACAGTTACGCGTTGGAAGTTATTTACCTTCACAAATAGATATAAGCACAATGATTTTTAGAAGAACTCAGAGATTATTTTAGGAAATGCTTTGCCTTAAAAAAATTGGACGTTGTTTTTGAGAGTGGAAAAAGTGACGCTGGTGAATAAATGTAGACCTTGAGTATAATGCGAAAGAATTGAAAAAAAGAACACCATGCTCCTTACGTTTGAAATATTAAAATGATTCTTGTCCGACATGAAAAACCTGAATAATGACAAATTTTTTAGGAAAATGAAACTGGTTGGAAAAAACTACATGTAACACTTGCAAGTCCTTATTTATGCAAAATTTTCCAGCGCCTGTTTTGAAGTTCTTTCGCCAAAGTGGATTTTCGTTTATGGTGCTGCAACATCGTTTGCAAGATAGAAATGATCTGCTATGTCAGTCTGCGAGTAAGTTCAAGCTACGTCGAAATTTACGAATCAGCTGTTTGAGCGCGTCTTCAGCAACTTTGATGTGAAAGTCTTGCAACGCTTAATTTTGTCCACCTTGCAACGCTTGAATTTTGTACATTTAGGCGAATAAAAAAAACTACACATATTTTGAGTGCTGTGTTTTACTTTACAACAAATTAATTTGAAAACACATGTGAAAGCTTGATTTCAGGGAATTTAGTGAAGCGTAAAGATTAGCACAATTTAATTAATTTTAATTTTAATTTATTTGTTTACGTCCAGACACGAAATCCATGGTATGAACACACACACCCTGCAGAACGCAGGTCGATAAAAACAGACAAAGCAGAACGTAGTACAATGCATTGAAACCGGCGGAATCACAGGGTTACAGACACGTTTTGTAACTGCATTGAAGACACAACCATAGGGTTACAGACACATTCTAAACACTAAAGTTAGCTAACACGTAACACTTGTTACAAAACTACAGCGGAGTAGGGCGCCAATTCCCAAATTGGTCGAGTCTAGCTAAAATGCGAAAGCATTGTGGCATGACACGCCGTCAATCAAACGGATACAGCAAAGTTCGTTCACTCAATCACAGAGTAAAATGCGTTTATAGTGTTCAAAGAATAGTGACGAGTACAAAAAATCTGACTGCATCAAAACGTATAACCATATACTGTTAGATTTTCTGCATCTTTCGAGAAACAGGTACGTGTATTTTCGTAACAGAGCCTCAAAGGTAGGAATGTTGCATTGAAATTGGTGGCTACTAACACTCGCGCTCCTGAGCAGGTTGTATAGAGCTCTACATCCAAAATTATATGCCACACGCAGTCTCTGCATGCATGACTTCCTGAAATTACACCATAATTGAGATGCATGCATGGGCGTAAAAAAGGAACGAAAAAGTGCGTTTTTAACTGCATTTGAACAACGGGAAAAAGAGGCTCGCAGCTTGTTTGCTGCACAATATTGATATCGCAGTTGTCTCTGAATGTCTTTGTCGTCTGAGAGCTCAGTGTCCAATACAATCCCCAGATATTTGTATTGGTCAACAGATTTAACGTATTGACCACCCAATTTCAATAATGGAGTGGCTGCGCTTTTCGCACTCTTAGCCTTAAACGTCATACAAACAGTTTTGTCGCAATTTAAAATAATCCCATGCGATTTTGCATACGCCTGGCACACATCTAGTATTCTTTGCAACCAACGTACACTAGGACAAAACACATAAATATCATTAGCAAATATCAAGTGATTTAATAAGACTTCACCAATAAAACACCCTGCTTTAACGTTGTTTAATTCCTTGGACAGATCATCCAAACAAACAGCAAACAAGTATGGACTCAATACCCCCCCTTGTCTAATCCCATTAGACACATGAAACGGTTCAGAAAAATGCTTGCCCCATTTTATTTGCATCGTTTGTTCCTTGTACGAATGTTTCAGTAGGTGCACAAAACACATTGGCACCTTTTTTTGAATTAGTTTCTCAAATAATTTCATGTGTAGTACTCGCTCGAATGCTTTCGAGGCATCTAAAAACACAGCATGCACAGATGAACCATGGGTTACAAAGTATGAAGCAGTTTGCTTTAACAAAAATGTACATTGATCAGCAATATGACCAGCCTTAAACCAATTTGATTGTCTGTGGTGCCAAGGAAAGGAGAGATGCTGGATAATATGAAGTGCTCAAGTGGCTTTGACAATGAGAAGCCAAGTGAAAGATATGTTTTTGCCACGATAAGAAAGCATCACATTAAATCAAGAGAGGACGTTTCAGTTTCAGAGTGAGTGAAAAAAATCACATTGATTAAATGTACAGTACGTCTGGCTTCATATCCCAGGATTGAATTAAGAAAAATCCAGTTGATACTCATTTTCACTTGTGTTAGTGATCACGATCTGACTTGCAAAAGTAGAAAACGCCAAGAGTTTTGCACATTCTGACGGTTTGGAACAAAACCATGGAAAACCTGCAACTTGTAACTTGCAACTGACGCAAATTCTTTGACTGCACTGTTTTTCGCTTTTACCCAATAATAAGAACGAATAAGAATCACGTTGCACCTCGAAACATTACAAATTAAAAGCGGAATAAAAGTTAAAAGCGTGAGCGCGAAGACAAAATGGTGCAAAAGCAGGGATTGCTAAGCGTTTGGTGCAAAAGGTGCAACTTTTGTGGTGCAAAAGCAGCGACTGTTAACAAAATGGTGCAAAAGCAGCGACTGCTAAGCGTTCAGGGCAGCTATATGCAACCTGCGGGTCGCATGCGGATGCGGCCTATTCGTATGAACTGTGTGGTCCAGTAAAAATATGTACAACACAATGACAAACTGTATTTCAAATATCTTTATCGACATTTTCGATGCAATGGTCTTTGATGTCTATTTATCAGTTACTACGCACTGGTAGATTTCCAGGTGCCCAATAACACCTTTGGTGCAAAACTGATTTCTAGTTTTCTGATTGTTACTCGTGTATTCCTCTGCACAAAACTGAAATTGGATTTCTAACCATACCCTGGTTCAGGGATAGCCAACCGATGGTGCATACGCCAAATTTGGCATACTGGGTAATTTAAAGCGGCGCATTGATCCTTGTGATCGTATTTAAGTACCGCAAGATAGTAAACTTTAATATGTTCATCGATTTTCTTTCGCACAATTCCCTTATGAGTTGCATGTTATCGTCTCCAAACAATCTGTTTATTTTCTGCAACGTGAAAACGAGCTACAGAACTCTTATAAGTCATAACTTATTTTTACTTGTGACTACTATTAACCATCTCAATCATTTGAATACGAAACTGCAGGGCAAGAGCAGTTGTTTTTAACTTAGTAAATGTATGAAGTTAATAACTGTTAATCTCGCAGTGAAAAATAGGGATGTTAACCAGTTGCTCCCATTGAAAGGAGCATCCGAATGCGTTGCTGATAACAGCAATGGGAAAATCCACTGAAATGATCGAGTTATTTCAAGACTCGTTTGAAGTTCTTGCAAGACCAACGTGAATTTGCTGAAGAAGAAAACTGAATTTTGTCATTTACAAATCCTTTCTTACTTAGTGAACAAAACATTATGCAACACACAAATCGAACTCATTGACTTGAAACAAATATTGAAAACGAGATTTGAGATCATTTCTTCAGTCCATGGTATTTCTGGCGTGCTGGCGTGATTCCTTTGTGGCGATCCTTACCCCCGGATTTCTCCACACTGCAAACATTCGCTAGAAACGACAGTATATCTGTCGATTTTGGACCACGTACACATGCTAACAAAAATTTTCTTTTAAATTGAACAAAGTGGCTTCGCGCCTGACTTACTCAAATTTAAAAAAATTCTCTTCTGCTCTCAGTAACAATGCAATGCGAACTCCAAACATTGAAAAACTGGTGAAATCAAAGAAATTCAATGTCTCAATAAAAAAAGTAAATGCCAAATTTTTTGCTGCTTTACCAGATATTCCGTTTGCATTTTAACACTATTATCTGACAAATCACACTGTGAAATGGCATGGGCACAAGAAGTGGCTGATGGTATAACGCATCTGCACTCGCGTTTGAAAAAATTGGCGTATGGTTTGCAAGCAATTGGCCATTCTTGCCCTAGTTGTTCCATTAGCACTAAATGTACGTGTGGCGACGCAGTCAAGGAGTGATCAAAATTAACATGAAGTGATTCAGTGAAGATAATGACAAAATTTTGGTTCAGTAAAGCATTTCGATTGGGCATAGCTGGTTTAGAGCGATTTTTCGTTTGAGTTGCGTGAAATTTATGTTTCTTGCTTTCGAAAAACCTGCACAGATCGGTGACGTCAAGCTCCGTCTAATTTGAACAATCGCCAAACCATAAATATCACATGCCGTTTGGCGAAGGGATGGAACAGTGGTTGTTAGTCCCTTGTTTGCTTTCCCCTACAGTGACAAATTTCAGGCGGGAGAAGTTTAAACCAGAATCGGTACGTTGCAATTACAACTTGGATAAATTATTACAGTTTATAAATTATTATGCATAGTGCGTGCTACGTAGACTTTCGATATTTGAAAAAAAGACAATAAACAGAAACCGCATCCTTTGTCAGATTCGCGAACAAGAAAACGTGTTGTGGCTGTTGAGTTTTACTGAAATGAGGCTGTTGATTAGGGGTACATTTCTAGCGTTTGAACTTTAAAATGTTTGCTACTTTCGAATAAAGTAAATCGTAAGAAACGAAATGTTGACGATTACATGAAAGAAACAATATTTTGTGAAGATGTTGATCGTGAAGTGTTTCATTCTTCAGGTTACAACCATTGTGGTGAGCAAGTTTGCTTTGTTAGAACTAGGTAGATATTTAGGGCAGTTTGCTACGGAAAGAAAACGGAATAAGTTAGCAAGTTCTCCACTGTGAATAAATTTCATTTTTAAACCAGTGCCCGTACCGTTTTTAGTTCACGCTTTGTCAAAGATATGTCCAGTTTAATTAAAAGAGACGCAACTTAAACAGTGAAAACGTTAAGAATGTGAACCTGAATAAAGGAAAATTTGCGTGTGTCAAGACAAAGTGATGCAAAACAAATAGTAACTGGTGGATGTGTATGTAAGCTTTGTGATATATACTGTACGTCTCTCGCAATTGTCGGCAGTAGATAACGTGAAACCATCTGTGGTGAAATTTCAGGAGTCAGAGACGCAATTGCAGCGGACGCCAGTCAGGCGGTGCTAGTGATGTGAAAGATTTTCAATCGGATCAAATCTTGACATGCCCGGTATGACTACGCGAAAACTTCCGAGCTGCATAAAAGTCACAAGTTAAATATATGAATATTATGAAAATTATGAAATAAAAGCAAAATCCGTTAACATGTAAAATATCAAAGTGTTGTTCAACATGAAAAATACGAGAAATATAAAAAATGAAGAATGTTGAAAAGACAGAAACATTAAAACATTTAAAAATATTACTATATAGTGCGCAAGTAAGAAAATTCTCAAAGTAAGGATAAAAATTAGTATTAAAAAATTTGAATATCGATGGAACAGTATGGTTTGGAGGGAAATCCTTGCTCCCCTTGCTGCTGACACCAAACACCGTAAAATGTGACTCCTGAGTTACATCTAATCTTACTGGGTACATATCAGGAGGGGCGAACAAAGTGGTCGCCAAGACCCTTTCTTAAGACCACATAATGCACACACGAAACATTACAAATTTTGCGACGTTTCGTGGCCCCTTTTTTGAGAGCAGCTTCGGGCGCGCAAGTTCTAATATACCCTCCTGTGTCAATGGTTGCATCGACCACTATCACGGTGAACTTTGATGAATGATTAATTACAGCGTTTTGATTGATATGGGCAATGCCAACAACACAAATGTACTTAAGTTTGTTATTTCCACTCTTGTGGCAGATGTTCCGTTCAACTCTATTTCCAAACCGCAAGAAGCCAGCAGTTTTTCAACTTGTTTCGCAACACGTCTTTCGCAATCATTTCATCCACCGGTAACACCAGAACCATCTCAGCAGGCTGCTCAATTACCTGAATCATCACAGAAGGCTGATCAATTACTTGGACCATGTCAGCAGGATGCTCATGTGTCCGAATCATCTCAGCAGGATGCTCATGTGCCCGAATCATCTCGGCAGGCTGCTCATGTGCCCGAACCAACGCAGCAGGCTGTTCATGTGCCCGAACCAACGCAGCAGGCTGTTCATGTGCCCGAACCAACGCAGCAGGCTGCTCATGTGCCCGGACCAACGCAGCAGGCTGCTCATGTGCCCGAACCAACGCAGCAGGCTGTTCATGTACCCGAACCAACGCAGCAGGCTGCTCATGTGCCCGGACCAACGCAGCAGGCTGCTCATGTGCCCGAACCAACGCAGCAGGCTGCTCATGTGCCCGAACCAACGCAGCAGGCTGCTCATGTGCCCGGATCATCACAGCAGGCTGCTTCATTGCCCGGAAAATTTCAGGGGGCTGCTCAATTGCCCGGACAATTTCAGGGGGCTGCTCAATTCCTCGGACAATTTCTGTGGGCTGCTCAATGGCCTGGATCATGTCAGATGACTATTAAAATGCCCAAACCATGTCCGCAGGCGGTTATACCCGAACACTACGGAGAATATACTGGTTCGTCCATACAGACATCATATTCTTTGTGGTTTATCACAAACACACTTGTACTTTCTAACGATCCGAGCCGGGAAGTCCCTTTCCCAGACATGCCACCCCCGCTTTCTCTTATCCACTCACAGTATGTTCAAAATGTTCCAGGATATTCAAACAAGGATCGAAGCGCTGCTAATCGAACACTTGCACAACCTCGTATGTACAGGGGAGGATTTTGGAATCCGGGTTATGACGTTGAACAAGAACATGAACCTAGCCAACGGTGAGCTAAACATATCTTAACTTTTTGGCATTTGACCCATTTTGGTCAAAAAAATAAGTATCTTTGAATGAAATTCAAATGTAAAACTTCATGTTTTAAGCTATAACAGTTTGTTCTGATCAGAAAGCTTAAGTAAAGAAGTTGTGCTCGCCACGAAAGAAACGTTTATCTGAAGTAGGAATGCGCATTATGGAACATTCAACATAACAAGTTATTCCGGAATATTCCAGGATCTTTTTATCGAATCCAGAATATCGAATTCCATTCCGGAATAACTTGTTAGGACAAACGAGCTGATCGCGTAGAGGTTAGAATGCCGATCCAGCGGTCACACGACGTGTTACTTAGCTCGTTAGTCATTATGCAGTGCAATAACCTTATTGAGTGTTTCTTTCTTTCCTTCTCTTATTAAGGAACATAAAGAGTGCCACTGCAAAAATTTGTGAAATTATTTGCCTTGCCAACTTTGCAATTTTTCACGTTTATTTAATCCAAATTTAATTCGAATCTAAATATTCGAAAAACTCTTATTTTTGGATTCGAATACTGAGGGATTCGAATCCAAAGGATTCGATATTCCATTATATGCTGCTTGAGATTCTGACGTTAATGCATCTCCACTTTAAAGTGATGTGTTTTCGTCCATATAGTAAATATGGAACCATTTTTTACCAAATCCTGTTTTTTCAGGATAAGGAACAAATACCATGGGGATTGCTGTGGGTCAGTAATAGTAAATGGTGGCTGAGATTATTTTAAAAGCAAATTTGTATTTCTTAAGAAAATTATTAAAAGAAGAAATTTTGCAATAGACAGGATTATTTTGTAGCATTCAAAAAAGCGTTTTCCGGCGTAAGAAACTGAAGTTGCCAAATTACCACTTTTTGTGTTACAACCAAACAATCTGTGCTTCATAATAAAATTTTTTTTGTGAATCATTTACGCTTGGCAGAAAATAATTTTTGATACGCTTGGCAGAAAATAATTTTTGAATTTTTGACCATTCGTTTTCTACGCAACTGAAACAAAATTGAAGGTAAACATAGTACTGTAAATATTAAATAATTGTCCTTTGCATTGCGTACGAAGTAGGACTTTGTGCATTGCTTAGGACAGATCCAGTGCAAAACAATTGCAATATCTTAACAAAAATCTCTGCAGATCGAAAGTGAAAAAAGCTGCTTCAGAAAATCCTTCAGCAACACCTGTTCCCTCCAACCTACCACCAATTCCACCTGAACAATTCATGGTATCACTGAACGAGGAGATCCTTTTCGAAAATTATGTGAAAACTGCAGGAGAATATGAACGGACTTCCATTGGCTTCTTACATCATTCAAAATTTAGTACGAAGGATTTGACCGAAGGTGAAGACAACTATTGATAGTCAATGCAATGGAATAATGCATGATTTTCCAGAATTATAAGGCACAGGACAATATGCATAGATTTTCGAAAAATGTTAAAAAAAAAAAAAGATTTTGCTGATTGGCATGAAGACTAGGTTATATGCTTTTTGACTTTTCAGGGACAATTGTTTTTCTATTATCTTAGCATGATCGTTTTTTTGGTATTTAGTTAAATACAATTCCAAAATTGCTTTGAAGAGTTACGACTTGGCGAAGATAATCTTGCTGTTCATTGGTATCTGGTTTACAAAGTTTAATTTTGCATTGGAAGAACTGCACGGCAAAGGTTTTCCATCTGCTTAAATGATTCTGTGATACAGATGAAGTTGCACATCTTCTACAACAACATCTCTCATTATTTTTTAAGTTATACAACAGCACTAAAGAACACTATACATTACGCGATTTTAAAGAACAGGTGTTTACTTATAGGCTCGCCAAGATTCAATAACTAAGATGGAGCAATGAATGTCAAATTATGTTGTAAAAGCAACGTGCACAAAACAGCATGCAATACAGTTAGCAATCAGTAGTCCATGCGAAAATCAGGGTTGATCAAATAACAGCCAATTTTGTCCTCTCTCAAAATAATAAACTTCAGCGTTGTCATCAACTCTTGAAATCAAAGCTTAGTGTATTTGTACAAAGAGCGATTGCTTTGTGTGCAGAACAGAAGAACATGATGACAAAGGATTTTTTGGAACTTTGCCGGTCGTGGGCAGACTTTCTGGCAAAAATGTTAAGAAAAAATCTACATCAAATTTCAAGCAAAGGTATATGTTCAACTCTGTTGCTTTAAAGTTCATCAATTCAAAAAAATCATGGTTTCAAAATAATTCGACTTTTGTACTCTTGAAAGTTAGAATCATGTGCAAGTGAGGCTGCCATTGAAAGATGTTTCACGTATTGTATTGTCAAAATCGTCCAAGGTGGCCTTTATCACATGCATTTTGACCCTCTTGTATGGTTTAAAATGTGACTCAGCAGCTATGGCCTAAAATTCCAGGACGAAAATTCATGAAGCAAGTCCAAGCTCTAGGTATTGCTATTGCAATGTTTTTTCCGAAATTTCGTATTTGCCAAAAAATCAAGTGCTGCACCATCTACAAACTATCAAGATTTAAATTTGTAAACTCGTCCTTTTGCAACGTTACAATATTTTTCATTTCAGCAAGCAACAAATGCTACACTCCGTATGAAAGTGTATACAAAAACACTGGTTACAACACAGGACAAAAGGACGATTAGCTTAAGGCCTATTTTGAACATATCAGGCAGCAACCAAGCCCGACAATGTCTTAAGCCGAAAACCATTCAATTGTGTTTTTTGTCCAACTCATTGTTGAATGAATCAGTCAGTGGAGATGAACTCTTTCAACCTTATATCAAACGAAGTTACTTATGACAGACTTGCAAATGAAGTTTTGAACTTAAAAATTGTTCTTTTTTCAGATATCCTAAGAAAGATCAAAACTATATTGAACAGAGGAGATTTCATTTTTTTCCATTCTTTTTCAAGAATACTTTTAATTATATGGAAGTATCCATCAACAGACATTATTCCCTATGAATATGCTCTGCCTGTCTTAAACACTTTGCATTGCTTAGAATCTCAAAAACTCGCAAATGCTAATGAAAACTTCTGTCGATACCTGAAAACTGTCAGTGAAATCCGCATAGGTTGGAATACAAGAGAAGTGGTGTATTGCTTGTTGATCCCGTGCTGCTTTTTAGTTGGAATCCATAACTCAGGAGACAATTGTCTGCAAGGAAGGATTAATGACAAACTTGATCGCATTTCTCTTCATGCAAGACAAAAGTTTAAGACTCATGCTTGCAGCCCTTTTATTGATATGTCCAGCAGATTTTCAAAAAAGTTATTGGAAATATTCCTCGATCCTAACCGAAAACTCCAACATTGCACGGAAAATGTGAGTTATATAAATCCCACCCGGTATATATCTGCAGTGGGAAAAAAATTACTTAACATATATATGGGTGAAGTTCTGGTGGATTACTGCAAATATTACGATGCTGCTGAGGCAGCCAAAGTTTACCAAAAAAGCTGTAACTATGAACTGGAATTAATGCATGGATTGATTGTGAACCACATTTCGACGGAGAAACAAAACACACCTGGTGCATCCAATTAAAAGGAGTATCGTTTATGCGTTTTGTAAACATTTGTGTGCTTAATTTCAAAGTATTGTTTCATTCGTTGTGCTTGACAGAAAATAATTTCGTTGGAGTTGTTTTGCAGTTGTGCAATATTGCAGCTGAGGTGTGTTTTCTAAATGAATGGTGAACACTGTCCAGATGTAGAGTTTCGACTTGAGTTTTTTTGGAATGTTATGATTTTAAATAAAAATTCTTAAATAAAAAGTAAAGGTGTCAAGTGATAGTGTCAATATTTGTACAATGCAAAATTGTGACAGTTTGTTATTATTGTCCGTGCTGTGACTGCTGCAAAATTAAAATTGTTTCATGTACTCGAGCCATGTCTCTTTCAGTCAATCGGCGCTTTAGACTTTCTCCTATAACCGGTCTTCCTGAGTTCGCCATTTTTTGAAAATTACGCCATTTCTGAAGTTCGGAATTTGAGAAACCAAGCCTTGCTTCATTGATCTTCAAACTAAAACACAATTACACAAACCTTTAAAAAGACGTTCGAAGCTCGCGGTTCTACCATAAACAGATTTCAATCAGGTTGACACATCAAAATACGGTATTTTTGCTATTTTCAAGGATATTTTGCACTTTTCAGCCACATAAAGTTCTTAATGCCAAACTGCCCGCGTATAATTTAGCTCACAAATAAAGTTACAATACTGCGCAATAATGGTGCTGCTGTGTTATACGCGTTATTGTCACACGTGATCTGCCCATACCTAAATTGCTCACATATCCTTTTGTTACTCGACGGGTAAAGGTATGTATGCACGGGAAAGATAGGCATACATTCCTTTTGTTTTGCGACAGTTACCGAAGGTCAAATTAGGCAAAGCTTTTTGTTACACGCAAAGAAAACAAGAAAAAACTGGCAATTTACCCCTTGAACACGAAAAACACAAAACTTATGCGGTTGTTGCTGGGACTGCTCGATAGAGTATAAAAATGCAGCTACTGGAAGAATCAACTTCTAACGTTAATTCCAAGTATTTCTAAAATTAGGTTTATGCTCCTGAGCAGGATTTTAACTGGTTTTACCCTGCTCAGGAATCATGAGTGGTCCACTACCCAGGGGCTAGATTTTTCGTTGATTTCATATACTTTGAAAAATGTTAAAAACCTGTGCTCCCATGACTTTTCCTGATTTTCAGAGACACATGGAATGTGCCAGAGTTATTTTTAAAACATTCGCAGAAAGCCTATATACAAAAAATTGTGGAACTATACTACCCATGGTAACCGAATGTGTAACAAATTTTGGGCACCTTACTACCTCAATATTTCTATGTGATTTAAAGTGCAAAACCTGTTTGACCGAATATGACCAGCGAAACCTTATATGTCAAGCGCCTTCTTACCCCATGACTTGATATGAAGAAAAAATGGATCGAACACGCGCATGACGTTTTATACGTACAAACAGAAAATCCCATGTATAAAATCCCTCTTTGGTGGTACAGTGCATAAAATTTGAATGATATCTATGTTCGCTTCTCAGATACAATTTTGTTGTGAAAGCAATTAACAATGGACGTCGGGAAGTATAAAATAGTTTGGTCCTGACAAAACGCATGTCACGTGTCCCAAGAAGAAGTAATCAAATTATGGTAGCTTTATACCTAAGTTTTCCTGACTCATGTAGCATTTTATGGTTTCTGGGCATGGTTGGGGGTCCACAGCTTTCAGCCGAATCGTGAAAAGAATCCACGACACTGAAAAGGTTTGGAACCGATTTTGTGATTCTCCATAGTGCGCATATTCACTTCGTCTTGACCTTCAGCCGGATAAGCATCTCCAAGACGGGTTATTATAAATCTGCCTGCATGCAAATGGTAATCATCCAGTGAACCCAAACTCCAGTCAAACAGCGATTACTTTTATAACTAATTTTGACAGTGTCGTTTTTAAGCTCTGGATAACCAAGGTGTTTAAGTTCTTTACTTGTCATTGACAAATCTCTTGTCATTTCTGTCGCCAGATTTTGAACTTTTGTTCTAATCCATGACAACTAATACTTTTTAACGTTTTTTTGAGTTTCACCACTGCCAGCAAATATCGTTTCTGATGTTCTAGTTATATTACCACAGATCATGTTTTGCTTCTTGAAAGTCCGAAGCATCGCTAAGCTGTCTCTATACGTATAAACACAAATCACCGCAAAAAAACATAACCATGCCGTTGTAATAATTCTGTGACATACCAAACTGGATTTTAATATTATACAGTATCATCTCAGTCGGAGGCGTAACGCCACATGAATCGAATCAATACTTATACGTTTTTTGTTCTGAAAATAGATCTAATTACCGCGTTAACATGTCGCATTCGGATGTGGCTAATTTTTATGTTTGCTTCTATTGTGTATTTTTCTTGCTGAGTCATTCTACAGATTGCGGCTTATAGCGGCCCTACTTGCGAGGTGGTCCAAAACTCGAAATTACAATGGATTGCGTTCAAAGTGCAGGTGGATACGAGGTTGTGGCCAATGTTAGCCACGTTTTTCGGATGACCACATTTGAAAGAGTCACTATCACTAAGAGCCCATGTAAACCAACAGGCAGGGCCGACCCTAGCAAACGCGGGGCCCCTTTGAGCTGTGGTTTGATTACGTCATCGTGCTCAGTCAACCGTGCTATGACCTTTTTGATGAAGATATTTTAGCAAAATGACTGTATGAATATCAAAAAAGGCCGTAAATTATATTGGAGTTGATCTGTATGTAAGGCTACATGATAACACAGGGGTTCCCAAAATAGAGTGCATTTGCCTATCTGAAGGGGTACGTTCGAGGTTAGGAATACAAAGGAAAAATATATTTATATATTATTTTTTCCAAATACTCTAAAATTTGGTGGATTTTTGTTATTTTACTTGGCCTTTCTGTGGCAACAAATTTAGGGTACATATTCATCTATCGAAATGCTGAAGGGGTACATTGCCAGAGAAAGGTTGGTAGCCCCTGTGATTACACAAAAGTTTCTTTTATAGGGAGTGGACATAGCTCATATGTCTCGCAGCTACGGTCACTGTTTATGACTAATATAACATGCTGCCGTAGTGGACATTAAACAGTGTACTGCTACCAATCGTAATCAAGCCGAAAGTTGTAACGGAAGCTCTGCAATGGTGCGGCGAATGCAAGTGCAAAGTTACGCCAGTCAAAGCGAACTGACAAGCGAATTGAACTTACAATGTAATTACTTCGCTCTTGTTGAACGGCACTTTCGTTCGAAGTACAAATGACTTCGAGAAAACTGTTAACGTGAACTTTTTGCTTATCTCGCTTTCGGTTGCCACAATCGCAGACGCGGTCTTGCATAAAGGTAACGTCTGCACGGGAGCATGATCAACTATCCGCTTTATAACGCAGTACACGAAAAAAAACAAGACTTCACAAGAGAGCAACCAGTGCATCTGCTCAAAGTTCCCCCAAATCCCAAGTATATAGAACAAGGGTTCCCAACCTTTCTCTGATGATGTACCCCTTACTGAATTTTATATAGAACTTTTAGAATTTTGGAACTATAACGGTAAACTCCATTTTTATGTCTCAAAGTTAATCTGTTGCAAATGTACAATAAATGCACCCCTTCAAATCAGCAAATACACCCCTAGGAGTACATGTATCCTGGGTTGGGAACCAATATTACAGAACTTACTCTTTATGCTTCATTATGCATGACCTTGGAACGCAAACTGTTTTCATGAATTAGAAACGTAATGTACAAAGATGCTTCAGCTTCCACGTCACAGTTGCAGGAGCATTTATCAAACGCAATGCAGTATAGGATGCGCATAGTTGATAGATGAAATAGAAGCATATAGCCGCCCAATACATTGATAAACAGGAAAGAGTGTCCTGGATGACATTAACATTACAATTTTTGCCAAAATCTTTCCAAAAACAGAAGAATCCTTCGAGAACTGAACAACGTTACGTTAGCAGAACTGCCATGAAAGATGACAGCCACTCGTGTTAACCTGTTCATCGCGACTTGAATCACTACGCACCTTGTTTGCAGTATGTAGATCTACTTCAGTCTCAACTGGCACTAGTAACAAGCAAATTCTATCCATAAAAAGTGGGGCGTGGTGGAGGGCAGGTATAACGCTCAGCATGAGAATTGAACATGTTTGATAACGTACGGTAACAATTAGACGAAATTCTTGGTTCATTCAAACGAGATAATTATTTGTTAACAATTAAGTACATAAGCCTTTCTACAATTCTCGTGCGCAAGGAGTATCTGGCAAAATAAACAACCTGCCCAACCACCCGCGGGGCCCAATGCAACCGCATCGGTTGCATCGGCTTGAAGCCGGCGTGTCTGCGTTTTTGCCGCAGCCGGGAAAGGAGCCGAAGTCAGAATTATGAATAAATACCGGGCCAGGAGCTGTTGGCGCAAGCGTGAAATTTTCAGTTTTTACCGGAGCCGGATAATATATTTTTTTTAATTCAAGTTGCTTTGGCAGGCTAATGTTTAGATTGATGTCATGACTTTTCTCTTGGATGTACTGGATTGTCAACGATTCAATGCTGGCTCTTGAAAATGAGGAAGGTGAAAACAATATGGTGTTGCATCAGTGGCATGGCATGTGTCTGTCAGATTAGGAAAAAAGTGGTAGTTATGTGGGTTATTGAAGTTGGACTTCTTGCGCTGTATCTTGTGATGTAAACAGCACTTACAATTTGTTATTTTTAGTGAAATACACAAGACAACAGTGCGTGTATCTGTTGTCAAAATTGTCAGCAATTTCACAACAACAGTTCGGTGTCAGGCGAGCAGAAATGCAGTTTACTTCACAGCATTCCTAAACATGCCACTGTTATCTTCAAAGTTAACAATGTGAAAGATATAATTTCTTTGTGTGAGTAACGTTGCATGAAATGTTTTCGATGCATGGTCCTGTATTTTTGCAGTTTGTTGAGTGAATTTATAGAAGTAGTTGTTTCACTGAGGTAGTGCCCCAAAGTCCTCTGGGGAAAGACTTCATCAAAACTTGACTTCCTTTTCGTTAAAAAAACTCCAAAGAAGCAGAAAACCTTCTAGATTCGATTCAAAAATATCCGAGAACTTTTGTGTTTGAATCTTCGTTGGTGTGACGTAACGACTGGTAGGTCAAGGGATTTTTGGTGTAATCATAAGCGCTTGAAAAAAGAGTTCAAGTGGCAATTTACTTGCATGATCTTTTGAAGTAAACTAAGCAGAAATCTATGTCTCTAGAGGCCACGATCGGCCATCTAGCCCTGGTGGTTGGCATGTTATTGCCATAAAACAATCAATCCACTAGTCCAAGGGATTAATTTAGACGTCACGTCACACCAAAAAAAACGTTCAAAGCCAAAAGTGCTTGGATCTTTTTGATCGAAGGTGGGAGATTTTTGTTTCTTTAGAGGCTTGAGCAGCTGTCTAGCTTTATCAGTCGGCAAGTTATGACTGGAAAATTCCGATTCGATGTATCTACTTTTTCCGTCCTGAATGGAAGCTTTCTCAGCTTTTTTAATGTTGGTTCGTTGTGCTTCACATAAAACGTGTTTTGAAACAGCCACCGACAGCAGGCAAAAGAGCAATAAACTCTGTATTTTGACACTTACTACACACAGTAGCTCGACAAAATACTGTACGCATGGGTGTAGCCTACACAAAACGTTTCCTCGTTTTAGTATTCCTGATTGTTTACACTTTAAATAAAATGTGTTTGGGACGACCAGGCAGGGAAATTTACTGGGTGGTTTTCTACAAATGTGTCTGAAAAGTGCGCAATTGATGACCTCGTATGAGAAAAAAAGGAAGCAGTGGGTACGAAAGCACGGAAAGGTCATCACGATCTAGGCTGAAACAGGTGCAAATTAAAAGATTTCTCTGTCTTTCCTCTCATCGAAAACTGTTTGTCATTCCCAGTTGTCACGACCAGCAAATGTTACAATGGTTGCTATGTTTGATTTATTCACAAAAACCGTGACTTGTTTCTCGCGATTGTCGCCACTACAACCAACTACGTCTGACTGTATGGTACCAAGCACATTTTCTTCAACTCTCAAACCATTCAGCATCGAATGTGTTAAATTACACAGGTCAACAAAAAAAACACTTTTTGTATTAAACGAGAATATGACATAACTTTTTTAGATAACTTTTGGGTGCTGATTACAGATTTGGCATTCATTTTCTTGTGTCACGTCAAGTTTTGGAGTTACAGCGAAAGGCATTTTGGGTATATAAACAGTTGTATGCTAATATATCAACTTTTGTTTCCAAGTGAAAAATGACCTGATAATTCAGTCTATATGAAGTTTGTTAATTTATTGCGAATGGTCAAAATACAAGTTGAACAAACAAGCAAAGGACTTCTGGCCTTGGTAGTGGAGCTCACAAAACTTCTATAAGTGTTTTGAACAAGATTTTCTTTTAAAAAGTGAGGCTGGATCACCACGAGACAACATCCAGCAAGCGATACCATGATTGCTTGTTTTTAGAACCCCTGGTGACTTGCTTCCATAGCTTGAATATTATTCACCCTGGTAGTCACTCATGGCATCAAGGTTTTCCAAAAAAACATTGGTGTGAATGAAAAAAATGCATCTTTAGAGATATATGCAAGCCCATCACCGTGTAAGCTAAAACAATTCTGCAACTTCTGCTTAAAAACAACGAGCCTTAATATTTCTTATGAAGATCGAGCATATCCACCTGAATGCCTTCTGAGCTTGTAATTCCAGTGCCTTCTTAACTAGACATTTTTAACTTGAAGTTTCAATCTGTCAAAACCTCTACAAATCTACAGGTCTACAAAAATCCTTCTTTCAGTTTAGCTTTCCTGAGATCAGGAAACTTGTCACACAAATACAGTAGTTAAATTACAGCTGGTGGTATTGCATTTGGCCATTGGTTTCACAAAATTTTTCATCAAGCCCAATTTTATATGCAGAGGTGACATCAGGACTTATCAAGATTTCCTAATGGAGGATGCTGTGCTCTTGAACACTGTTCACTCCAAGAACATACAAGTTTCTTGTGGACTAATGTTGCTTTTCATAGTGATCCGCAGTAGCACCTAGAGTGGTTGTCCCATAAACACAAAAAACAGCAGTATTTGGTAACTCCTATGTGCATTCCCATTAATATGCCTATGACTTTGAGAGTTCCACATAGGCTCCACTGGTAGCCAGTATAACCAACTAAAAAGCATTCAAAACAATCTGATTGTTATCATACGATTCATTCAAATTAACGGAATATGCAATGGGGATTTAATGTTTTAAATTGTCTGTGTACACAGAGATACCAATATGTCACTCAATAAATCAGATCCTTGCATTTAAATCACTCAGTTAAGGTTGGTAAACTTGCTTTACTTTCTCAAATGGTATGTCTGCTACACCAATTATTATTATGTTTTACGTCACAATACGGAACAATGCTACCTTTTGTTGTTCATAGGCCTGTGGTAGGCTACGTGGCTGGTAAGCAAAACATAGATATCTCAAAAACTAGATGTGCTACAAAAAAATCTAATGACATTTTTGAAATCAACGTCAAAAATACCTTTAGGGGCACTTATTGCAATCACCGTTTAAATTTTGCTCATGACCAGTGTTATAGGCTCCAAACATTTTTGTCCGAAGGCCACATACTGTAGTTTGTGCAGTAAAGTTGCCAAGGACAGCCCTCTGGTACAGTACTCTTTATTGAGATGATTGAAAGCTAACCAATCCACGATTATTTTTGCATATATCAATGCACACTTTGGGAACGATGCTGGAGTATAGAGCGTGTGAAAGGTCGAATAATTGATGTTGAGGCAAAAATAATGGACGATTCCCCCTGCAACTGTGCCGTAACAAAGCACCATGTTTCATACACTTTCTTCCCATACAGAGATTTGCACAAGGACAGCCGCATTATTTTGGTGAATTACCGTAATTACTTGAGAATGATTGTAAATCTAAACAGTAACTAAGATTTATTGTATTTATACACGAAATTGCCAATTACAAGACTGAAAATATCTTTTAGTTGTAGAAATTTCTGCGTTATCTAATTCCTGGTAGCTTTACGAGTCGCAATTTCATATGTGATCAGATACCTCATGGCGCAACTTAAAACAACTTCTTCTTCGTCGTTTAAGCGAGTTGTTGCTGTCCACTGCTAGGCCGCTCTACATCTCGGAACAGGCGTTGAGCAGCCATTTGATTGTCTCAGCATCCAGAATCGTCAGGCCGTGCAGTCCATGATGAGGTCGGTGGATTGGACATTGGAGAACGTGGTCGACGGCTTGTTCTTCGCCACACTCACATGTCGCAGAGGAGACCATACCCGTTAGCGCAAACAGGAGCGGAAACGTCCGACAGCGGTGCCAAGGCGGTTAAGCCGGACCCACGCTGTTCTTGGGAGAGTCATTCCGGGAGGGTGAGTGCCCGTGTCGGAAATGAAAGTACGGAATCTCGCAAGGTTGTTCAACTATTCCGCCTTCCAACTGTGATCCGTCCAATGCGCCGCATGAATGTTGTGTCAGATGAATTGTTGAGTCGTTGCGCGGCAAGCACAAATGGGTGCCTCGAATTGAGTCACCCGCGTGCATTCGCACTCGGTGGACAGGTGAGCGCTGAGTGGAGCAGGTGTCGAGGCTCCATGGCACGGCGTGCTAGAGAAAGTGTAGCTCCTTTGCGACGAAGCATGGTAGGTTGGATGTCTGCAAGAATAGTAAGGTTGTCCGCTGGTGCAGGACGCAGGTATCCCGTCACAATTCGCAAGGAGTCGTTGATGACAGGGTCAATGAGACGTGTATGAACACTGCAGCACCATACAGGAGCGCAGTACGCTGCTATTGAATGGATCAGGGCGAGGGTAGCTAGTCGCAGAGCTGTTGCCCCATGACGCACTCCAGCCATAGGGCCAGAGTGCTGGAAATAATTGATATTGGCTGTAGATGAAACAACAGACACTGGCTGTAGATTGCACAAAGTTGCTTTTGCCCAGGCATAGATTCCATTTTGTACTCAGGGGCGGAACGGAGGGGGAGGGCAAGGGGGTGAACTTCCTCGGGCGCCGAGTCAATATGAGGCGCCGAATCACTGCAGGGGGCGCCGAAAAGTCCCAACAATGCCACAAGTATTTCTTCAATACAGTACATTTGCTTCCGAAAGAGCTCAGGTTCGAACATGAAGGCGCCAGACTTGCTTCTTGCCCCATGCGCTATCCAACCTTAGTTACGCCCCTGTTTGTACTAATGATTTTATGAGGCTGTGATGCAACATAATGCACGTAGTGCTTGGTTGCTATGACATGATGTTAAGCAGGATAATGTTGGTCGATTTCGTATGAGAAACGGTCAGCTGCAACAAAGAAAATGATGATTCGTCCTCATTTCTTTTTTCTCCGTAACCGATGCTCACGCCTCAGGGACAGATTTTACTTAAATTCTCGAATTGCATGTTTGTCCAAACACGCCACCTTGGGTGCAAAACAACGTCAGCAAAATGAATTGTCAGCGACACATATGACTCATTGACTTATGAAAAAAGCGACTGTTGTAAAGAAACAACAAAGGTAACTTCATTACAAATTTTGATCAACAGTGCTATTCTTGTGCTTAAGGAACAAACTGGATTCCATCATCAAAACACATGTCAAAGCACACCACTGGTAAATTTTTTCCAATGTGTTCATCACTTTCTTAATACTGTAATTAGCATTTAAATATTGGTCGTTTAGTTAAAATAACAAACGAATCGGTGTGGCGATAGAGGACACAAAACATCTTGGTGGATGTAGTGAAAGGTGCTATTCCAGCGAAGAGGCCTTGCTAAAAACAAAATTGCGAACCTTTTCTCATTAGTCATTTGTAATGAAGTAAACGTCCGAAACCCGGGTGGTTGCTAAACCTCAAAAAAAATTTTGGTGATTTGCGCAATAAACTAGATTCCAAAATAGGAGGACTTTAGAGAAATAAACCACCAAGGATATCCACGAAGAAAACTTGATCAATACCGCTCCACACAGCACAGACCAAAACGGTGTCCCACTCGGCAATTGGAAACATATTTCAGAGGGACATAGAGATTAATTTGAAGACCTTGGAGCCTAGTCGCTCTATTGCCATCAGACACACTGGAGCTGCATTTGATGGAAGAACATACCATCACTACGATCAAAATCTGCCTAACAGTTTAGATGTTCAGGACTGAGAATGCAGCAGGCTGTAATGAAATCTTACCTGAAGTGCATACACCTTTTGGTGGAAAGGGAAATCTTTTCTACGTTATGAGTGTGAAGTGTCTAAATGGTGTTCGAGGGAATGACCAAGAGAGTGCTGTCTCAAGTACAAAAGGAAGATATGGCGTTTCTTGAAGAGCTGACAGAACCCAGCTGCAAGAAAAAGTGCAAAGCTTTGAAAATTGTGAAATCGCCAAGAACAACCTATTTCTCATACGAAAGTAATGTGCAGCAGTGACGTGAAAATGAAAGACGTGCAATCTGTCACAGCTTAATTCCGGCTTGAACTAGAAAGAAACACAGGCATATTTAAACAAATGTACCAAAATAGTAACATTATATTTCTCCAAATAAATTGTTTTATTATATTTCTCCAAAAAAAGCGAGTGGTTTTCAGAAAATTTCATGACAATTATTGCTGATAGGGCATTGGTTATCGGTGAATATGCTGTTGAAATCACAATTGTGCGGTGACACAATTATCAAATGCATCTGACTGTGATGCTTCTAAAGAAACAATGAATGGATTTTGAAAACAATCATAACAATTTAAACACCTTCCCTTTGGCAGCAATTAGCCAATCATCAACGAAACGCAATCACTTTACACGAAAAAAAGCAGATTGCTATGCTTCGGGTAGAGTAATTTACGGATGAATGGACATAGAAAGATTTTGTTCTCTCTCCTTCTCACTAGGGTTGTTCTGTGAATCTGAAGATTGCTGAGTGTGATTAAACGGTGCAGAGAATAACAACTAAATCAAAATTATATTTTCCAGGCTAAAAAATCGAGGAGAAAATATTGTACGTTCACAGTTACAGTGACCAGTTTGTCACGTCACCTGATTTGGTGAGAAGAGAAGGAGAAGTGGAGGGGCACGGATGTGTTTTGGTGCTTAACGAGTTGAGAGGAGTGATTGCAGTTGCTCTGCTGCGGGGAGAAAGATGTATTTAGCGACGGTGAGTGAAGTACACACATGTTCACAGAAAGACGATGAAAATAAAAAAGCGCTATAGTTGGAAGCAAAACTCAAGAAATAGGCCTACAGTCTTTACTGTGTACTGTGGGTCATTTTATTTGATATATGCATATATATTTTTTTCCGAAGCTCGGACATCGACAAACCTGAAGGTTATCTGGTCAAGATATCCTGTGAAATGTCTTAAAAATTAAAATGTAAATCGTAATATATAACAGAAACTCACACATTCGAAAACAAAGAATTACGAAGAAACAAACAATGGATTGCCACAATATTAAGCAAGCAAAACAAATTTCATTTTCATTGGCTTAGGGTACAGCCTAAAATTGTTCTACCTTATTCCATAGAGATGCTCCTCTATACGAAATTGATTTTTTTACCGGCATTACTTGAAACTCGATGAATAAAGTAATTTTCCACATTAGAGAGGTTTCTTAAATATTCCTTATATATTTCTGGTAATTTTCCGTGGTAAATTTTGTGCACAAATTTTGCTTATTCAAATTGATAAACGTCATTCTGTTTCATTATTTTTAAGTTCTTGTACAAAGGAGTTTTGACATCTATATTTGCTAAAAGTCATTATCCGTAATGTGTTTTGTAGCATTGACAATGGCTATAGAACAAGAGTTATTGGCTGTACCCCACGAAGTAACGCAATATTGTAAGTGACAATGAACGAAGCTACAGTAAATTAAAATTCAATTTCAAATGGGAACGAATTTTGAAGGATTTACTGGCGAAGTAACTCTTTCAAATCTATTGTCCATTAACACGCCCAAATACTTCACACATGTCGTTTCCTGCAATAATGTTATGAACATTGAAAGAGGTCAGTTCAGTGGGACTGCATAAGAACTTCATAGACCTCGTTAACACTGAATAATTAAACGATAGTTTATTGAAACGCATCCACTTATCTACATGAGCTAATGCTGTGTTTACCAAGTCGTTCAGGACATGCACATTCTTATGAGACAAACAAAGATACTTGTCATCTGCACAGTGGCGTAGTCAGCCCAAAAATTGGAGGGGTCAAAAAATTTGGGGGGGGGCCAAAATGCGTGATTTTGGATTTTTGGCGAATAAAACTTGTTTGGAAAAACGCCTCTAAAAGCACAACATGGCTATAGTTTCTAAAATTTTGGGGGGCCATGGCCCCTCCGGCCCACCCTGGATACGCCTATGCATCTGCATAAAGTGCTGTTTTGAAAGCTGAGGAGAGTGTTTTGAACCTAACAGTACCTCAAGGAGTGTTGCGTGGTCACTTTGAGGACCCAGCACCTTTGAATAAATGATTCAACAGAATCTCCAACTTACTAACGAAGTTTCCAATAACATGACGGAAGACATGTCCGGCCCTAGCTATAGACAACACGATGGAAGTCCAACCAATATTAATGCAAAATATATCTCCACTAGTCATCGATCACTGTCTATTGTGGTGTACGAGTCATGCTCTCCGTTGCATAACGGCAGCCCAACATTTCCCAAGTTAGTGGCTTAGTTGTTCCTGGGTTTCTGATGGTAAAGGTGATTCTATACCGGTCTTAGCTTTACTACTGCAACCTCCTTGCTTTACTGTTACAACCGGCTAGCACTAGGATTTATATATAATGCACCGCATGAGCTTTCAACGGAAGATATTGAAGTTGTTGCGAATATAAACTTAGTTTCTTCAAGATTTCAAGGGACAAGCATGGCCTGTTGCAGAAATCCGGCACTGTGCTGTTATGAGTGGGTTATCCACCATAGCAGTCCATACCCAAACCAACTAGGTGTTTCAAATGCAATCGTTTTGGCCACGTTGCGAAAAAGTGGAAGGGAAAGGAATGGTGCTCCAGTTGCGAAGAACATAATGGATAAGCTGCGATTGTTCTAAAAAAATCTGCCCAAATTGTAAAGAACTATTCCGTAGCAGATAAAAAGTGTCAATACAACAAGCAAACTAATTATCGAAGTAAAGGCATTTTTAATGATCTTGCACAAAACCTTGTAAATATGTAAATTTAAGAATACAGCAACATCTGAACAGACCTCTCCAGCGGCATTTCCTCTCTGATGGCTGTGATGACTGCATGTGAGGACAACCTTTCCGGGCGGAGATTTGTACCTGAAGCCGCGCAAATCAGTCAGTTTTCCCGTGGATCCTCCTTTGTGAATTTCTGCAGAAAGTTATAATTTCACATTAATCAATCCATTTGTTTCTAACATTTCTCGCAGATGTTGTAATGCAGACATTGTTCACAAAGAAGTAAAATCACTTGCTATCTCAATTATCACTGATGCAGCGGGAGGTACAGAAGGATTCCCGGTTAATGCATCATATCTACGAACACTCGTTATGTAAATTAATGGCTGTTCACGTCATGCAGTGGTACTGCAGATTACACTGCAGATTAATCTACAGAACTCTCTTGAGTTTCTCCAATCTTGTTTGTTGCCTGATACGTACACAGATACCGGTCTTTGCTATGAATATCAACCACACATTCCAAATTACGCTACGCACATCAAGTAAATTCATTATAACGATCGACGATATAACCTCAATGAATCTTTTATTTCACCTGGTAGTTGGTGATAAAACGGACACAGGCACAACGAAGCAACGAATTCGATCTATTTCAAGCAGTATTTGAAAGCGGTTTGGCATAGAGTCTGCTGGTTTTAAAAAGTGAGTTTTGTATCCCTGTACTATGTTTGAATCAGCCCCTGAATGAGCTCATACGCTGTCGTGCAGTTTGCGGAACAAAGTCGACTTTGCATATGGTCCACAAATGTTCCATTTGGTTCAGGTAGTAATAATAATAATAACAATAATAAAACATACCTCCTCAACAGCTCTGGAAAACTCTTCTTCGAACAACTTCAATTTGATATATTGTGGCGAGCGCATCATTCCATCGATTGGCTGAAGGTTTCCGACACCACAGCAACCAACGCAACCCAACATCTTTTTCTGCAGGTTCCCGAAATGATTTATACGAGAATCACGAATTTTTTCTCCGGACGATCTTCAAGCGTGCTTATTCTCTGACCCTTTACAAAGATATGGTCTTCCTCGCTGAAAACTAATTTTCTTTGTTATTTTGTCCAATTTCTGCACATTTTTGCCTACTAGTTATTTTTTTTACTCTGGTTAAAGCGTTTCATTGGTCTTCTGGCTTTTTGACCAACTACGATGACACTTCTGCGAACTGTGGAGGAACTGGTTTGGATACCTTTTTTTCAACGATTGTTTTGCGAAAATCTTTTGCTTTGTCAGGATAAATAAGCACAGTCTCTTTGTGTTGTGTGTCTTCCTTCTCACGACCACACTTTCTTTTGCGTTGTGGAAGAACAGATGCAGTATCTTAAACCTGAAACCTGATGACACGGATGACAGTTTCGAGACTCACACGGGCCACCGCAACATTCTGTATGTCTTAGTTGTGTGTTCGTGCGAAGTTACGATCTTTCGTACTGTATGTTTCGTGGATGTCACGTCCATCTCACACGGTGGTTGACTCCATTTTTACAGTTAATTCAGGAGTTGAGGTTTCTCAAATGTAACCATTTGTCATTGTTGCATCACACCAGTTAAGATCGACTTTAGAAACTGGAAGGTTCAATGAAACATTTTTATTTTAGATTTAGGTTTGAGATTTATGTTTATATAATAACGTATGAGCCTCTTCATAACGATTTTGTTTCTGCAATCGTTTCGAAGTTATAGCAATGAACCATGGCTAGTAAAAGACCAATAAAAGACGACGATGAACATCAGTCACATTCGGAGCAACACCAACATTGTGAGTGATTTTTCTATCGTTTATACAATATGGAAACAATCATACTTAGCTCCATTTTGTGGTAATCACGTCGCTGTCGCATTACGCAAGAGTCGTTACCTTTATCTATACAACGATCAAAGGAAGTTCAACAAAATCAGATTGTTATGAAATCATAGACTTAAAATAATCGCACGTAGCTTCGGTTCTCTTCCTTAAATGGCTTGATGTTCCAAAACAGTTTTGCCCTAAAATGCTCTAATATGTCCTGAAGAATCAGAGGTGTAGTGGGATGGGAACGCGTGCGAACGGCGTTCCCACAACTTTTTTTGGTGATTTGGTGAAGGAACCTTTTTGCACTAAACGTTACTTGAAGATTTAAATTTTTCATTTTAATTTCTACGTGTAGCGCCTAGAGCAGCATAAAAGATTAAATGACAGGTTGTCTCGTGTATAGTTCCGTAGCGTGGTTGTTCATTACTGTTTGTGACATCAACAATGGCATTTGCGTACTTCACACTTTTTGCGTTCATAATAACTTTCAGAGTAATTGGTCTTGTTGCCAGGCTGTTGCAGAGTCCGCAGTAGGTTTCGCCTTGCCTGAGTGGATTGAGAGAACTAAAGGAGCTTTTCGCCTGTGAGGGCATCTGAGCGATATTTCCTGGTAGAATTCGGCTTTAGCCTAAATCAAGGGTGTAGTGGGGTGAGGATGGCTTTCCCCCTTGTGGCGGCCTGGACATGCGCGCCACATGTAAGCAGTCACCGCTAGATGGTGCCCATAATTAACAAGTCACTGTGATAGTCACCACAAGCGAGCGAATTTTCGCAATTCACTTATCCCTATAAAACGAATGCAACCTAGTATCAGCAGAGTG
>Ga0210059_1000794_pt1 | contig 43542 bp, 25 predicted proteins | sample Ectturendosymbi2_FD_188042 | JGI IMG/M metagenome (GOLD analysis project Ga0210059, IMG submission 188042) | Ecteinascidia turbinata endosymbiont from Florida, USA - Sample 2 (SPAdes) (version 2) | ecosystem: Host-associated > Tunicates > Ascidians > Unclassified | place: Key West, Florida... | reverse complement strand
AAAAACAGCTAATTGGCAACGGGCTTTTCTCAATACTTTTGGGGGATTTCCCTAATTTATTTTAATGTTTTTTTGGCCCTAATCTTGGAACCAGGAATGCTAAAAACCCATTCGGACCATTCAAAATCCCGAATACTAACCAAAAAACAGCTAAACTAAAAAAAAACTTACTGTCATTTAAATGGCTCCTGCGGGTCTTAAAGGGAGGTCAGACAAAAATTCTGACGTCAGCAAATAAACATCCTATCATCATATAAGCATAAAAAAAACAGACATCCTAAACTGAAACGTTTTTTTTTATTGCAAACTACATACCTTCACGAGTCTTTAGAGGGTTTGAACAGCTCTCTAGCTCAATCTGACGGCGAGTTATTGCCTGCGGTGAAATGCCCCCAAGAGTGGCTTTTGAGGGAGCAAAATTTTGGTCAATTTTTTGTATATGAGCCATAATTTTCGCTCCCGATATGCTAGGAAGTCAATCAAGGGCTCTATAGGCGCGGATTTTGACGTAGTTTTCAACTAAACTTTGAGTCCAAAAAATGGCCCATTGGGACAGCGCCCAGGGCCAGGCAAAGATGGCCAAAATAACACAAAAACACCCCTACTTGTGACGTTACCCCCAGAAAAGCTCAAACAGAAAGCGAAATAATTTTTTTCTTCGATTTTGACTACAAGACTTGCTGAATCCGTAGATAGTTTGAACAGCTCTTTAGCTCAATTGCGTGACGAGTTATAGGATTGCAAAGCTCTGCAAGAAAAGTGGCGCACGCGGGACTGAAAGGGTAGTAATAACGTCTGGTAAAAAACTTCCTGACAAACCAGTGCTGCCAATAGCTTCGACATATTTGGTTGCAAGATTCAGAACTTAAAAGTTGACTCGTTGCTTGCTGGCTATCTTGTTGATTCAAGAAAAGCCTTTTTCGAAGTTTGCAATAATGCAATCATAGCGAAACATTGTGAGCTTGAAAAGCATGACTGGTAGCAAAAGCAGTCAGATAAGACTGAAGAACATTTTTCATGCCCCCTAGTGTAACACAAAGCTTTAAGTTTCAAAGACCAGACTTTAAAAGTTGTATGCCTGAAGCTATGCTCAGATTGTGCATCTCTGAGCATTGTTTTCCTGCATAAAAACATGTAACCATTTGAAACAGATCGAGAACAGCTAATTCCAACCCAAATGGCTTACTGAGCCAAAAATTATGTAACTCCTTTAACCAGGGCCGCACATTGAATGAGATATTTATGAGAGCCTCACATTTAATGGCTTACTTTGAGCTTAGCAAACAAAATATTTTCGAAACCTAACTGCAATGGTAACAGATGTGTCAAAGTGGCACCGAAGACCCCTGCATCAGAAATGCCAATTCAAGATTATCAAAACAAGGACAGGTTGTCAGAATATGGGATACTTTTACTACAGCGAAAACCTCGCACAAAACCTTTGATTGGGCCGAGAGTTGGACATAGCTGGTCAAGAACTTTGCGTCATACCAAAAACGAGGTAAGATGCAGTTACGTTGCTCAAAATGTTGACTGAAAGAAATTTGTAGGCCGAAAAGTGTGTTGGCCAAGATCGGCATTTTCAGCCCATGCTCATTGAGAGCGAGTGCAAGACGAAAAATTAATATATTGTACAACTTCATTGGTTTATTTTAATCATCGCAAAAATAACAGATTTTTAACAGAATTTCACTGCTTTTAGCTGATTTTCGCTGAAATTTTGTGACAAGACGTTTAGCAGAATCTAGCAGTTTTTTGCGACCCATTTTGCAGATTTGGGTCACAACCATCTGGCAACACTGGCGATCAGCATGCGATACACTCAGACTGTCTTGTAGAGATGGCACGGGCCGCTAACAATCCAGTCTTCGGGCCGTCCGCTAAGGTTTTGAAACAGTCCGCTAGCAATTTTTTTAGCGATGACGTCACTCCGGGCCGCTACGGGCCGCTGCAGTCTGCTCGCCAAAAATTTTTGTTTTTTGCAAAGTTTCATAATCTAACAACGAATATTTTTTGTTGCTGTTCTCTCCATTTTACCGATCTGCCAACGTTTTGTTTCACTTGTTTCCACGCAAATCAGTAAACCATGTTAGGAATCAATCAAAGCAACTAACATTTTCATTTATAGTCTGTCGCCGAGGTTTAGGTTTAGGACAAGTATTCCCAAACTTTCTACGGCCATGTACCCCTTCAGGATTTCGTTATATGAGCATGTTCCCCTAAAATTTCTTATGACAAAAAGGCTGAGGAAAATAAAAAAATATATTTACTGTACCAATAAGCATCTACTGATTTTGAAAATAATACTTGCTGATGTTGACCTATGTACAAATGCGAGTATTTCGAAATGAATAATATGCAAACATAATTTTTCTCTTCCATTGCTAACATCAAATCTGCCCTTTCAGATAGGAAAATCTACCACTAGGGGTACATGCATCCCAGGCTGTGAACCCTTGGTTTGATATTATCTTAGGTTAGGGTTTAAGGCAGGAGTCACCAAACTCCTGCCTCAAACCCAGAGCTGCTTCTTGGTACAGGTTCATGCGAAGGTCTACCAGCTTGATCCACACACTTCTGAAAATAAAAATTTGCATGATTTATCTTCATATGATGTTAGCATTAAAAATAAAAATTAAAGATATTCATCATTGTAAAGAAACTGATCATGTTCATGCTATTGTCAGAACAGGCCACGGGCAACCCACATGGTCCATACCGGCGATCTGGTTCCAGCGGGCACCATCTTGGTGACCCCTGGTTTAGGCTTAGTACGTTAGGTTACTAGCAAGTGTAGTGCAGCCTGGGGCACTCTTGCCATGTGTTAGTGTCATGTTACAGGCATTGGGCAAATAAGTTTTCAAAATTGATGAATGAAGGCCCCCTGGCGAACCTATGTCATGTGTCTATTTTGTCGCCATCTTGACGATTTTGCCGCCATCTTGGCGGCAAAATAGATACTGCCTACTTTATATTACGGGCCATGGGCCGGTCCGGGCCAGAAAATATGTTGTAGTTTGGCATAAACGGGCCGGGCCGGGCCGGGCAGTTTCATGTTAGCTCCGGGCGGGCCGGGCTGCAAAATTGCTGGCCCGTGCCATCTCTACTGTCATGTCGCGATGTGAACTGGAGAGAGCATGCAGAGAGTAAAGCTAATAGCAGGGATGCCTTGCCCACACACTTTATGATTTAGCAGGTGTTGAGGTGTTTTTTTAACTTGGGGCCCCGTGTTCTTAAAATGCTACAGGCCCCGTTCTACGTTAATCCGGCAATGGATACGGATAGTGTGATTTCAACCATAAGTATACGGGAGTGCATATTTTTGGGGATGCAAAATTTTTTGCCCAAATTTGATCTTGCTTTCCCAAACAACGTATAAACAGCAAGACTAAGACTAAAACGTACCATTGCAAACTGTTAGGACTAAAACGTACAATTGCAAACTGATCAAGGTTTCTGCATGCCTAATTAGGCCTACCAATTCCCGGGGTTCAAAGCCGTACACCCTCAACTGGCAATCAATATCCTGTATAGCTACATGTGAACGATGGTAATATTTATTGTGTTGAAAAATGTTAGCTAATTACAATAAAATCCTTCCAAAAATTGCTGTTAATGCCACCACGCGTGGAAGGTGTTGTTCAGAATCTTCATTTTCAAGTTTTTATATACGTTCTAAACTTATTCTTCCAATTAGGTCATCCTAATAGTTAAGATCCGATCCGTTCTTCTCTAGCATAGATGTGTGCATTTGTGTTGGCCGCAATGGAAATCAATCTGGAAAAGGAGTGAAATATCGGGTTACGATCTGAAGTCTTACATTGGTCAAGTCTCAAGTAATTGGAGGGAGAGAAGGCAATTTAATACATAGCATAGGCTATAGCTTAACCTTTCACATTGGCAATCTTCACTGCAACATGTTGTACTTATAATACTGCAACAAACGCTTACAGCTTCTAAAGTCACATTATGAAAACCAAAAGTCCAGTTTAGACAGTTAAATGTGCATTGAACACAGCATGCCAGGAAAAAATAGCAAAATGAGACTGATACACGCAAATACTGCAGCCTATATCAGTGCTCTTCAATCTTTTGTGGTATGGTGTACCCTTAAAGATGTTTTGACGAACTCATGCACCCTATTTACTTAAATTCATGCATCCTATTTACTGACACGTCCCCGTGTCCCCCACCTAATTGCACCCATGTCCGTAGGTACCCTAGCCTAAATAAGCAAGCAGGCCTACCCTAATTCAGTAACTCAGCTACATAATTCAATTGATAATGGCTCATTGTCTGCTGCTTATGAATACGAATCACAAATAACTAATTACAACAATTAGCTTGACATGGTCTGATACTTATGCACGACACTTTAGAATGTGCAAAGTCTAGGTTAAATTCTGAAAGTAATTGGTTTGTTAATGGTTTTTGCTAACTAAAGCTTTTGTAAAAAGTATATGTTTAGTGTGACAAGTTTGTGATGCACCCTTGTGAATCCTTTCGTAGTGGTGCACGCCACGCATATTTTTGTGCACCCTAGGATTCACCGTGCACACCCGAGGTGAGCATGGACAGGATCAGGCCTGGATATCCTGTAGGGTGCTTCCGATTTTTTTGGTCAGGACTGGATTTGGATAATTATTGTTGAAAAAAATTGGATCAGGACAGGGTCAGGATATTTGTTTGATTTCGATAACGAAATTTTCCTGAGAGTGATTCAAGACGTCACAAATGATAGTGGTTGTGTTTTCTTTGCTATGATTTTTATATTCACAAAAAAACAAACTGATTTTAGTTTAGGATTAGCATTTAGTGTTGAGGTGAAGGGCTTACAGTTAAGGGTTAGGGTTACAAACAAATTAATGGCCACTTTAATCCTTTGTTCTCAGAAGCAACTGAAATATGTGAGACATTTCGCATAGGTCAGCAATTTCACTTGATATTGTTGCGATCGGAAATCCTGAGCGGCATGTGCGCAAAGCTTCACACCGCGGCAGCAAGCAACAATACAGATCATGTGTCGCAATCTCTCTTCACGTACACTAGTCATTATGTTAAATCGTCCACACGTTAACATCGGCAGAGCTTCCACGTCGCAAACTCTCTTACTATTGCTTGCTCGCGCCACGCATATATATTTTTGTTCTTCGCGCACATTCTGTTCGTGATGAATCACACAATCAATGCAACACCACCGGAGAGGTTGCAACAATATGTTTTTTTCGTCCCACCACAGCGAAAACTGGATACATTTGCTTAGACACTGCCTTTTGCAATTGCAATGATTACTGTTTCATGTTGTAAATTCCCAGTTATTGCCAAAAAAACTCAATTCATCCACTTGTCGTCATAAAGGGAGCCAGCAGTGGGAGAGAAATGAAGTCATTCTGACCTAACCAAACTGTCATCTGATCAATTTTAATGATTAGTTTCAATTGAACAGCTTTCAGCTTTCTAAATAGTACATTGCAGAACAACAAATCATATCATCCAGCATCAGTCTCTCAAGTTATAAAAAAAAATTTTCGCAGGAAAAAATCAAAACGCGAAAAAATTAAAAAGTGTTCAAAACGTTTTGGATAATCCGGATCCGGCTTGAGCAAAAATGATATCCAATCCAGCGCCTAATCCAAAAACTTCTCATAATTTCCGGATTGGACTCCAAAAACCCGGATCCTGAACAACGCTGTCTCTGGAAGACACCAAACGTGGGGAAATTCGATTTGAAATTTTTGTGTGGAAACACTTCCCTATTTCCCTACATTTAGGTTCCCCCTAAAAGGTAACAGAAAAAAATGGTGGAAGTGAGCTGTGCATCCTACAGTATCTTTCAAGTATGATTTTTAAGTTTTTATCAGGTATTTAAAGCAAGCTTCTGGAAACATGTGCTTTAGAGTATCCTTTGGTTCAGTTTCTAGTGAGTGTGATACCACAAAAATGATTGTATTAGGGTCATTCCATGTCAAGTCACGCAATGGCTGAATCGAATGGGCTAAGCCCTATCCTTTCAGAATTTAATGAAATTTGGCATACATGTTGGTATAAAGCTAAAAGTAAAATAAGCAGCACACTTGCACAGTTAACTGTAAATAAATAAAAAAATTAAAACGAATAGCAATAAAATTTCAAGGACTTGAAACAAAACAAAGAATAATTTGAACAGTTTGATTGAGTAAATTCTACTGGTTAGCTTCTTCAGTTCTGTGAAATTTGTATATTTTGACCATTTTCTGCCTTATCTGTACCCAACCTGTTGCTGATGTTGGACCATACCAAACCGTATGTTGAAAAATACACCATATAGGTGCTGAACTAGCAGGGCATGCATATAAACTTGACATGAAACTGCAGAAGTTGTGTGGGAATGGCTAGTTTTTGCTGCACGCATGTTTGCTAAGTAACACACTTTGATGGAGTGAACTGATCAAAAACACTTTGTGAAAACAAACATCACATGAGCTGTATTTCTTCAATTTTTTGAATACCACAATAGGTATCACAAAGTTATTTTGTAATTATAAAATGGTGTTATTACATGATGCATTAAAAGCAATTTGGAATGGAATTTTATGTTTTTCTTTAAAAAAAGATGTTCTTAACACTTTGTCGTCCGGCCACTTTTGGGGATTTCCGAAAAAAACACAAACGCACATGGCTTTGCGCAGGAATTTCTCCGGTCCGGTAAGTACTACAGACTTGGTCAAAGTGTCAAAAGACGCGGCAAGTCTTCTTGTCTGAACTTGAAAAAAAATTTTTTGCTTGGGGGTGCGGATATTTTGTGAGTGACGTCATAAGTGGAAGACTTTTAGGCCACCTTGGCCCGCTTCACCTAGCCCTGGGCGCCAACCGTTAGATGGTAGTATTTCGCTGAAGTTTTTACTGGAAACTAAGCTACAATCCGAGTCTTTTGATACTTTGGATGACCTGCTGGGGTTTCGGGTTCAAAAGTTATGATCTAAAGTAGTAAAAATATTTGACTAATTAGCTAATTGATTAATTTGTTTATTTTAGATCATAACTTTTGAGCCAGAAACACTAGGAAGTCGATCAAAGGCTCAAAAGACTCGGACACGAGCTTAGTTTCCAATGAAAACTTCAGCGAAACACTTTGGCCTAGCAGTTGGGCCTTAGGCCAGGCAACATAAACATGAGCCAAAATGACCCCAGAACTAATTCACTTATGACGTCAGTCACAAAAAATCCGCACCCCCTAACCAAAAAATTTTTGTTCGAGTGCAGACTAGATGACTGTTCAGTCCGTTTGAGCCCTTGAACAGCTCTCTAGCGCAATTGGCGGAGGAGCTATGGCGTTGTAAAGCAATCGAACAACTGCAGTTTTTAGGCCGAAATCGAAGTACAAATATATTGTACGCCGGATCTCAAAGTGTTAATGCTGAATCCTCGTTTTATGGCTCTGGGACTGGGAGCCAAACCAACAAGCCATTTTCGCTGCCCAAAGGTTTTTTGGAAACTAGGCTATCATCTGATACTTTGGATCCCCTGATCGGCATTCTAGCTTATCTGGAGCCGAAATCATGGCTCACAAATCAAAAATTGGATATGAATTCAAGGAATTAGCGCCCTATTCCACAGTAGTGCTATAACAAGTGTTACATGTTAGCTAACAATAGTGTTAAGAATGTGTCTGTAACCCTATGGTTCTGTCTTCAATGCAGTTGCAAAAAGTGTCTGTAACCTTGTGATTCCGCCGGCTTCAATGCCTTGTACTACGTTCTGTTTTGTCTCTTTTTATCAACCTGCATTCTGCAGTGTGTGTGTATTCATACTATGGACTTCGTGTTTGCTCATAAACAAATAAATTAAATTAAATCCCACAAAAGGTGACCTTGGTCAGTTTGGCTAAAAGCCATAACTTGCCAGCCAATTCAGCTAGATATCTGTTCAAACCCTCTAAAGACTTGGAAAGTCTTGTAGTTCAGAACTTAAAAAAATGTTAAGTTTTGGACTTGGGGTTTTTGGTTGTTGATGTTATGATTGGGGTAGTTTTTGCGTTGTTTTTGATGACATCATCAGTTGATCCAATGTGCGGATTTTGTGGCTTTACTTGATTCTAGGCTATAATACGAGTCTTTAGAGCCCTTGATCAACTTTGTAGCATTTCTGGGGCCAAAGATATGGCCAAAAAACTCCAAATATTTCTGGAATTCTGTAGGGGATTAACAGGGATTTCCCTAAATAATTTGCAGTATTTTGGCCATAATTTTGGAACCAGAAATGTTAGACAGTCCATCAAACCCTCTGAAGACTTGTATTATAGTCTAGTTTCCAATAAAAACTACAGTCAGTGAAATGGCTTTGGTGTTGGTGTCCAGGGCTCGATGACGTTATCCTAATGTAAACAAAATGTGCATAAAGATACTCCCATCATTTAAACATCCATAAAAATCTGACATCCAAATCTAAATTTTTTTTTTCATTGTAAACTACAAGACTTTCCCCATCTTTAGAGGGTTTCAACATCTCTCTAGCTCAATCAGCTGGCGTGTTCTGGCCATGGGTATAATATACCCAGGGTTAGTGTTTGTGGGTGTAGAATTTTTACCAATTTGTTGTTTTTGAGCCTTAATTTTGGCTGCAGATATGCTAGCAAGCCAATCAAGGACTCTGAAGACTCAGATGATAGCTTCAATCCCAAAAAAACTTGAGCCAAAAAATGGCTGATTGGGTTAGCGCTCAGCAGGGGTGCATTCAGGGGGTCTGTTTGGCTGTCATGACAGGCCCCTTTGTGCTGCAAGAACTAAGCTGATAAAATATCATACGATGTCACTGCAGGTCTCTAATGCGGGTGGTTTGGAACAGGCAATAGCATTTCCCTTCTAACGTTGCTTAGTTCTGTTGCCATCCCCTCCTGTTTACAACGAACCACACCGATCGCATGTTCTATTTGTGAAGGCTTCACACGGCATGACCTCCACATCCTGGTCACAGCACCATTTTGTTGCGATCGGAAACCCGAGTGGCAAGTATGCAAAGCTTCACACTGTGGCAGCAAGCAACAATAGAGATCATGCGTCGCAATATTTCTTATTATTGCTTGTTCGCGCCACACACATATATTGTTGCTCTTCGTGCACATCCCGTTCGTGGTGAATCACAAATTCAACGCAACGGCACTGGAGAGGTTGCAATAGTTCTATTACGAAACAACAACGTCTGTAGGTTATCTTGTCTAAATAGCGCCTGTGCAATGACATGAAACAATCAATGTTTTTGAACACTCTAAATTGATATTGCGTCAAACGCACTTGTTTCGGAATTTCCTATTCTGGCAGTGCCAGCTCCAATGCAAGCCAAGCTGTCAGAAACTCATACACTGCACATGCAAAGCTGTTTTGTAGTATTTTGCTTCATGGCGGGAGGACACAGTCTCCAATCACGTTTATTTTGCAGTTTCGGCTAAATTTTATCTGCTGTTTACACCTACTAGCTTATGACAAAATTAAATAAGTTCAGGTGTTCCTCGGGGTCACGTCAAGTAACGCTGGTTCGTTGCCACTGAAGCTATGTTTTTATGAAGAATTTTTATTGAAAGGTGTGAAAGCATAGCCTCAGAAATTATGGTCGCATTATCTGGACAAAATTAGCAGTCAAGCATTGTATTTTGAAAATAGCCTTTTCAGAATTGAGCAGTTGACGATGTTGTTTGCTGTGCAAGAAGTCCTATATTGATTTTCAGTGATTCACTTCTGTATTATGATGTAAAATCATCAGAGCAGTTGCCACTCAATTGTCCTCTGCAATGATTTCTCAAGTTATCATAGTATTTGTAACGCCATCATCTTAATAGAGAGCGCTCCACAGACGCAGTTGTGCAGCTGATGTCAGCATTAATTTTACAAGTTAATAGCATGTACGTATGGACAAACAGCTCTTCAATGCTGTGTGGTTTACATTTGCTGAGTGTTCGACAAGCTAAGTATCTTTTCAACACCATGTTCGTAGTAATAAACAGCGTTTGTGATGTAATAAATGTGCTGTGACCGAAAGCAATGATAACTTGGAAATCTTTCCTTGTGTGTTTTGACAATGAGATCAATATGTACCACTATCTGTTATAAATAGTTAGTTGCGCTAGGCTACTAGCCAAGTTTGATTGGATTTTAGGTAGAGCTCGATCGATAAGACTTCTGGGCCGATAGCGATGTTCGATTTTTCATTGCCGATAATCGATGCTGATATTTTGCACTGCTCAAACCACAGTTAAAAGCCAATTCTTCAGTGCGATAAAGAAGCGTATAACATAGAATTCTGCACAAATCCAGGTCACTAAGATAGTCAATCACCATGACATATAGGCTGTTTGTTCAAAGGCAGCCATCTGCTCACCGCGCAAAAACCTGAAAGTGAATGTTACATCATAGACTGGTTTATTGGGATGATTGTGCACTGGTCTAAATATTTCGTACCGGTGTTCCCTCTAAGATTTTTGTAAGTCGGCTGGTGTCCAAAAAGTGCCGACAAGATCAAAAGAAACTTAGGCGCCCTTTGCATATTTTCTTAAAATGCATCATTTTCAACTAAAAAACTTTTCAACCAGTTTTGCTGAATGACTACTTCACTTTTTCCAACATTTTTATTGCAAACGTACTTGAATCAACAAAAAGTTTTATTTAAAAAAAATACAAACATGATATAAGATTCAACCGTTAATCAGCATCAACACATGATTTTTATGTTAAGTTTAATGCAAACGTACTTAAATCAAGTTGGTACAATACCAACTAGTGTTAAATTTCACCTTTCAAACTGTTTTGTCACTTCGTTGCAACATCAAAGGGAGTTTGTATAACACCAGCTAGTGACGTTTCACCTGCCTCTATAATAATTTAAATAAACAAATGTTATCGTTTTTTTATGTACAGAAATGTCTCGACCAAAATGTCTCCAGACCGAAAAGTCAGTACCCCTCAGAAATATTGACAAATTATTTAACCCAAATTTGGAAACCTTCCAGGTGCTGTACCATTCCAGGTCAGACTGGATCTGACAATAATGATTATGAAAGGGTCATTCAACTCTCCCCTACCCAAATCCACCGACTGCACCGTGGGCCCACAATCAGCTGCAATGCCCAGCACTGAACCGATTAACTCTTTGGCGTCTGGGTGGTTTTGGCGATTTTCGCAAAAAAACAGCAGTTTTCAGTTGCCTTACCAACGCCCTAGCTCCTCCGCTGATTGTGCTAGAGAGCTGTTCAACGGCTCAAACGGATCGGCCAGTCTAGTAGATTGCACTCGAAAAAAAATTTTTTGCCTGGGGGGTGCGGTTTTTTGTGAGTGACGTCATAAGTGAAGTGGTTTTAGGGTCTTTTTGGCTCATGTTGCCTGGCCTAGGGCCCAACCACTAGGCCAAAGTGTTACGCTGAAGTTTTCATTGGAAACTAGACTCGAGTCTGAGTCTTTTGAGCCTTTGATCGACTTTCTAGCGTTTCTGGTTCAAAAGTTATGATCAAAAATAAACAAATTAATTAATTATCTAATTAGCTAATTAGTCAAATATTTTTACTAACTTACATCACAACTTTTGAACCCGAAACCCCAGCAGATCATCCAAAGTATCAAAAGACTCGGATTGTAGCCTAGTTTCCAGTAAAAACTTCAGCGAAATACTACCACCTAACGGTTGGTGCCCAGGGCTAGGCAAAGTGGGCCAAGGTGGCCTAAATGTCCTCCACTTATGACGTCACTCATAAAAAACCCGCACCCCCAGGCAAAAAAATTTTTTTCGAGTGCATTCTACTAGACTGGCCGTTTGAGCCATTGAACAGCTCTTTAGCGCAATCGGCGGAGGAGCTAGGGCTTTGGTAAGGCAACCGAAAATTGCTGTTTTTTAGGCTGAAATCGAAGTACGAATATATCGTAGACCGGCTCTCAACGTGTTAAAGAAAGTTTAATTTGAAATAAAAAAGATTTGACACAAATCACTATGGCAATCACGGAATCGACATGGCACTAGGCATATACAGACTCATCTGAAACTAAAACATAAATCACATGTGATAAACAGCAATGAAATATAATGTTTTTCTGGGTCAAAATCTTTGTTTGCGGCTGACAGCTGACATGCGTTTGAAGTCCAATGCACGATGGTTTTTAGAAGAAAACCGTGTTTATAGGAAAGCTGCATGTCGTTTATATCGTTTTCTTTGGCCGTTATTTTCATTATAAAGCTCCATAAGCTTGTCAGATTTTCAACAGGCTGTTTCTTGCTGCTAGAGTGCATCAATTTATCCAGTTTCCACGTTTAATCTGTTCCTAAATCAAAATAGAATTTCATGTACTTAGTCGGCTGTAGAAGTGCCAAACGTTTAGCTGTCCTGCATAAAATTTACAAAACTCTGTTTGGCTTTAATGATGTTCATCAAAGAGAAGCCTCTCTCAGCTCCAGCACTGCTGGCTGCAGAAGTTGTCAAAATTGCAACCAAAACTCTAAAACCAGAATATTGCTCCCCTTGTACAGCTTAATCTAACACTAATAAATACTTACTGACCTTCAAAAAGGAGTATAATTTCACACTTGAAAGTTTTCAAACTAGCATCAATGAGGCATAGAGACTTGAACAAAGACTGGTGAGGCTGACATCCACTGCTTTTCATAATATTCGATTTGCAATCCATGAATGTGTACAACTGCACTGAAATATCCTTTGACAGATTTCCATAAAAGAGCATAAAAGCGATTTTCAAACAACAAACACATTTTACTTATTCTCTTTTTTCCTCAGATTGGTTTCGCAGCTAGCAGCTAAATCCTGCGTCCAAAATCTGAAAATGGTTTGTAGCGCAATGTCTGAAGTATGACTGAGTTAAAAGTGTGTTGGTTAGTACTATGAAATAACCTAAGAAACAAACATTCCTAACCCACTAGCTGTGCCACGAGAATAAAAACAACTACTACATAATTAACGGCTAACGCCCAGTCGCCTGCACATGTACTTAAATTTTTTTTTTACATCTGCATGCAAAGTTGTAAAAACTTCCAAAACTTAATTGAAAGTGTTTGTCAGATTTAGACAGTGATCCCAACTACCAACAAACCTTAGCTGTTTCCTTGCTTAAGGTGAAAAATCTTCAGTTGGCTTAGATTTTTAGTGCTCATGCGCGACGGAGAATCTAAAAAGTTAGGAAAACAACTTTTTCTTACAAATAATTTAATTCTAGGTTAGCCTATATCAAAATTGTTATAAGATTCTATGAAAAAAACTTGCCTCTACGCATAATTTCTCTTGAGAAACCTTGATAAACGTGAAGTTCAACGTGTTTTTGAACATTGCGCAATCGCCATCCACCATGTGCAGGAATTATTTTCCTTTTGGCCAAAACGCTACACTGCAATTAAGCCATGTGCTTTTCCTGTATAATCTTAATTAATGCAGCAGAGGTAATGGTCAAACATTAGACACATATACAGTAACTTTTTTATGTAGTAGCGTTGATCAAAGCTAAATAAAATCGATATTCAAACAGACCTTCTGTAAAGACTTCTAAAATACTTGATTTGCAGTATGCATAACCTAGATCATTCAATACTACATAAAATTGTTAGAACTGCTAAGAAATCAATTTTGGATCCCCTGCGTATTGTAGACATAACTCAGTTATTTTTGTAGGCTTATCATAAACTCTTGTGTGTAACTGTTCAAAGGGAACAACCTTACAACATCATAGCAGTGAAAATAAGAATGTGCCTGCTCACAGAACTGTTACTGAGTATATCATTTTGACAAATCACGTAGCCTGCATGTACTTTCATATACTTTTTATGACTCCAAATGTGCAAAAGGCGGATGTTGCCGCAACCGAAAAGTACGCAAATAGCCTACAGCAGACTATTGCCATCATTAATTTATAAAAATACGCCCGAGGGCAATTTCATTAGCATTTCGTTATAGGCGGAGATCACTGATGAGTGCCCAAATACCAAACAAACCATTTCAGTCAGAATAAAAAAAGCTTGCAACAACAAACAATGCGCGGAGATTGGCAAAATATGTTCAAAACATTTTGGAAAACCAGATCAAGAAATTAGCTCCTTTCGTAAAAGGTCTAAAAGCAACGACAACAGTCAACAGATTTTATCATTTTGTGATGAAAAAAGATCACAAAATGTGTCAAAAACGTTAAACGTCTTTTCCAACTGCAACAAGGCTAACTTCAGGTGTCGACTGTCAGGCTACAGTTTGTTTTTCTTGTGGTGTAGGGGCACCGACGATCATGATCTTGTTTACACTCTCTCCAACAACCGTCGCCTACATCAAGCCACAACACACATGCAAATCATCCACGTTAGATGAGTTAACTTATTTTATGTGTAGTCCACTGCCTGAAAGATTTATTTGTGAGAAAGCAACAGCACCGCCACAGACGGAAAACAATATCCAGATATAGAAGAGCACTCTGCTCAACCGTTTTAGGCCTATTTTCCTGCTTAAAAATTCTAGGCACTGCACACATTGGTTCTAGATAAGCTATGTCCAACCCGCGGCCCGGATAAGGCCCAGTCGGTTTTGTGCGGCCCAGTTTAGGTTTTTGCTGTAGTAGAAGTATCCTACATACTGACAACCTGTCCTTATTTTGATAATCTTGAATTTGACATCTTTGATGCAGGTGGTCTTCAGTACTACTGCATCACGTCTGTTACCAATTGCAGTTAGGCTTAAGCTAAATTTAGTTGGCTAAGATCAAAGAAAGCCACTGAATGTGCGGCCCTCATCAATATGTCACTCAGTGTGCGGCCCTGGTAATTCTTGGCTCAGTAAACCATTTGGATTGGACATAGCTGTTCTAAACGATACCTCAAAATGAATTGACAGAAATCTCTTCTCACAGCCTTTCGACTATTTACGCTGACTTGATCGACACATGTTTTTTTTAGCCTAATTTTGCAAACAAGCACTAACTTTGTTAGGAATTTATTTACTGCATGTGCAAGTTAACTGTTTTTCGAAATAAGTGCGTCGTAGCTATATCTCGCCAAACTTAGATATTAATTATAATTATCAATTTTTTTTATCATTGCTTCTTGCCGCCTCTTGCAGGTTTGTTTACTTTCGTACTTGATACATCACAATTGATCGTGAAATGATCGTTGTGGCCTCAGCCATGCCACGTGATGAGACATGAGCTGAACCTGGAACTTGATAACAGTCGTGATAAGTCGGACAAAAAACAAGTTTTACTGTCTGTCAAAGGTGCATTACACTCAAAATACAAGATTAAGTTAGGACAAAGTCCTGTAAATGAACAACTCAGCTTAATTTTGCAAGGAATTTACCTTAGGTCAATATTCACAAAATCTGTTCACTCTTTCGAAGCTCAGATATTACAAAACATGTTTGAGGTGCCAGTCCAAGACTTGTTTGAAAGTGCTTCGCCCACGCGTCACAATTTGTGGGTGCGCTCGCAGTTTAAATGTGTTCAGACTCAAAGCATTCTAATAAAATGTGAAAGTCAAGAACTTCACAATGTGTCCCAACAACACAGCAAAAATTCATGGGCGCGTAAAATTGTAATACGTGCCCAAAATATTTTTACAAAATGTGGAAGTCAAGAATGTCTGTTTGCATGACACACAAATCGTGAAAATGCGCCCACAACTTATTTTTGCAAACCTTGCAGGCGGAGAAATTCCAAAATGTGTCTGAACTTCACAGCAAACAGCTTCGTTTTTGGAGGCAAAAATCGTGAAATTGCCACCAGAGCTTTTTCATACACCTCAAAATGCGTCTAAACTTCGCAGTAAACAGCTTCGTTTTTGGACACAAATCGTAAAAATGCACCCAGAACTTTCTGCAAACCTTGCAGGCGGAGAACTTCCAAAATGCGTCTGAACTTCACAGTAAACAGCTTCGTTTTTGGACGCATATATCATGTTAATGCGCCCAGAACTTTTTCATACACTTCGCAAAGCGAAAACTTATAAAATATGTGTGAACTTCACAGCAAAGAGCTTTGTTTTTGGACGCAAAAATCGTGATAATGCGCCTAGGACATTTTCTGCAAAACTTGCAGGCAGAAAACTTCTGAATTGCATCTGAATTTCATAGGAAACAGCTTCGTTTTTGGACACATAAATCGTGAAATTACGCCCAAAACTTTTTCTATTTCTCGCAGGCTGAAATCTTCTGAAACGTGTCTGAATTTCACGGGAAACAGCTTCGTTTTTGGACACATAAATCGTAAAAATGCGCCCAGAACTTTTTTCATAAACCTCATAAGGCGAAAACTTCCCAAATGCGTCTGAACTCAACAGCAAACAGCTTTATTTTCGGACGCATAAATCGTGAAAATGCGCCCAGAACTTTTTTATAAACTTGAAAGCGGAGAATTTCCTAACTGTATCTGAACTTTTTTCATGGCTCACTGTTGTATATCCTTGCTGTGACCTGGGAACGGCTTAAATCATGAAAATATGTCCTGCACATCTTGTAACGAAATTGTGCTTTGTGAAAATTTCTTTTGTGAAGGAAATTGCGTCCAAATTTGCAAGTGCCGATTTTCAAAATTTTTGTCGGCTAGCGTCCAAAAAAAGTGCCGAAAGTGCCAGTTTTTCTCGGCTTAGAGGGAACACTGTTGCGTACTACTTGATGCAGTCAGAGGGCTGCGCGTCATAAGGAACAGGACAGAGAATTGGCATTAAACATAGACGAAATAGCGAATTGGGTTTCCGAACACTTCGTGTAGAAAACCAGTGTAGTGGCTTTTATGAGCAAATATTGCCGATATACCGTATATGGTAGAAATTTGCCGATATGATACTTTGGCAACTTTACAAAATTCATCAGTCAATTTCTAGTCTTAAGAGAAAATGTGGCTTGGTGCTGAAAGTGATATCAAAAGTTGCTCTTCCGTGACAGACCCCTTATTCTTAGGCTAGATGCGCCACTGGTGCTCAGGGCCAGGTAACCTTGGCAACAAAGCAAAAGCATGTACCCATTGTGACGTCACCTAAAGAAACCCCAAACCCAAAACAAAAAAATTTTTTTTCAGTCTAAACTAGAAGACTTGCTGAATCTGTAGAGGGTTTGTAAAGCTCCCTAGCTCAATCGGCTGGCGAGTAATAGTGTTGTAAAGCTCTGCCAAAACAGTGGCTCTTGCAGTCCTTGAAGATAAACCACCTGGTAATGGTGGGTATCGAAACTGTTAAAAAACACCAAAGTAAAAATGTGAAACTTAGTCAAAATTCAGTGTTTCTTTCTCAGAGTACTGTTGAAAAAAAGTATGTCGTCAACTGAGAAACTCTTTTAAATTTGCTCTTTTGATATTCATGACATGATCATCAATACTAAACACTCATTCATTAGCAGTGCTGGTTGCCATCATGCAGAACATATTTCCTGCAAGATAACTGAGACGTGGAATCTCCTGAAGGTGATCTCACCACCACTGGGGAATGTCTCTACACCAGTTATGTCAAACCCGTGGCCTGCATGCGGCCCAGTAAGCTTTTCATTATTGTTTATGTACAATACAACAGCCTGACTTTAATTTTAAAATCTCAAATTCGACGTTTTCAATGCAATGGTCTTTAGTGCCTGTTTGTCATATGCATGTACTACTGTTGCGATCGGAAAAGCCCGAGCGACATGTGCGCAAAGCTTCGCACCGTGGGAGCAAGCAACAATAGAGTTCACGCGTCGCGATCACTCTATTATTGCTTGTTTGCGCCACAAATATATATTGTTGTTCTTCGCGCACATCCTGTTTGTGGTGAATCACACAATCAACGCAACACCACCGGAGGGGTTGCAACACTACGCACTGGTAGATTTCCACGTGTCCATTGACACCTTGATGCAAACCTGATTTCTAGTTTTCTGATTTTTACTCATGTGTTCCTCTGCACTGAACTGATTTCTAAGTACCTTTGTTCTTGCATTAGTACTAAATTTGCCTATGCCCTAATCATTTCGGAGTGATGTGAAGTACCATACAGTGGTTACAAATGCGGTTAGTATTGCTATGCTCTCAGGAGCTTTAAACTAAATTTTGGTTTGCTAAGATGAAAATAAGGGCCTCACAAAGATAGTAATGATTTTGGACCCAGTAAAGTATTTCGGTATGTATATATAGCTTTTTTAACACCTTTATACCACCAGCTCTTTGAAGCATTACTTTTTTTGCTCATGTCACTTTCACATGCATTGAGTCAACATTCAGTTACCCGCACAAAGAATTTCTTATCCCGTGCCCACCTCAAACCAAGTTCAACCTGCACTTGCCCCACAACAGCACGCATAAACTCTGTGGGTTTCTGCACCCACACCACAAATGCGATTACCTGCCTTGCGTAGAACTCTAGTTCCTATGTGTCCAGTGATAACCTTGGGCCTCATTTTGTACTTAAAGTATAGTTTTCAGGTTACTGTATGATTGTTACAATAATGCACTGTTGCATCATAGTTGCAACCAGGGCTGAAAAAAGTGTGGCAACTGGGAAGGAGCTTCCCGGCAAATTGTATGCTCGCGTTGGTTTCCTTACTGGGTTACCAAACAGAACGGTATTGCATTCCAAATGCCATGCCGGAATGTAGTGCCATTCAAAAATACTCAACTCGCACCCAAACCAGCGTTCACCGATAAGCTCACTCCTACCCAAAAAATGCATGCGTAGAACGCTCACCCAACATAAACTTTTAACACCATCTGAATATCCTTCTACAGGTCAGATAAGTTACACACCGATTTTGCCACCATCGAACTGGCCACAACAATCAACGTTTGAAACACGAAACACTACCCCACAGACACTTCAAATGCTACACCACTAGCAAATTCCACACCGTTTATACCTGTGTTTCTCAACCACTTTTTTGAAAGCCGCATGCAGCTTCCAAGCAACTTTTGTACGGCTCTAAGCCGTCTCTCAATTAAACCAGTAGTGTGGCTAGCCCAAAATTTTTTGGGGAGGACAAATTGTTTGATTTTAGCCGAATAATACTATTTTGTTGGGGTACTGCCTCTCAAAGCAAAAAATGATTATATGTTCTATAAGTTTGGGGGGCCATGGCCCCATAAGCCCCCAGGTTACGCCTACAAATAAAACCTCTAATATTTTGTGCAACAGACTTCATTATGCAATAAAACAAAACATGTGAATTGACTTGTGTTAAAATTTTTTTAGTGCGACTCTCTTACAATATTGTAGGTCTGGATTTGGCTCCCTTCAGCGAAAAGATAGAGAACCACTGGTTTATACTGTGCAGGAGCCGCAGGCATGCCGTGATTACGCCTCTTGAAAGTAGGAATTGCTCGTCCCTGCTGTGCGAGTTAACGTTCAATCTTGCCGTAACACATGTGTTAGAGATTATTAAAATTTATTATCCAAAGGATAACTTTAGTTTGGTATCTAGAAGTCTCTAAATAAATGGTTTACTAACTATTATTTGGTTGTTTGTTAGAGACAGTGTTAAGGTTTTCCAAATGCTGGCGATTGTTGCAAAGCTTCATGTAAGCAGTCCGTATATTACTGAAATAAATTATCTGAAGCTCTAATGTAAAAAAAAATTCATTGTAAATTGAACAGTGCTCACAAAACACGAATTTCAGAAGTGGGTTGAACAAGGATTAGGCATGAGAATTTGCCACGTAATTGGTTTTGCACTACTGCAGTATCTCGTTTTTGCATACTGAGTGGTAGCATGGCATACTGTGATGATGCAATTGTTTACATGTTGAATTTGAATCGATGCTAGTAGGTTGAATCAATCCATGTTGATCTATGTGGACGCAGTGATAGTTGAGACTCTTGAGTGCAATGTTTTTAAGAAAATAAATTCCTTTTGTGATGTCATAAAGGGGCAATTATCTTCAATTTGCAACCCACGGGAAAGTTCAATATGCTTCCCAGCAAATTCACATTTTTTCAAACCATGGTTGCAACACTAATTTAAAGACTAAGGTAATAAATCTGTAATGCCACAGATTGCATTTAGTTCCAAATGTTGCATGACCACAAAAGTGTCCTTGAAATCCTTCCCTGGTTAATCTCTTTATTTTTGAAGACATGATGTTGCTGGTTACCTCTTGCCAGTTCAGATTTTGTAGAACATGGTTGTTTTTGGATTTTGGTGAGTATCTGATAAGGCGCCACCTGAGAAAAAATAATAAAATGATGAAACAAAGCCAATAAAATCCCACTTTTGTCAGTTTATCATGGTATTGCTATTAATAAACTCTTTAACTGTTTTATCTTCAGCCTACTATGAGAAACATGTATCATGCCAAACAAATCAATCTAAAGTTTAGGATAGAAATCATATTACTACAGCTTTCTTAACTCTTTGGCGTCCGGCTGCTTTCGGGGATTTTCGGAAAAAAAATGCCTAAACGCACATGGCTTTGCACGTGAATATCTCCGCTCCTGTTCAGGTTACGGACCTGGTCGAAGCGTCAAAAGACGCAGCAAGTCTTCTAGTCTGCACTCAAAAAAAATTTTTTTCCTTGTGGAGTGCGGGTTTTTTGTGAGTGATGTCATAAGTGGAGGACTTTTAGGCCACCATGGCCCACATTGCCTGGCCCTGGGCACCAACCGTTAGGTGGTAGTATTTCACTGAAGTTTTTACTGGAAACTAGACTACAATCCGAGTCTTTTGATACTTTGGATGACCTGCTGGGGTTTCGGGTTCAAAAGCTATGATGTAAGTTAGTAAAAATATTTGACTAATTAGATAATTAATTAATTTGTTTATTTTAGATCATAACGTTTGAACCAGAAATGCTAGAAAGTCGATCAAAGGCTCAAAAGACTCGGACTCGAGCCTAGATTCCAATGAAAACTTCAGCGAAACATTTTGACCTAGCGGTTGGGCCCTAAGCCAGGCAACATGAGCCAAAATGACCCCAAAAACTACTTCATTTATGACGTCGGTCACAAAAAATCCGCACCCCCAACCAAAAAAATTTTTTTTCGAGTGCAATCTACTAGACTGGCTGATCCGTTTGAGCCCTTGAACAGCTCTTAGCGCAATTGGCGGAGGAGCTAGGGCGTTGGTAAGGCAACCGAAAACTGCTTTTTTTTAGGCTGAAATCGAAGTACGAATATATCGTACGCCGGCTCTCAAAGTGTTAACACTTTGTATCGTACGCCAGCTCTCAAAGTGTTAAAACTTTGAGAACCGACGTACGATACATTCATACTTCGACCACTAGGTGGTGTGGAGTGATCCAAAAAGCAAAATGCTGTTTCTTTATATCCAATGATGCTAGAGATGGGATCAAGGAATCAATTCCATTATTTTTGGAAATGCTGATTTCAAATATGATGTTATTTTTAGTGTAATATCATCAGAAAAGAAATTATAGCCACTTAAAAAAAAATTTTGTAGCCGTATAAACATGTCCAAAAACCCGTGTTTGCAATGACCTTTCAAAAAATTTTTTTTTGTGATGAAGTATGAATAGTCAATTATTCAAAAAACTTAAAAACCGCAGATATGATTTCAAACAATTTTTTTAATCTTAGATTGAATGAAACTGTTTTTTGACATTGAGTATTTCACCCTCCACTAATTTGCATTTGTTAGTGATGAAATTTCTCAATCACACAGCTTCGTAATGTGATGATAATCTGCATACAGTAGCCAATCTACTAGTCGCAAAGTTTATTTGCATATTTTTATACGCAAAACATGATCAAACCTATTGATTTTATTTAAATCACATTGAAAAAGCATAGTTTGGCTATTTAACACAAAATCGTGGTTTCTATACAAGGACATTTTCTGATGCTTGTTGAGCAAGTCACTGGTGCAGTTCAAGACGGTCGCTTTTGATACAACAAAAGGTATTTTGAGGTCACTCTGTTAGTGAACTAGAATAGGTCAGCTCAAATCAGATTTAAAGTCCTGCAGTAATTTATTTAACTGTTCAGACAAGGTTAGCAAATTTAACAACAATACAGTCTAGGTTGGCTCTATTTTTTGTATTTCAAGTTTTGCTGTCAGTTGTTGCACTATAGGCTTCACATCTTTTAGTTATTATAAGAAAATTAAAGATTGCTTCATTGGAAAAAGAACTGGAAACAAGTGTCATTTAAAGTGGTATAGCCAGAAGCTTGGTTTGAAAGCTTTTTAACTGGGTTTACTGCAGAGGAGATGGAATTGGTGAAATGGAGGAGTCAAGTTAACGTTAATGTTAAGAGTGGTGTTTTCTCGAACTTTCCTTGGTGCAAGTTTGCCACAATCTCCACGGCGCTGATTGCTGCACCGTTTCTGCCGGCAAATGATTTATTCCACGCCACGCGTTGATTTGTTTTGCGCGCTCTGTACCTCTTGGTCGGTCGCTAAATACTGTCGCCTTTGCTGGTAACTCACTCTATTTGATACGCGTTCTGCAGCTCTGCATTACTGTACTCAAGCCGTAAGTGGAACTGTCTGCCTTGTTTGCCGTTATCTTCTCCAAATAAAGTACAGTGCATTTTGTACAAGTTGCTCTGAGTTTTGAAACTCTGTCAGGGAAAAACACAACAGAGTTTTACTGGCGACAAGGATTCTCCCTCTTTTCTTCTGGACTGAACGGCGACGGGCGATCGTCAACCGCAGTCACTCTGAACCATGGACAAGCTTGTCGAAATGATGCAGTTGCAACTTCAGCAACAACAGGAAGAAATGCAGCAACAACGAGAAGAAATGCAGGCCCAAGAGCAACGGTTCCATGAACAAGCCGAACGACAACATGCTGACATGAAAGCTATGCTTAAACTCCTTGGGAAGCCCGCTCAATCAGGGCAGTCTTACCGCCCCGATCTTTAGTGCTCGATCTTTTGCACGAATGCCATTTCGGCACCCAACGGATGAAGCAGTTGGCTACGACGGCCGTTTACTTGCCGAACATCGATTCCGACGTTCTCGATCTATGCCGGCAATGTTCCACTTTCGCCGGGCATCAGTCCGAACCGTCGAAAGCTGCTGTCCACCCGTGGATGTTACCTGAGAAGCCGTGGAGCCGCCTACATATTGATCATGCCATCAACTTTCTGGGTTTCAACTGGCTTGTGGTTACTGACGCCTATACTAAGTATCCCTGCGTCCATGCAACACAGTCAGTATCAGCGAAGTCAACGATCAAACTCTTGCAAGAGGATTTCGCGCGTTTCGCTTTTCCCCATACAGTCGTAACCGACTGCGCGGCTACCTTCATATCTGACGAGTTCCAGGAGTTCTGCAAAGAGAATGGAATTGTCCATCTGACTGGAGCTCCGTACCATCCTGCCACCAATGGCGACGCTGAACGTTTGGTGCAAACTTTCAAACAAGCGTTGAAGAAGTCGGACAAAGCCCCAGAAAGATGCGTTGCAAAACTTCCTGTGAAATTACTGGCGCACTCCGTTATCAACCAGTTACTCGCCAAGCGAGTTGCTTAACGGACGTCAAATCCGTACTAAAATTGACACCATATTGCCTTCACCTGCTCACACTGCACAGGGCAAACATGCCAAAGAAGCTACCAAGTCTCAACAGTCTGAGCGTCAGCTCCCCGTAACTCAAGTAGCGGTTACGTACAAGGTCAGCGATCCATGCTACGCCCTTTATTTTGGACCACGACGTGATCGCGATCCTACATGGGTGCCTGCCCTTGTCAAACGTTTTGTGACCCGCAGTGTCAACGTGCGGATGGTTCCGAGAGGTCCAGTCTGGAGATGCCACATAGATCAACTGCAACGACGTTGCGTTTCGCCAGATGACACAGAACCTGGTGATACTCCCAGGTTGTCCGAAAATAGAGAAAAGAACCCCTTCGTTTCAGAGCAGCTCTCGAGCGACACTTTGACAGCGACCACGGGCAACCGCCGACGTCACAAAACGTTAGCCCGGAATATGGACCGAGCCATCCTCGGTGATCAAAACGGCCGAGAAAACCTCGTAAACTTTTTTGTTGTTAAACTTATGATTTTTTTACCTCACCGGGGAGGTGTTGAGAGTGGTGTTTTCTCGAACTTTCTTTGGTGCAAGTTTGCCACGATCTCTACGGCGCTGATTGCTGCAATGTTTTTGCCGGCAAATGATTTATTCCACGCCGCGTGTTGATTTGTTTTGCGCGCTCTGTACCTCTTGGTCGGTCGCTAAATACTGTCGCGTTTGCTGGTAACTCACTCTATTTGATACGTGCTCTGCAGCTCTGCATTACTGTACTCAAGCCGTAAGCAGAACTGTCTGCCTTGTTTGCCGTTATCTTCTCCGAATAAAGTACAGTGCATTTTGTTCAAGGTGCTCTGAGTTTTGAAACTCTGTCAGGGAAAAACACAACACTTAAGGATGATGATTTATCATTGATAAATATTGCTGTTACTTGCTGAAAGTGTACTCCAAAACTTCTGGTCGAAGTTGTAGCAATATTTTTGGCATTCATAACTCAAAGAAGGCTAAGATCAAGAGAAGTGATGAAATTTCATTAGATGTTTAAATATATAAGACCAAAATGGCAAAGATGATGAAATGTCATAATCCAATTATAAATATAGGTCTATGTTACAATCAAAGGGTAGTTAGATGTGGATTGTGAAGAAGCAAAACAAATAGAAAACAAAAAAGCTCATTCAGCTTTGGAATTGCTTACCCACTCTCCTTTGAAACATTACTGCACTGCAAACCACACAGCGACAAAACATTGTGGTGAAAAAGTTTGATGTTCTTGCGAAAGATCTTTGTGATGACTTTTCAATGTGTGCCAGAACAGATACCATGTAAGTATCAATCAGTTCCAGTTCGACTACAACAGACCAACGTGACCATGATCTGAATAAGTAAATGATTGCATTAAAAGTATGATATAATGATGCAAAACTCTTGCTGAGAAAATGTGCTTCAAGTGCTCATCTCAAATAATGCTTCATGAACACTTGAAGTTGCCTTGATATATTATTTTCTTTTGAAAATATTATTTTCAGTGAAGTTTTGCAACTGTTTTTACTACAAAATAAGATTTTCCTTCCCTGGACAGTTAGAGCAGTGATGGAGCATGCACTGCTTGTTTGATAAATCACATGCAATCATCTCCATCATTTCCTTGTAATTCATTCCACATTTTATTGTAATACACTGAAGATTTTGGTGAATGGAAGAAACACAAACTGAATAGCTATCATGCTCAGGAATGGGTCTCATTCAGATCATGGACACAAACACTGTCTTGGTCAGTGGCAGCAGAACTTGAACTGATTGATACTTACATGTTAACTGTTCTGACATACACTGAAAAGTTATTACAAAGATTTTTGCAAGAGCATCAAACTTTTTCTCCACCTTTTGGCACACTGTATGGTTTGCAATAATGTTTGAGAGGAGTTCGGTTAAGCATGAGCACCCAACTTTGAATTTGGAATTTCCAAAGCCAATTTCAAAATTGTTTTTTTTATTTTTCTATTTCTTCTGAATCTTCACAGTCTATATCTCACATGCTCTGATGCTGACAAAGTTCTGTTGCAACCTCTCCGGTGGTGTTGCGTTGATTGTGTGATTCACCACGAACGGGATGTGCGTGAAGAATAACACCATAATATATGTAGCGCAAGCAAGCAATAGTAAGAGAGATTGTGACGTGGTAGCTCTGCCGATATTAATGTGTGAACACTTGAACGTAACGACTAGCGTACGCAAAGAGAGATTGTGACACATGATCTCTATTGTTGCTTGCTGCCACGGTGCGAAGCTTTGCGCACATGCCGCTCAGGATTTCCGATCGCAACAGTTCTACATCTGGATCTTGTAACATTTCATCATATTCTTCCTTTTGGTTTCCTAGTTTCTTTTAGCAAGTGAAAAACAGATTTGCTGAAAGAACAATGGATGGAAATTTTTTTGCAATACTCTGCATCATCTAATGAAGTTTCATCACTTCTCTTGATCTTTGAATTATGAATGCCAAAAATGTTGCTACAGCTTCAACCACAAGTTGTGGAGTACTCTTTAAGCAAGTAAGAGCAATGATGAAAGCAAATAATTGTCAATGATAAATCATCATCCTTAGCGTTAACTTGAGTCTTCCATTTCACCAATTCCATCTCCTCTGCAGTAAACCCAGTTAACAAGCTTCCAAACCAAGCTTCCGGCTATACCACTTTAAATGACACTTGTTTCCAGTTCTTTTTCCAATGAAGCAATCTTTAATTTTCTTATAATAACTAAAAGATGTGAAGCCTATAGTGCAACAACTGACAGCAAAACTTGAAATACAAAAAATAGAGCCAACCTAGACTGTATTGTTGTTAAATTTGCTAACCTTGTCTGAACAGTTAAATAAATTACTGCAGGACTTTAAATCTGATTTGAGCTGACCTATTCTAGTTCACTAACAGAGTGACCTCAAAATACCTTTTGTTGTATCAAAAGCGACCGTCTTGAACTGCACCAGTGACTTGCTCAACAAGCATCAGAAAATGTCCTTGTATAGAAACCACGATTTTGTGTTAAATAGCCAAACTATGCTTTTTCAATGTGATTTAAATAAAATCAATAGGTTTGATCATGTTTTGCGTATAAAAATATGCAAATAAACTTTGCGACTAGTAGATTGGCTACTGTATGCAGATTATCATCACATTACGAAGCTGTGTGATTGAGAAATTTCATCACTAACAAATGCAAATTAGTGGAGGGTGAAATACTCAATGTCAAAAAACAGTTTCATTCAATCTAAGATTAAAAAAATTGTTTGAAAACATATCTGAGTTTTTAAGTTTTTTGAATAATTGACCATTCGTACTTCATCACAAAAAAAAATTTTTTTGCAAAGCCATTGCAAACTCGAGTTTTCGGACATGTTTATATGGCTACAAATTTTTTTTTAAAATGGCTATAATTTTTTCCTGATAATATTACTCTAAAAATAACATCATATTTGAAATCAGCATGTCCTAAAATGGTGGAATTGAGCCCTTGATCCCATCTCTAGCATCATTAGATCAAAATAAACAGCATTTTGCTTTTTGGATCACTCCACACCACCTAGTGGTGACCAAAACTTTAAACATCCATATCTCGGAAACCGATGGAAATTTTTTTTTTGTTTTTCTTAGAGTTTTCCTGTGAATAACAGTGACAATCTGAGAGTATGGGTTACACTCATTTGCAGATTATAATGGAATGACCCTGCTATGACTTAACAATTATTGCTGAATGATGAGTGCAAGTTTGAATCATTGCAAAAGATGGGAGCAGAGCCAGGCAGGAGATTTCTCAAACAGCCTGCTGCGAAGCTCGTGCCTATAATTGTTGAGATGAAAAAGATACAAGGATTTTTCAGCCAGAGTACTAAATTCACAAAAAGTAGATGCAAAAGTTAAATAGGAAACTGCAAATTTCAACCAGCAGTAAGTTAGCAAATTCTGGTCCGATTTGAAAAATTATAGGTGTTTGGAAATCAGAATGATAGATCTATCTGCTTATTAAATTTCATGGATTTTGCCCATGGTCAGATATATAGCTCTGGATCACTAGAAATGGAATGAACTTTCTATGAATTGTGACTGCTTGTGAGCTCAAGCTGTTTTTATGAATTACGTTTAAGAATAGGATTTGTTCAGTAACATCCCATTTACTTGTGCGCATAAGCATATTGAAATGCCAAAAACATTTTATACAATTAATTTATTTAAGCACAATGCCACACATCTATTTGGCCGCCTTTCTACTGAGTATCCACATATCGTGGACAAAAAGTTATTACTTTCATGCACAGCCAACATGGCCGTATGAATTTTTATCGAACTATGGCCGCAGGTTGTGCACCCTGGTCTGACAGTATTAGATTTGCAAAGACTAAATTGACTGGAGTGAAATTACTTTGCAAAAAACAAGTTTGCACCAAGCTAGTCTACTGCTTGAAAAGTTTCACTCTGTTGCACAAAACCAGAGTACTAGAAACAATGATAGCTTCATAAATTATAATGTAATAAAGCAAAAGTTAGTGATGCCAAGTGTGGCAGAACAAACCTGATTTGTGCTATGTTGACCTCAGAAACAACAGTGCATACATGTAACTTTGGTACTATGATAAAATGAAAGTTTTATGCTGAGCCTTATATTTATTTGAGAAAAACAAGTGAGAAAATATTCAAGTGTAGGTTGTACAGCGAATTTTTTTGTAAAACGATGTATAGTCATTTTCTGATGACCATATCAAATGTCAAGTCAACAATAAAAATTGCTCATGACACTTCTGAATTTTGTGCAGTGAGATTGTTTCCATTGTAGACCTGCTACAACAGCAACGACACCATGATTTAGAGCAGTGATTCCCAACTAGGGGTGCTTTGGCACCCTAGGGTGTCATTTGAATGCTCAGGGGTGCTGCAAGCTAATTTGTTTTTTTAATATATCATCAAAAATATGTTTTCAAACTGTCATATCAAACCTTAAAGCAAAGTGGTATGGGTTCGCCATTGCATGCCATGAATTATAGTTCTCTTCTGAAGGGTGCCGTGAACCTAAAGAGGTTTGGAACCACTAATTTAGAGTATAGCCCAGGGGTCGGCAACCTACGGCCTGTGGGCCGGATCCAACCCGCCAAGCAAAATAATCTGGCCCACTGCTCCTTTACCAAATTGTAGAAACTGTATGGACCGTTAGTGGTCTTATATTTTATTGATCTGCCCTCCTTGCAAAATCTTGTATTGAATACTTACGAGGAACTACATATGAGAAACTGCACTGTGTTTGTCACATTTTCAGCTGTAGTTATGAACTGTGAAAATCAGGACTTAATCTGATTACAATTCCATAAATTCCCAAGATCTAACAACAGCAAAGGGAACAGAATTGTTGATGGAAAATTAGTACGGCCCACCATACCTTGTAGAGTTTGCATTTGGCCTACGACTCAGGAAAGGTTACTGACCCCTGGAATAGCCTCTTTGTATGATTGTAAAAGCCAGATAGTAAAGACCTGAATAACCTATTAAATTGTATTAATTCATTTTTCTGTTTTGGTAATCACAGGTACATCTGTGCAAAAAATTTTCTGAAACAGGTGTACACAGTGCCAATAAAAACATCAGGTGGCATGGTATCAGATAAAAGGTGGAGAACCATTGTTCTAATACAGGTGCCTCAACTTATTTGTCAGAGAGCCACATAAGCTATTTGACAACAGTTCAAGAGCCGAACATCTTACATAAAGAAGATTTTTCTATTTGAAAGATTTTAAGAATAAAGATTCTATTTGAATAAGGATTGAAAATGCATACTTGACACAAAATTGTTTTCCTAGTACAGGGGTGTACAACCTTTTGCTATCGCTGGCTGCATTACTGTTATTTGTATGAAGTATGGCTGCCAATGAGTTCGAGTTATATTTCTGAGATACCGCCAAGTGCCAACCAACACAGAACACATTCAAACATAAATTGCGTATTCATTCTATAACTCATTGTGACATCACCATCCAGATTGTTACGCATTGTGTCGACCGATTTTTTTGCCTTGCGTTTGTTTTGCTTCAATATATGCCAGCATGGCCACCAAATCTTATATTTTATATTATATGTGGACGGCCACAAATTTCATTATCGAAGGCCGCATGCGGCTGGGCTGCAGGTTGTGCACCATTGTCCTAGTAGAATGCTTCATGAGCACATTCTATTTTGCGCTGGTGGTACTTCAAAACTGAAATGTTGATATGTGCAGTCAGAATCCTGGCAGAGTTATAAAAGCACAGCAGGGCAGGCAAACTCCTCGAATACCCTACTTCACTTGTCAACGACATGGACAGGAAATCCCTGCTAACTGTGCTTTCAAGAAATGTTGATATTTTATTGGAGCAAGAAGAAAAATTTGAAACTGTGAGCCAGCAACCCGTAGCTGGCCATGTGTGACTGAACAGAACTTTATGTGACTCATCCAAAACGGCAGCTTCAAAACAACTTCCTCACAATTAGCACAACTTACTTTCTTAGTTTCAGTGACAACAGCAGCATGTGTTGTACTGCGGTTACTGTGCTTTCTTGATAAGCGATGATAGCTTATACTTCTAGTTTGGTAATGACAGCGTAATAGTCATAGCATATGTTTTAATCTTAAGTCCACATTTTTTCTAATGCCTTAGCATGTGTTTGAAACTGCAGAAGTCCTGCGTAGTTTTTCACCATTTCACCTCTAAGCTTTTCCTTATACAGTATACAATTGAAGGATTGAAAATAGTTGCTGCAAAATCAATTTCCTAGTAGAATGCTTGTGTGAGCAGATTCTGCTGTTTTGCCCTTGTGGTACTTTGAAACTTAAATGTTGATAAGTGCAGTCAGAATCCTCACAGAGTTATGAAAGCATAGCATGCAGATTCCTTGAATACCCTATGTCACATGTTTCGGGACATGTTACATTCTATCAAATCAGCAAGTGTTTCCTGAAAATATTTTTTTTTCATTATTGACATAATGTCTTTGCGGCTGGATGAAATGGCTTATTGGACTGGATTTGGCCCACGGGTTGTAGTTTGAAGACTTGCTCTAATGTGACTAGTATAAATCGGCCTACTTCAATCTTAGCTGCAGCTGTATAAGTTTATGTAAAAAAGCTTGTTAAGATTTTTAAAAATGTTATTTTTTTCAGTGATTTGAAGTGTGTAAGATGTTGATTGTGATGAGATACACTTGATGATGGGTGAACTGAAAGGTGATGCAAATGAAACTGAGCCTGTTGATGTTCAGGCAAAAAAAATTAATGAGTTGAAGCAGCAGGCTCTCAAAGATGGAGATACTTGGTATGGTTTTGGCACAAAAACAATTGTTTCAATGATATGGTGCTGAAGAAGTTGATATATAGTAGTTTCCAATACTGCATCTTGACAAATACAAGCCAAATTAATTAAGCATAAAAGTGTCATTGTAACTCAACTTCTTCAAGAATGGGTGCAATAGTGTTTTTATTAACATGCTGCTTTTTATCATCCTATTTTGTGTTGCCAGGTATCTCGTCGATTCGCACTGGTTCTCAGCATTTCAAAAATATGTTACCAATGATGGTTTGGATCAGACAGCTGCTCGAAAAGAAAATTTGTCTCATCCGGGTCCTGTTGATAATTCTGGCTTATTCTCTGGTATAAGATTTGAGTATTTTTTAAAGTTTGTTCATGTGCAACTATTGATAGTTTGTGGCATGTTCTGCATAAATCTAAAATGAGTTGAATTTTGCATTATTATATTTATAATCAACATATTTGCACACTGCCTTAACGTTGATTATAATATGAAAAAAATTTGAAAAATCCATGTGCAATGCTGATATATCATCCATTCATGGACGGATAGCCGATACCGATATTTCCAAAATTTTTAAATCTTATTTTCTGCTTCATTGTCAACAACATTATGTATTCTATGCCTTACCTTTTTTTCAAAACTTCAAAAATCAAGATTTATGAGTCAAAAAATTCAAATTGTAACAATTTCAATATTTTGCTATGAGTTTTAATTAATCTGATTCATGATGATGCTTTTGTTTCGGCTGCGACGGCTGACACTTGCAACCATGGTTGATTTTGTCTGCTTGTTTATGAAAACGCACCTGTTAGCGTTGCTGCAAGATAACTGTCTTGACTTGCTTCGTTGTGCTTCCTTGCGCAAGTTGTCTGGATGCGTGAGGAATGTAACAGCGTTTTGTCAACTTCTATTGAGGCCGATACCGATATGTCGGTCTATCTCTAGTGAAAATGAATGAATTTGATCAACTTGATTGTGCTGGTTAAAAAATGTTGTTGTGCAGCACAGGTCTAATTTTTAATTTTGATTATATTATCAACTTGTTGCAGCGGTTAATTTTTATCCAATCAACAAAATGTTTGTATGTGAAATGTTTCCCGCTATTTCAATGTGTCACACATGTTATAGTTTGAAAATTACAAAAAAACACTGAAGTGGTCTTTCTTGACAGGTCCATCCTTAATGGTGGTCAATCAAGTGCTTTAGCTCAGAAATTGGTTTGTGTTCCAACGTGACACATTTTTAACGACCGATGAGATAGCATGGTCGTTTCATCTTGGTGATCTACCTTAGATCTGCTTTTTGAATTCGAATTGTAGACACTTTTAAACCAGGGTTGTAAATATAGTGTGCCCCAAGTTCTTAATAGCTAACTATATTGTTGGTATGAACAAATTGCGGTTAATGATTAAAGCAAATCATTGCAATTTCAACTGTTTCTGGCCTTGGTGTTATTTTTTGTCGGACTTCTTGATTTGTCATTCAAGCCTGGCATAACATTTGTCCTTGAGCAAAGCCATTGCGCTTGAAGTTTCAGAGGCTGTCATGCTACAGAGGCTGACATGTCATGGTGCACAAGAATTTTTCGAGCAAACAATCTTTGCTGGCGATAAACTTGTCACTAGGGCAGCAGATCCGAACCCTCGGCCGTTTACTGGTACCGGGTCATGGATCGATTAACCCCGAGCCGCGAAATTACAAAATGTGCGCTGGTGGTGACGCCACTCGCTTTCTGGGCTTGTGATTGGTCGATTATTTCCATAGAAACACTGTTGCGAGAGTACTCCCGGTGTCAAGCGAAATTTCTGACCTATTATTGTTTGTCAGTTATTTTGCTTCTCAGAGTAAAGGAATAAAGTTTGGCGATTACTTTTTTGATGTGTGTTGTGTAAATTAAAACTTTTTGGTTAGATGTCAGATACCCACAATAAAGCTACAGTACGGGAATAACTGTAAACACTGAAAAATAGTCGACTTGTACTTAGACCTCTTTATTTTCATTTTTCTAACCCTAACCCAAATCTTTACCCCACGACGTACCTAAACACTAAACCCTGAGCCTCAATGATCAGTTTTCTCAGCGTTTTTGATGTGTTGAATATCACTCTGCGCATGCGCAAATAGCGTGAAGTCAGAAATTGCGCTTGACACCTGGCCGCGGTAAAATTGTCAAGCACTGACCTGTCTGCGGTTACAAAAAGGTTGGGGAGCACTGCACTAGAGCTGGGGTTCGCAATACGTCTTGGTGCGATCTTAAAAAATAGTTCCAGATTCTTGCGACCTAAACATTTTCTGAGCATATAATTTTGTGGAAAAAACATAGTTAAATATCAATTTTAAGACTACTAGTGACAGTAGCAATTTTCTTGCACAGAATTGTATGAAAATTAGCACATGAAACTGTAAATGATTTGCATTCTTGCTGTTCTTTTTAGTACTCATGTTGTTTCGCAGCATTTGCCACCAGGTTTCAAATCAAGCAGATAAATTCCTTCTTCTGGCGATTATTATTTAGCCGACATTTCGCCCTTCAAGTAGGCTTCCTCAGGGCAATGTTTTTAACCACATAACATGCAATTTACCATCAACAAAAAACTGATCGCTATTTACCGCATACTATCATACTATTTACTGCTTTGCGTTACATAGTAACGTTTTTTTGCATTATTATGTAGTTTTGACACTACTTTATTGCGTTGCTACACATTGTCACCTCCCGGCGTTTTCGTTTTGCACTTCTTAACTTCCACGTTCACCCTAGTACAATATACCGTCACTCATTTCGTATCTAGCTGAAACTGCAAAGCGCTGGTGGACATGGACGCAGATCGCCTCAAGCACCACCGCTCAGATTAAAAGTCCTCGATGAATTACTTGAGCGGGCCAGTGTGTTATTTCCAGCTATTGCCTTAAACACCTCGCACTGGCTGCAGACACAGAACGACCAGCAATAGACTGAATAATTAGATTTTGCTGATGTGTGCTATCTGCTTTTCCAAGAAGAATTTGAAAGATGAAGTCTTTTTTACGTCTGACCACTGCTCGTTAATTTCACTGCGAAAAAGTTTGAAGTATGAAATATGTGAAAATATTAAATATGGAAAACCATTCCTACAACGGGGTGTTATTATGGACATCCAAGAGAAAAAAGTTTTATTGCGCGTTCAAAACTGAAGACGACCATCTTCCTTGTACGACTTCCATCCAGTCTGTCTAGCAAGCAGTTGACCTCATGAGAATTAGACCTACTTGCCAAAAGGCTTGAAAATAAGTAGGAATCTGTGTAGATGATGAGGTGATGGTTTTTTTGGGTGAAACGCGTGTTTACGATAAACGTCGAATAATTTCATTTTTTGGAATTCAAATCCTATTTTATTGGTTTCGTGGATTTGAAAATGTTCAGTTCCAGATATTTTCGTCTAAATTTCGCTAATAACAGAAAAAACTGCGTTTTGTCAAGAGTATGCATCAAATAGCAGGATAGTAGTTAAAAAGACCCCATAAATCTTCCGCTAGATGTTGGGCTAATGCAAAACTGTTCAAAACAAAAGACATTCTCTTCATTCCTCTTCATATTTTCAAGAAGATTTTACCGCTTTGAAATAATTTGTAACGTATACGGTCGTCAGCTTATCCCGCTGCTGGGATGTTCTAGTTGTGAAAAAATCATAATTCTGTTCAATGTTTTATTTTCAGATGAAAGTTGCACGGAATTAAAAGAGCATTTAATGGAAAACATGAATTTCCACTTCCTTCCTGAAGAAGCATGGCAATTGCTGGTTGAGTGGTACGGCATGGTTGGCGACCAGACTGAAATCAAACGAAAGGTGAACCATTGGAAGAAATTTTGTTTTTGCCGAAACGTGCATAACGCGTCGATGTGTTCGGCCAGGCCCACAGGCTGATCCAGTAAATACATGCCTTGCACAGGTCATTTCTGAAGGACTATTCCCACGGACGTCGATCGAAGTGTATCCCATCAAACTGAAGCTACAGCACTACCAACATGAAGACAAAGTCATTGAGAGAAAAGTCAGCAAGGTTACGAAATTATGTAAGTTGTTTACAAACTTCAATGCGAATGTGTTGTGTGTTGCGTGAGTGTGCTATGTATGTGTGCTATGTGTATGTGTTACGTGAGTGTACTGTGTGTATATGTGTTGCGTGTATGTGCTGTGTGTATGTGCTATGTGTGTATGTTGCGTGAGTGTGCTGTGTGTAGGTGATATGTGTGTGTTGTGTGAGTGTGTTATGTGTTGCGTGAGTGTGCCACTGAAGTGATTGGAGTCGCGCGTTTTTGACTCCAGCTCCTCCGAAGGTCATTTGAAATTCGCACTGCACTGCGACTCCTGTTTGCACTGAAAAACTTGAAACCGGCAATAGCTCAGTGATAGTGTCCGCCTCTCAATTGGAAGGTTGGGTGTTCGATCCACGGCCACTGAGTGAATTGCTGTAGCGCTCCTTGGGCAAGAGCATTCACCTCAACCTCCTCGTCAAGAAGCACAAATCAGGCTTCGGCCTGTCGCCAATTGCTGTCGCCAAAAATTAACAAAAAAACTTAAAACCAATAAGAAAACTTCAGAATTGTGAAGTGTTCTCACCTCAGTGAAGTTTACACTCTACTCACATACGCAAGCAGATCCTAAAACTGGGCAAACACATTTATTCAACTAAAGTTTTCCCAGATTAAAACAACATTAACTGAAAACCAGCACCCAACAACCTGGGCCAAAACAATCATGTGGAAATGGATTGGAAGGTAAAGAAGGGACTGTAATGAAATTCATCCTGACCCTAGTTATGCATTTCAAGGTTAGCAATGATTGCTTTCACATCATCTATAAATGGAAATGTAGAAGTTTATCCATTCATGATTCTCACAAAAATGAATATAAAGGTGAAAGTGGCTGATCAATTAACAAAATACTGTTATCGTCAAGGCTGAGAAAAACCAGTTTTCTTTAAAAAAAACAAGTCACTTGGGTTTTTCAAAAAACGTATTTTTTGAGTTTTTAAAAAGAAACAAGATTTTTTTCTCTTTTTAAGAAAAACGGAAAAACCGTATTCTCAATTGTTTTATTGCATCATGCAATATCACTATTTTCAGAATTACACAATAATAATTGTTATACCTATTATGGCATTCAAAATTGAGGGTAAAGAAAAGTATCCCATCTGTGTTTTCGCAAAGCATTGTTGGTCAGTTCACTCCTTTGGCAAGCATGCGCACAGCAAACAGAGGAAAACCACTCCCACAAACTCTGCAGTTTCATCTTTAACTTTATGTGCATGCCCTGCTATTTGAATAAGATGATAGGACTAACGATGCGTAGTTTCACGTGAAATCGATTTCCGGTTAAAAATTTGTGATTGATTCCTTGCTTCTTTCACTTGTGGAGTGAAGTTACTTGAATGCATCTATAGATTGTACTTTTTCAACATGTTATTTGGTTTGGTCCAAAATTAGAAAAAGTGTGGATGCAGAGAAGGCAGAAAAATTGGTTAAAATATAACGATTGTGCAGAGCTGAAGAAGATAACCATTAGAATTTACTAAAATTGTTCAATTTATTTTTCTCTTATTTTCAATTCCTTCAAATTTTGTTGCTGTTCATTTTGTTTGATTTAAAAAAAGTTTCAGTTAACTGTACAAGTGTGCTGCCTGTTTTATTTTTTACTTCTAGTAGATATTTCGAAGGAAAAGTAAGGACTAGCTTTTTTGGTGGGTTTTATTGTTTTTTTAGTGAGCTTTAAAACAAATCGGATGTGTTTTTTCAGCAACCCTGGTTATCCTGCTGTAGCTTTGGCTGATATGTTTAACTCGCCACTTTGAGTTGCTCTTTGCTTCACTAGTGGCCTTGGGGCTGGAAGTTAAATTATCACATTATCAAAAAAGACACTGCTCAGATTTTCCCATCAGCTCATATGCGCTATCCGTTCTCTACTCATATTGCTCTGCTACCCCCCCGACTTGCCTTCTGAACAAAGCTTATTCGTATGATGCAGTTGTTGAGCACTCATGCGGAACCAAAACACAGCTTGAGCGACCTTATGAACTGAATCATTCACGAACCAGTTCAAGCAAGAGTGGGGCCCATAACGTTTACCTGTTTACCTTACCTCTGTTGATGGAGGCAAAATGCTGAAACGTGTTGTGGTTGACGCTTAACGATGTGTTGATGTGTTGCAGCTGAGTTGGATAAGATGATGCGAAAGTTGTTTGATATTCCTGAAAATCGTGCGACGCGTTTGTGGAATGCGTTCATTCCAGAAAGCTACGAGGAGCTGAGTAAAGAAAAAACTGTGGCTGACTGCTCGCTACAGCGAAATCAGGTATGCATGACTTTTTGTAGTTTGTGGAACATTTGATTTGATAGAACGTTGCGGCATGTTGGTCAAAGATTGAATGTGAGATATTTGAAAACTTTTACAAAAATTGCAATATCAAAGTTTCCCCCCAAAAGTATATGACCAGACGTTTCCCTGCGCGTCTCCCCGATAAAGCATGGATGGAAACGCTGGTGCTTGTGTGTTTTTCAGCATCCAGGGCACGGAGGCTTTATTGTAGTATGCGCACAGTAACTTGGCTCGGCTCCGGGGAATATTTCACGCTGGAAATATTTGCCCGAAGCTTGTTGTGAGTTGAAGCTGGAGTTGCAACTATCCAGTGCTAGACATTTTGTTTGAAGCTCTGTCTTGGTCCGGTTTGATGTTAAGTCATGAATCAAACGCAGGACGCGGAAAGATCATCGTCCAAGTTGTATTTCTAAGTTCTTGCTTCACAGTGAAACGCTTTTATAGGAAATTACGTAAATGTTGACAAACATGCGAACTGCTGTTGGAGATCCAGTTGCACCTTCGTGGATTTTTCCCAAAAAACTTCTTTGTGGTTTCCAAGATGCTTAAAATACTTTACTGTAGTTTTTTCACCTTTGTCGCGAACGCGACTGAGCTAAATCAATTTCGGAAACCCGGCGGTTCCTCGAAGATCTATCATCACTTATGGAAGCACTTGCTTGGCCTGAGGAGCTGCGTCTGCTTGCCACCCCCAGTCTTTCTGAGTGTCCCACTAAACATAATAACGGGGGGCAGGAGCTTTTTTGTGGTTTCTAAGGGACTAAACCGGTGGGGTTCTTAGCTTTTCTGGCCCCTGAGGCTTTTATTTTAAAAGATTTGGGGGATTGGGGATTCCCCGTCAGGCTCAACTTACAAAGGAATTGAATGACCGAAAAGCGAAAACTTCTTTGCGTATTGCGATTTAAATAGTTTCTTTCTCATTGTGTTGGGTGAGAAGTTGTTTCTCAGTGGTTTCTTCCCCCCAGTCTACAACAGGCGGTGCCAGACTATGTACTTGAACTCACATGAACTCCAGCAAGCACCGAGTCCTTCAAACCAAACATCTTCCTCCTCGAATCCTTTTTTATAATCTAAAGAAAAATTTCATCTTTCGCGATGGATTCACACTTTTATTTTTCGTCGTGGAACAAAAGTCGCTGTCTGTTGGTTAATAACAACGCTTTTGACGAACTCCTAAACTGCCTGTGCATTGCTCAATTAACAAGTTGTTTCTTGTTAAGTGTAGGTAGTATGTTGCAGTCATCGCATTTTACTTTCTCTGTCAGTGTACATGTATCTGTGCGTGCTGTTCGTTCAACACACCCGTGCTGTTCGTTCAGCACACCCGTGTTGTTGGAAGGTAGAGGCTGATTTCTGAGAATTATTTTGCGTGACAGCATACACTGTTGGACGGGTTACACAATAGACATTTTGTCAAACCCAGCAAACAACAACTTCAGCTACATTTTAATTTGACCCGTTATATCGAGGAGGACTAAAACTTTAAGTTCTTAATTTTGGTTTTGGTTGTTAAATCATTATTTTGTCAAATTACAAACATTTCCGTATATGTGAGCTTTTTCCATATTCTTGTTAGTTGGCTTAATTTGCTTTGTAAAGACTTTTGACTGTGGTTTGAGTAATGCAAAAATATCGGAGACAAAATACGAAAAATATCGGTATCGGCCCAAAACGTATCGGTCAAGAAGCGCCTACTGTCACCGAATTCCTCCCATTCTCTCATTCGGGTGCCATTCTCCATACTGTTCGAATAAGTGTGCAACCAAGTTGACCGATGCTTGGAATTCGCTGCACTTAGTTTTGAATGTGTAAAGCAGCGATTCCCAAAGTGGGTTCCACGGAACCCTAGCGTTCCACATACAAGTCTAAAGGGTTCCACATGGTATGCTTTCCAGTTTTAAGCAAATACTGCTGATATGTCCTTTAATCCTTTGGGCGTGTGGCAGCCGCTATATCGTTTGATCTAGCTTGATTTATGGTTACTTTTATGGTGCATAATTTTGATCACAGTACGAAACCTCAAATAACGGCAATTTGGGTGAAAAAAAACGTTTATGTTTACTTGGCAGCTCTGGTGGGGGTTCCTTGTCCACTTAAAATAACCTTGCAGTGTTCCGCGGACAAAAAATTTTGGGAAGCACTGGCGTAAAGGAATGACTGTGCCCTGCTGCACCTGGCTTGGTCGCTTGACAGTTACTACACACTTGATCTTTAGCGCTTCCTACGAACGTGTACTCCTCGACACCAACTCCATCAGCCACCACTCCCACTGAGCGATTCTTCTAAGCTTGAAGCTCCTGTGTCCGATTAAAACAACGTGAGAGGAGGGGGGCGCCAAACATTGTTGTTTGATAAAAAAAATTTCAAGTCTCGTTGTTCTGCTCTAGTTGTCGATAGTCCCGATACGGCCTTTGTCATTGTTACCCCCAACACCCTCATCGCCAGTAACACTCCAAGAAAACCTCCCCTGCCTCTTGTCTGATTACCTGTTGATACTTTCTGTGCAAAGCTTAGCCAGGGCAGCCCTGCATGTAATGTTTAATCTCAGCATTGGCAAAAGCTTCTTGGTCTTGTAAGTTACGAAAACTTCGCGCTTAACTGTGACGTCAATTGTGATGTCATAAAAACGTTTGAGGTTGATTACATGAACAATCGTTTGAAACGAATCCACTTTTTAGTACGTTTAGTTGAGGAAAACGTGTTTAAAGTGTCTTCGTTGGTTTTGCGTTTTGATAACTTTTGCATGAATACACCTCAGACAACACCCCAAGTTGGTGGTGGATCCATTGTCGCTATGTTCGTAACTACCTTTCATATATTTTCTGTTGTGGGTAGAATGTTTTGAAAACCTCGCAAACTTCCTACCAAGTTCAATTGACTGTCTTTGTTCAGCTTGTTGTGATCGAGCAGCAGATGGAGAATGGGGAGTGGACCCACAGCACAGAATCGAAAACGAAGAACGGTTCAATTTTCAAAAGCAGGTAATTCCCCTAATGTAGAACACCTACATTACAAAAAAATTAAACCCGAAAAATATAGGAACTTGAAACAAATTATAATTTCTCCTAAATTCCAACCCCCAACGTATGAGCAGCGTCTAGCACGCCTGTCTGTGTAACACATCTGTCTGTGTAACACGCCTGTCTGTGTAACACGCCTGTCTGTGTAACACGCCTGTCTGTGTAACACGCCTGTCTGTGTAACACGCCGGTCTGTGTAACACGCCGGTATGTGTAACACGCCTGTCTGTGTAACACGCCTGTCTGTATAACACGCCTGTCTGTGTAACACGCCTGTCTGTATAACGCCCCTGTATGTGTATCAGCCATACATATTCAACATACCTACATGCGTATAGAACATCTGCCTGTGTTGCACGTCTGTCTTTTTAGCACATTTGAGAAGAATCGTTAAATTTGGAATTTGCCGAAAACTTTTCGAATATCAAAAATCTTCGCCCACAATACCGGGTTTGGCAAATTTTGTAGAAACCATTCCCAATTCTGGTTCACGGCCTTGTGTTTCTGATAACAAGTGGTTATAAAAACCGGCCGGAATGCACTGTTGGAACTTCGAGGTTCATGGTCTGTGGCCTCAACTGTTGTTCTGCTAAGTCTGGTGACCGAACGTATTGCTTGCCCTCCCAGGACCCGTGAACTTGTTCCTTGTGTGTTGTGTGTTGTGTGTTGTGTCGACCCTGAAGACTGCTGCAGGAAATAACTGCAACTGCCATATTTAATCACAACCTGCAACCAGGGGAGACGTCGACCACAGTGGTGGTATATTTTTCCCAAAGCACTTCCTGGGTGACTGGGGCCAAACAAAGCATTAGTGCATAACTATTTTTATTATGCATGTCTTGTGGTTATTTTCCGACAATTCAGAAGATTCCCTTCGAATGTGAAGAACTATTCTTTTGCTTGTCGTCGTAAAGACGCTTCTTTCATTACGTGACACAAAGTTTTATTTCCTCATAACCTTGATCTGTACAAACCGGTTCACCAAGAACTTGTGATTTTCTTGATAGCGGAACAGGATTTTCCAGCTCCAGCTCCAGCAGCAGCAACAACTACAAGCTCCGGAGCAGCGGCCCCGGTTCTTCTATGAATGGGAGGATTTCCACCCCCGGACTGTGTGGGTTAAATAATCTGGGAAACACTTGCTTCATGAACAGCGCCCTCCAGTGCCTGAGCAACGTCCCGGAACTAACCAATCATTTCAAGAGTAAGTCCCGCCATTGTTCCGGATATGACGTGTTGGTCAGGTCGCGGTGTTTTTACCTTTTTAAACTTTGTTGCTAGGTGACAAGTACAAGCAGGAATTAAACAAAACAAACCCCCTCGGCATGGGGGGTAAGTTGGCGAAGGCGTATGCGCACTTGGTCCAAACGCTGTGGTCGGGGGAGACGTCGTCATTCGCCCCCAGGGACTTCAAGGTCAGTAAATCTGAAATGATCTGATTCAACGGAAGATCGATATGAACGCAACTACTGCATGAAGTTGTGCCTCACCCGCACAACGCTTGCATGCGAAGTTTGTTCTGCGCTTCGGTTTTATGTTTCTTGGTTTGGCCTCAACCAGCATCAGACCTCATCTACGTTGTGTGATCAGTTGTGTGGTGATGACGTTGCAGATGGCGGTGAGCCAGTTCGAACCAAGGTTCTCAGGTTACCAGCAACACGACAGTCAGGAGTTGCTCGCATTCCTCGTCGATGGCCTGCACGAAGATCTCAACAGGATATCAAACAAACCGTTAGTTCCACGTTGATGCGATGAGTCGTGCTTTTCTTATGTTGTTGAATAAATGGCAGTTTTTTTTTCAACAACCTGTCAGTTCACTTGTTCTTCATTTTTTCCGCAGCATTTCATCTCATGATGCAGAAGAGATACATGTGTAGTTTGTCATTCACTATAATTGTTTGTCATTCACTATAAATGTTAAGTGATGGGAGGAGAATCGTTTAGAGCTGGACGAACTTTTTAGAAAACTTCGATAGTTTTTAAAGACAAAACATCAATAAATTCATGACGTGATGCTTACCACGTGACATACGTAGTGAGGCTATGACGTTGCAGCTTCCACTGCAGTGCTCAAGGTTTTTTCTCTCAACCTGCTGACGAAACGCAATGTGATTGGTCGGTTTCCCAGGTATGTTGAGATCAAGGAAGCGAACGGTCGACCCGACAAGGAGGTCGCCATAGAGAGCTGGGAGAACCACAGGAAGCGAAACGACTCCATCATCGTCGACATCTTCCACGGGTTGTTCAGAAGCACTGTCGATTGCCCGGAGTGCCCGCGGGTGTCGGTGACCTTTGACCCCTTCTGTTTCCTGTCCTTGCCCCTCCCAATCAAACGAGATCGAATGATAGAGTGTTCGTTTGTTCCAGTGGATCACAGCGCAGACGTCATAAAGGTAGTGATTAACGTCATTATCATGTGTAACCGCCACTTAACAGCAGAGCGCGGGGGGTGGTGGTTAAAATCTTAAATTACTTGGGGGGTGTTCAACCAAACTGTAAACGCAAAGATACTTTTTGCAAAAGTCCATGTATCGCCCTACTACGTAGCATTACATTTGTTGTTTATACTATAACCTGATCCCAACATCAATGGTTCCTGTTGTTTCGTCAACAACTGCATTATATTTTGCGGCCAAGATGTTATTGTTTAATTCTGCAGCTTCTAAAGTGGGAAGTCCTGATGGTTGAATTGGCCCCAAACAAATCCTTGGGCCAGGATTTCTCAACCTGAGGGCCGCGGAGGGATGTTCAAAGGGCCACGACCTGGAGCTATTGAAATTGAGTGCGTGTTACAAATTAAACCTTTGTATCAGTGTCTTTCAACTTTCTTTTGTACCCCGCCCCCATTATAGCCACCCCCTATACCCAACGCCCCCCCAGCTAAAACTCAAATAAAGCAAATGTAATGCATCTGTGTATATAAAATATCTTCTCGCGACCCCTTCAGAAGTGGTTCATGACACCTGTGGGGGGTAGCGGTCCCAGGTTGAAAAACATTGCTAATCGAAAACGTAAGGTAGCTCTTGAGCTATGAACGTCATAACGCTCTTTTTGTTTTCATGTGTTACTAATTATTTCCACATTGAAGTTTACACGAAGCCTTGACACGTTGCAGAGGAGGCCGGAGTCACATTTTCAGACTCCGCTCCAAAATGTTCGGATCCGGGTCCAGAAACTTTTCAAATTTGAGAATCCGACTCCTGACTCTGGCTACAATCGATCGAACCGAAATTCAATGACATTTATAAACACCAGGCAGACTCCTGCTACTGTCGGAAATAACAAGTGACTCCGGATCTTGGTTCGATAAAAACGCCGAATCCTGCCAGTGCCGGTGCCACGACGACCTCTGCCACGTTGTGCACAATATGTAGGTGCTGAAGGCATTTTACACGTTGTGCACAATATGTAGGTGCTGAAGGCATTTTACACGTTGTGCACAATATGTAGGT
>Ga0210059_1000793_pt1 | contig 43547 bp, 23 predicted proteins | sample Ectturendosymbi2_FD_188042 | JGI IMG/M metagenome (GOLD analysis project Ga0210059, IMG submission 188042) | Ecteinascidia turbinata endosymbiont from Florida, USA - Sample 2 (SPAdes) (version 2) | ecosystem: Host-associated > Tunicates > Ascidians > Unclassified | place: Key West, Florida... | reverse complement strand
CTTTTGTTGTCCAAGAATGAGATCCACCAACTACTGCCGTATATCTTCAAACGCCAACCCTAGGAAGCTCATCAGCTTAGCCTACTGTTGCAAGCTGCACTGGTGCAGATAAAGAAAGGGCTGTATTTTCACAGCCCGAGATTGGCGACCAGATTTGAATGCAATGCCGCCAATATCGCCAAAGTACTAGTAAAAGCATTGTTAAACTTACTTATAAAATTCAATAGCCAAGAAATTTCAGGTAGTAAAAAACAGTCAAGATCATATATCCTCCGTTTTTTCTTAAAAAATTCATCGTCACGATATCAAAGACGCTTTGCGATAGGCGGATATACCACCATGTTTTTTGTAGCCAAATGTTTGGTTTCTTTCCTTAGGGCTGTGCCGAAGACAACCCCGAAATCGCTAAATTCATCGGCAAGTGTGCTGAAAACGTCATCGCATAAGCGGCGTCGTTGGAAAACAGCGAAACATTGGTTTTGTTGAATTCCTAGGAAAAGCTGAGCAAAAATGGTGTCGGAAGCACCGAAAATGATTGTGTTGTGAAATTTTCGTAACTAAATCCAAGCTTAAGGCGAGTTTGGCCGTTTGGCGGAATCTTTTGCCTTACATTTTTCAGGGAGGGCTGCAGCCCGTCTAGACGAGCCGCCCCTGAATCTAGTTATGCGCATTTGGCCCGACAGTGCTGCATGCATTGCACACCCCTGTCGTAAAACATCAGAGCTGGCTGACTGTCGTAAGATGACTACTGTGGCTTCTGCGTGTGAGTGGATAGGCAATGTGACGTAATAATGACAGTAGTTTGTACTGCCGCTGTGAATAAGAAAAGACATTGATCGAGTTTTCACTTTTCTATGACGGGATGGCGGCGTTGCACTTGTGAACATTTTGTTGCACTTTCATTGCACGAGGGTGCATTCTCGTTTCATCTTTAGAAATATCATTGGACAAATTAGCATTTCTGGCAAAACCGGAATTAGATTAGAACTAAAATTAGAGCACTGAAGCTTTTAGTGAATTAGAATTAGAATTACCGTCATTTTGCTCTAATTCATCGAATTAGAAAACTATAATTATTTAGTTGTCCAAGTCTACTTTAAAGAACTAAATATGTGAATGCTGATTATTTGAAAATTCCCGAAAAGCATCGCGAGTCACACAAAACGCACTCGCGGCCGCGTGTTTGAGATCCTGCTCTAAAGCATTGAGCGCAGGTTTCATAATCTGCTGAACACCTCGAAAAATGTAAAAAGGTCTATAGAAGAAGTAATCAACAGCATTTGGCTTGTGTATTGTGCTTTTTTGGCGTTTGCAACATAAGCGTAGCCGGGGGGGCCATACCCCCCAAATTTTTGGAAAATAGTCATTTTGTGCTTTGAGAGGCGTTTTTCTAAACAAAATAGTATTATTCGCCTGAAATCAAACATTTTGACCCCCCAAATTTTTTGCCCCCCCCAAATTTTTGGGCTGGCTACGCCACTAGTGTGCAGTTTTGTAATGCATGTCAATTTACACAGTTCTTCTTTTCTGTCCTCGTTTCATTTTGTGTTGAGCTGAGCGCAGGCATTTGGCGCCTGCTTGGTTACCAGTTGCGCTACAATGAAAGTGACATCATGCAACTGAAAGTCAACATCGAGAGATACGGAAACATGGAGTCAAATATGTGGTTTCAAAATGCGTGGAAGGAAATACACACAAAAGTAAGAAAAAGCTTTATGAAAAGTCTTAAACTATCCTTTGTTTCGCACGCTTGTGGTGTCACGCACTACGGTAGTAACCATTTCCTGGGCATTTGCGAAGTTCAAACTGTTTAAAACCGTGGTTCCCAACCGGGGTGCCGTGGCACCCTCGGGTGCCCTTTACAACACTCAGGGGTGCTGCGAGTTAAGACATTTTTCAATACATCATTAAAATTACATTTTCAAAATGTCATCTAACCTTAAAGCAAATTGCTGTGGGTTCGCCACTGGGTGCCGCAAATTGTATTTTTTTCTGCAGGGTGCCGCAACCCTAAAAAGGTTGGGAAACACTGGTTTATAATGTAATTTAACAGGAACTGTTAAGAACCAGTGGCGTGGAGATGTCTGGTGATGCCCGGGGCGACTGCTTGATTGTATGCCCCCTACCAAAGTATAGTATTGAGCAGTAGCGTTATGGTGGTCATTGTTACTGGATATACGTAGTTTGTGACGTCATAATAAGACGTTATATTCATGTTTGCAAACCAAAGTTTTGGCGAAGTGTGTTGACACATCTTGCATAATATTCTACACGCACTCTCCTTACTCGTTGTTGTACAATGTGTCACTGTAATGAGCATAAATTATCAGCGCTCCAAGTTAGGAGACCGGAGCAAAACACAGCACTCAACACCAGTGGCGTGCAGAGGGGCTGGCCAAACGGGCGACGGTCCAGGGCATCCAAGGCAGGGGCATCCATACAAAAATGAAAATGCTGTAACTGCATGATTTTTCCTATTGTAAGGCTACTAACACATTCTGCATGGGTATAATTTTTCGAAACTTGTTTTTTTGTCAACACTAGTTTTACGTATTCAAATGCCAGTAATTCTCACATTCTTCAATACCAGGGACCTATATTCTAGGTGTGCGGCGCACACCCAATCAAATGATAGTGAGGTGACTTTTTCTAGATCGTGCGATCAAGGGAAAATCACAAAAAAGGATTGAAAGATAATTATGGACGTTTAATTGATTTACTGAGACAAATTTCAAAACTCTCCTATTTCAACTTGCTTGATTTGGCTGACGTTTTGATGCATAACTAGTTTCCTGTTTCGTTTTTTGATGAGGCAACCCTTGGTGTGCTCTACGACAGTTGCACACCTGCGCTTGCAATATGTGCATCATTTCGAGCTTCGTCATAATTGACAGTTCAGGTGGATTGGTCACAACGGCTCGCATAAGCCCGTATCCGTTCTGTCCCTCCAGTAGTTGTACATATAACAGTCACATAATGAAAAACTGGAGTTTTTTTGCATACTTTATGTGCATTCTCAATTCCTGTGTAGTCTACAAGTTTCAAACTGTCAACCCTGGGTGTGCGCCATCCCAGTCGTATACCTTCTCGTGCTTGGCTGCTATTCGACGAGACATTCGCGCCTGATGCTTTTGTATTTTTGAACTGTGCGCTTTGTCGTAGCGTTGAGTGTGTTTAACTCCACTGTTTTAATGCGTACTCAGGGACCGAGTTTCAGGGGGGACATATCCCTCCAATTTTTGGACAGGGGGGACACACAATATATTTTGTCCTTCCCAATACTTTGTGATAAAAAATAATGTAGTTGCACAAATTTCATGGTTAAATTACTGTTAGAAATCCCCAGCATAGAGCCAGGGAATAAATAAGAAAAATGGACATTATCGCTGGATTATCTATAAACACAGTGCACAGATTTACTATGTCAACTGAATTATCATGATTATTGATAATTTTATTGGTTAATTGGGACAGAAAAAAGGGAGACAGAAAGCAAATGCTACTGAACTGGTACACAAAGAGATAACACACATAATGGCTTTTTTTAATTTGGCTGCGTAACCTTTCATGTTTTTATACGGTAAAGTCTTTCCAACTGCGATCAAGTTTGGTGTTACTTTGAAGAGCAACATGAAAATCTAATTTTTAATATTCTGTGACAGAACGCAATATATGATTGAAAGCGGGAATGCCCATGTTATTTCGGATGAAATGAAAGTTTTAATAGCAAAAAGTATTACCCTGGAAATATCCTGTAATTGCAGAGTCTGTCGCAACATTTGTCGTTGAACCTAAATGTTTATTTTCCCTGGAATGCCAGGCAGAGATGTTTTCCAAACACAAATAATTCATGGAATCTGTAGCTTCAGCAACCAAGACTTTAAAATCCATCTTACGAGGTAGATAGCCCGAACATCTCAGCAGTAAACCGGCGAAGTGTATGAAACTTTTGTAGGTATTGCCGTGAAAATGCATCTACGTGACATGTTCTGCGCAAGAAGATTACAGCTTTTTATGCATCAATTTTGCATCAAATAAACAGAATAGTGTTTATACATTGCATAAACTACAGTTGAATTTTCAACTTTATCGCATACGTGCAGTATTGTGCAGCAATTTAAGTGATAAACTTCTTGCAGTTCGACTGTTGCGGCGCAGAGTCGTATCGGGATTGGTCAAATTTCAAAGTATCTTACATTCATTCGTGCTGTCAAGGCCCTTCGGGACCAGGAAAATGTTTGTTTCACTGGAAAACAATCGATGGTTGCGGCTCTTTGTTGTTGGATTATCTGGCAAATTCAAGTGCAATGACCTTGCTTGTGTACCTGGCGGCCGCCATCGGTGTCATACAGGTAACAGATGCATGCTTAGAATTGCCAGTAAGCCAAATACTAATAGCATACTCAAAGAATTCATGTCGATCTTTTTAGTAAGTTGCAATTTTTCCGAAATGGTTGGAGCAACTGAAGTTGTAGCAACATAATTGTGAAGCCAATGCTGCTGAGTTTTAAACTGACACTCCACCACTACCAGCGAATTTTACCAAGCAAGACATACTTGAAGTATGCTTGCAGTCAGAAATAATGCAACATGTAATCTTTCAGTTTGAAGTATATGAATACGACATTTGTCTGTAGACGTTTTGGTAACTGCTACTACCATCACCAGTGCATTTGCAATAGATTTGTAGTAACTGGCAAAGCATTTACCGAAACGTCTACAAAAATGTCGTTTACATCTATTGCTTTGGCCGTTATTTTCATTATCAGGCTATTCAGCACTTCTACTTTCCGTGTACCAAAGTATATGAAAGACCAGGTTTTTTTAAGGAAAATTTTTTTTTTAGGTACCTTGTATGGACCTGTAGGGACCCGATTTCTCTGATTCTAGGGACCCGATTTTCTCTGATTCTAGGGACCCGATGATAATTTTCTATGATTCTAGTGACCCAATTTTCAATTCTAGGGACCCGAATCGGGTCTGAATTCAGTCCAAGGATTGCGAAACAGAGGTTCTGATGTAATTTTGATTTCTTCAGGTGAACTGCTGTATAGTTAGTTTCCAAACATAGTTTTATATTAAGTCAAATCCAATGAGTTTAAAAAGTGAAATTATTCTGTTGAGATTCAGCAGTGAAGCTTATCAATTAACCTACAGCCTTTGACAAGAGTTTAAGACCTGCAGCTTTAAGAAATCAAGGTATGCAACTGTGAAAACTCGTATCTCATGATAACGTATATTGTTGTCTCTTAACACTTGACTATGTTACTGTGTTTTTGTAGAATAATGATTTTGCCAACACTCTTCTTTTTTGTACGTTGCTAATGCTAAAGCGTTTTAGTGAAAATCAGCTCAAATCAGAGGTACAAAAAAGAGTGAAAAAGCATCTCTTAGCGCAGAAAAATGGGCTGAAATCGTAACTTTAAGCAATTTAAAATTGCCTGAACGTGAGATTGCACAGAAAATGAAGGTAAGAAAAATAGCTATACATAATGCAGTTGTGAAACACTAAAATGAAGGTATTTTCAAGGACAAGAAAGGTCTGGTCGACCAAAGGTTTCCAGCAGGGAAGATCGCCTAATGCAAAAACCTCGCTTGACTGAAGCTATGAAAAAGAAGCGTTTGGTCTTCGCCAAGAGGCATGCTTACTGGGACAAGTAGATGTGGAAAAGGTTCTTTTTACTTACAAGCCTTCAGAGAAACAGTTTTCTGTTCAAAAATCTCCTGTTGGGAGCATGAGCGTAGGAACGATTGTTCCAGGAGTGGAAAACAGTGGATTGTTTCAAGTAGTGGCTAAAATCATTTTTCAAGTGAGGTACAGCAGTGGTGAAATTTAATTTTACAAACTCGAAACTAAGAGAAAAATATTTCTCTTCTGAAACGTTAATAGAAAAATATCTAATTTCAAAATCCAGACGGGGCCAAGACCCACTCCATCCCCCTTCCGACGCCCATGGTTAGGAGCCTGTTGGAAAACGGTATATGAAAACTTCCCCACATCAACGGTAAAACACACCCAACCAAATGGTTTGGGGGCAATGTCCCCAATGGGAACAGCTGGACTTTATTTTCTGCCGCCAGGAACCACTATGAACGGTGAAAAATATGCTCAATTGCTAAAGGACAAGCTTGAGCTCCACTTGCAAGTTCATAACTGGTAAGTTTTTGTTCATGAATTATGGTCCATATTCACGATGCAAGGTTGAGAAGCAATTTTTGGCCCCCAAATTATGCAAATTGTTTAGCCAAGAAACAGAGCGGATTTGAATCCCATGCAAAATTTGTTGAATCTAATGAAAACAAAAGTTTTTGAAAAGCGCTCCCCTCGACTTTTGGAGCACTTCAAACTACCATAAAAGGTTTAGAAGAAAAAGATGTCTGGATTGTTGCTACAAACTCGCTGACAGTGTACCACCCACTCCATCCAAGCCCCCCCCAAATTGAAATATGAAACACTATAAATCAGTAGAGTTTTTGTCAAATTTTAGAATGTCAATCCCCCCTGCATAAACGTAAAGCCCCCTATTGAAGACTTTCTGGCGACAATTCTGACACCACGTCTCTTACAAGAAGTGATCGCAAACAATGGCCACACACAAAATATTGACTGTAGCATTTATATTTGCAAATGTGAGTTGAATCTAGAGCTGCCAGATCACTTTAGGTTTTTTCAAGGACGTTTTGTCGTTTTGTTATTATTGAAACTTTACTTCATGCCTATTTTGAATGCTTTTTAGATATAGTGGTGTAGCACATATAGTGGTGACACAACTGTTCTTGAATAGTTTACTTTTTGCTACACAACTATTAAGACGGAACAAATCTACTCGTTATTCTGTTTAATTGTATAGTTTAATCTTGATTCTTCAATGTTCAATGTAAACAATAATTCATATTTCAATAATGAACAATTTCACAACTGTTCAAGAACTTTCAAGGACGCGGAAAATATGCAAGGACGACAAAATCTTTTTTCAAGGATCAAGGGCATAATCAGTTTTGATAGCAAATTCAAGGAAAGTCCTTGGCGCTCAAGGACGTCTGGCAACCTTAGTTGAATCGGTTTATTTTAAATTAAGGGACTAATGATAAACCCCATGAAAAAAATTGTTAAAAATTACTGGTTCAAACAAAATTTTACCGGGCTTTAAAACAGAAAAATGTCTAAAAACGGCAAATGGTCGTGAACTTTTGTCACAGGCTGTAAAGTGACGAAAAACTATTGTAATCATGATAACCTACTTCTTGCTGAAGAATGACTAACAGCACAATTTAAATGGTAGATTAAGTGTTCGTGTATAAGTATCATCTTACATCGGCAGTCAAAAGGGTCGTACGTCTATTTCAGGAATCAGGATGCAAAGAGCAAATCGATTCTCTCTGAATGAACTTAATACAAACAAATTCAAAAGTTTTAAAAAACATTATGCACTTCTTCTGAATGAGAAAATGTCTGTAAACAGCAGTGGTTGTTTTACAACAATTTAATAATATTAATTATACACCATCTGTCAATCAAAGCTTTGCACTCCGCAATGATTTCTTTAACGACCTTCAAAAAACAAAGTGCGGTACTTGGGTATGTTTTCTTTTTTGTCATGTTTTTTAAATCCTGAAATCAGGTAGATTTTGCAAGTGTCATACCCAAAAGTTCTTTGCTTTACAAATGAAGATCGTGTCCAGGCGTGAGATTGAATGCACTTCGTTCAAATATTTCGGTATGGGGACAATTATAGCTTGATGGAGACGCTTGCTGAACAGGATGATGTTGCTCTGTAAAAACAAAGACCAAAAATTGAGAAGATTTTTTTGAAAAAATTGGTCATCAGTTGATGAAGGAAAACTGATGCTTGGATCAATCAAAGCAACATTAACGATTTTTTATTGTTGAAATACTAATACAACGGTATCGTAAAAATTCCTAGAAGCGATGTTTGAGAGATCTCGGTGCGTGAAAACAATAATTGCTTTTATGGCTTTCAATATCTCCTTTTTTGCCATGGATGGAATTTTGTGCCTTGTAACACCAGAAAACGTAGGATTGCTTGTAATAAAGGTCTCAAGCTGGAAGAGGGTCAAGATATTTTTAGACGTTGTTTTAATTTTTCATTGTATATGCTCGCAAATGTATTGAAGGCGGTGCTGCGTACAAGCTTTATTTCCAAAATTGCATGTTGCTATTAATGGACGATTGGTTCCTAATTGCATATCGCTCGCTGTAAATAAAATAGGGAGTAGACTAGTTCGAAGAAAATATATTTCATAAAGTTCATCATTCACATTTGACGATCGAGTTGAGTGGATCAGCTTAATTTAATCAATGAGATTTGGCTGTTTTGCAACGAACCGCCAAAGAACACAAAATGTCTGACTTGGACCAATGACAGTTTACTACCGCAAATACCAACAGAACAGGTTTCAATATATGCTTGAAATTAAAGAAGAGATGTAAAGGTAATGTGAAACAAATAAAACACCATTTACATCTTTGCACAATCGACAAATACTTTATTTGGTGTCGCCAAGCCATCAAAATTTCTTCACTTTGACAATTTGAACAGTTTTGCGAAAACTATTTCATCCCAACAAACCTTTATATTCTTACGTTCACATAGCCGGTGATTCTCGCTGATCCGTTTCAGGCGGTTTTTGAGGTTGCGGTTAAAACATTCCCATTTCATAGGTTGTATCGCTAATCAACGTTTTTGATTTTAAAATAAGTAAACGTAAATAAGTAAACGTGTTGGAAAAAGTTTTTTTTTCGGGCTACAACGCACAAACGGATCCGTATAGTCACAAACGGATTGGTAAGTCTTTATTGCTAGGATCAGTGCAGGGAAGTAACATTGCGCGTCTTTGTAGCGGCATACAATTCAAAATATTATCTTAATTATATTTTTTTAAATGCTTTGTTGGTGAATACAATTAAAAAAACATCTTTTAATGATTTGTTGATAACTAGCGTATTTGCAGATACTGAATCATTTAGGCAAACGGGGTGCTTGGGCATCGAATGGATAGTCGTTGTTACAAAAGACATGTCCCATCATACCTAATCTGAAAAGTGGACCCTTGAAATTGCGCAGTGAAAGAATTTTAAAACACGATTGAAAAATGACTGCGATAAAAAGCAACTTGAATGCAGCAACATCTTATCAAGCTCAAAGCGTGTAAAATAAATGAATGAGTAAGCTTTATAATATTCACGAGACTGTGGTGTGACTACAGCTTAATAGCAGACCAAAGTTACATATATTCGGAGCGTTATCAGTACTGTACAAGACTTCATCAACCTAAAACAAAACATTTTCATAAAGGAAAGCTTTTATAAGTACCATCCTACAGCAATAAGGTTCGCATACGTTGCGCTCAACGAAAAACTCACGCGTTGCGGAAAGGCTATACGGATTCACAGTCTCTTCGTGTCGCCACTGATATTGGCACGAACTGCCCTATCGTTTCAGCCGATAAACAAAGTGTTTTTACGATGTGCAAACTAAGAACAGTAAATGGCTTATTGCTCTATGCAAGCACTATATGTTCTGTCATAAACGCAATCATAAATTACTTGAGTAGCACTTCCAAACTTTGAGCAAGCGAATGATGGCTGTCAAGATCAGGTCATATACGGAGTGTTTGCGTTGCAACTGTTTAAGTGTATGAAGTAGAAGAGCTGCTTTGCCTCTTCTTAAAATGAACCGTTTGAAAGTAACCTGTAAAAAAGTACAATTTATTCACGTTGTTGTTGTTTTTCCTTGTATTGCAAAAAACTGTATTGTAATTGTAAAAGAAGCCATTTCTTTTACCAAGCTTTTTACTGTCAAAATATTGCTGAAGTGAGTAGGAATCCTAAGCAAAGCAAAATAAGAAAAAAGCTTCTACAGTATCTATTTCCTCTGGAATCATTAATAAATCCTAATTTATGAAAAATTCCACAGCGTGGTTGAAATTAGCAATCTGCTTAGTTTGGCTTCCATGTTAGAAAAGCAAAGCATAGAGAAGTGGTAGCCTAATTTACCTGCATTTAAAAGCTCATCATAAAACAACTTATGCATTTTTCTGCTGTACAGCACACCAGACATGGGGCAATTACAGCACAAATGTAATCGATTACGATTATGATTACTTGCCACCTGCTCGATTACGATTACGAATAAACAAAATCACAATGTAATCCATTACGATTACGATTACATTGAAAGTAGTCACGATTACAATCGCGATTACATTTGTCTTGAAACATCTTCAAAACGAAAACAAACCCCATTTGTATGGTTTGATGTAAGTATATTTTCAGACAACATGCGATATGAATCAATGCAATAAGCGAAATTACTCATTTGTAAGGATCAAGCATCGGAAAAAAATCACATTAAATTGTTTAAGGAGATGCTCGTGCAGTCAACAAACCAGTGGCGTAACTAGAGGTTTGAGCAAGAGGAGAAACTTAGCTGAAAGAGGCACACTAGCCTCTGTAGTTGACCTACTAGCGAACACACGAAAAGAAAACTTGAGAAATAATGGTGAATCCGGGTGTGGATGGCTGTGCTTGCTATACTAGAACCATATCAACGGAAAATACTCCGAAAAACGCAAAACGACCACAATCTACTGAAAACCAATTAAAAGAATATTAAAACCGAAATATAAGCTAGGTTGGAGCCTGGTTTTTACATTTAGCTGGTCAGGGGAGTCAAATCGCCCCTCTTCCCTCCCGCCAGTTACTCCACTGCAACAAACACTTTCAATTTTAAACAAAAATGATCAATGTTTAAAATCTTTGTTACAGTTGATAAACATCAAAGCATCAAATATTTTATCAGTCAAACAACATCAATCAGGCTTGATCATTCATCCAACAACGCTGAAAATTCGTTTGATAATAATTCCAATCTTGCTCACTATTTCTTCAAACTGCGGCTGCGGGTTATGATCGTCTGCAAGACAAGCCAGCATAGCATTGTCCAGCTTTTAATTTGAAATGAAATGGACAGTGAGACAGTGAAGCTAATATAGCTGCGCATCTGTCTATTGGACCAAAAGTCGATGGTCAACAAAAGCTTACAGGTTTCGTTGAGTTTTTTACTAGTGTCTGGTGGATTGCGGTTGACATGCTGGTTATCAGTGTTGTGGAAAAGTACTTTCGACTTGGATTAAAGTACCTTATTCCTCTGATGAAAAGTTAATTTACTGTATATAAATTACTGCACTAATTATATACACAGCCTACTCCAGCACTTACATTCATAAGTTCACTCTGAATATATAAATAAAACGAACTCCTCTCCTCATAATGTCTCGCTATTCTGTTGTCGAAGTGCCAACCCGTTTTTAAGTAAAGCTCTTTTAGTTGTTGCTATGTCTCACTAAACCAGTGGTTTGCAAACTGTGGCACCCGTACCACTAGTGGTACGCGAAGGCGTTCAAGGTGGTACACCAGTAGGCTTACCTTCTGCTTTTCTTCATAAAAAAACTGTGTTCACAGTTTTTACTTTCACTTTTGCTTACCGGGTTCTGAGAATGAATTCCTGCATTTTTGTGTGCTTGCCTTATTGGTTTTGAAAAATGGCCATTATAATTTCTCACCGCTATTTTGCACATGTCACTTTTGTGGCAAGTCCAGTTTTCTAAACTTTTGATCGTATGATATTTGGTTGGAATGCGTTATCCTGGAAGAAAGTGGTACCTGGTAACAGCACGATCCCCACAAATGGTACGCGATCAGAAAAAGTTTGGGAAACACTGCACTAGACTCACTAAATTACTTCTTACTTCTGGCAACCAACAGCAAAGCGAGATTTCGCTACAAACACTTGTGTTTGCCGCTGGACTACCTGGATTTAACACACACAGACGGGCAAATAGCCTCCTCTGAAACATAACCATAACAAACGATGATAAAGTATGAAACCCAGCTACCACAACCGCGGTTCAGCGCACAGTGATATAGGGTGAAGATTTCCAAGTTAATCGCGAAAGTAATCGTCGATTACGATTAATTTGGCAATGTAATCGTTTACGATTACGATTACATTGCATTTTTGGTCAGTTCAATCGATTACGATTACTCGAAAAACTGTAATCGATTACGATTGACGATTGCGATTACCCCATGTCTGCAACCATAGGCGTAGCCAGGGGTGGCAAAGGGCCCATGCCCCCCCAAAATTTAAAAAAAATATGGTCATTTTGTGCTTTGAGAGGCGTTTTTCTAAGCAAATTAGTGTTATTCGTCTAAAATCAAACATTTTGGACACCCCCAATTTTTGGGCTGGCTACGCCCCTGTCTGCAACACACTTAAAATTCCGTTGCGAGGTCTTTGGATTTGCGCACGAATCAGATTGTCAAGGCACGTAACATAAAAGTATAGATGTTTCCAAGAACCCACAAATCGAAAGCGATTCCCACCTGCAGACAGTAGGCTATACAGTCGCATATGAATGGCGCTCTAGTTCTTTCTCAGGGACAATGAATACTTACTGTGACGATTCTAGTTGTAGTTCGTTAGCTGAAGCGGATCTTACCATGAAGTTGCACCTCTCAATAAGCACAGATTGTTTTTTGTTGGTTAGGATTCTGCCTATCCGCGTAGGTTTGCTTAACTTGAACTTCACGTTGGTGTTAAAATTTCAAAGTACTGTTTTTGTTGACCCATGTATTCACTTCACAGCCAGGCCCAATTTGCACAGTTTTCCATTTCTTCATAAATGGCAATTTTACGATACACGTTTTCAGGCTCAGTTTTTCAAATAGCTCATATAAATTGTTATCAACATTTTTCCGGCACAAGAAAAGCTATATGGAGGTTGTTAAACGTTCCAAACTAATTTCAAAGTTCATACTTGAATAAACCAAGGCATACGTTCTGATTAAAGTACGGTAACATTACCTTTGTCAGTGAAATTTATAGGATCGGGGATATCTAACACGCAGTGCACTATTGATATAAGGATTAATTCATCGATTTAAAAATCAAAATCTGACCGTTTTATTGAAAATTAGATATTCAAAAAGAATTTGCTGCGTAACTGCTTCATTTCAGTCCGACATAAATAGGAATTATTCAACCAAATAGACCCCAAACCATTGGGCAAAGAGTTTGTTGTATTGTGGTATTTTCGATGGCGTGAGTCGGTATTTTCGTGATAAGGCTGTTTAACAGCCCCGTTGTAGTGCCAAACACTATTACGTCTCACACGAATAACTTTTGCGTGAAGGCACGTGCATCACCGCACTCCTTGCAACAAGCAGTCGTAGCGATGTTGATATTTTACCAGCACAGAGCTGCTGCGAACCTGAACTGTTCAACAAAGACTTCATGGCAAGGGCTTCGGTGTATGCAAGGGCCATAAAATGCTGTTTTTCTGAGGATATGTTTTCCGTTAGCATAGTTTAATTTTGTCTGGCGGGTGCGTGTTCTTACGACCAGTGCTGTTGGCATGGCTATTCTAACTCATAAAGTAACATGAAATGGGATACGAGAGCGTATATTTTTTTATACTGTGAGTGCCGGTTACTGGAATAAGAAAGTTAAAAAAAGATCAGTTAAAAACTTCGTTGCAAACTAGTTTTCGAACTCTCGTCTGAAAACATTTTTGTCAAGTGATTGTCGTGTTTCAATTCGTTCTCATTATCTATTGCCCAATGCTCACAGTGATGAGTAAAAAAATTCAAAAATTATGTTGTTGAATAAATGTTGTGTTAGGATTTTTTCCTGCAACTTCCCACGCATTTCATGAAGGGGCGTGCGTGCAGAGGTGGGGAATCCACAGAGTGAGATCGAAAAATTACATTTTATTAAAACGCCGTAACTGCATGGATGCTTCTTCTTGTTGTAAGGCTACTAACACATGCTGCATGGATCTGATGGGAACTTGCCTGAATGGGCATGTAAATATATGTTAAGTTACTGGAGAGAGAAATGAAGCACTGCAATCATTATCTTAAGGCCTACACCCTATCTCTCTTCCCCCCTTTGTGGTCAATTCCTGCTAGCCTGTTGTTGATCTGCAACAAGTGGTCTTCAAAATATCTCTCGATTCTCTCCAGGGCCTGGGGTTCTTAAACTATGGGGGGCGTAAACGGTTCGCTACTTTTTGTTGGGCTATCTGATACTTATTTGCATACATAAATGCAACATCTACTTCCTCAACGCATACCCATTACTATAAAAATTTTGCTTATAAACGTATGCCTCAGGCAGAGCCGGCCTTAAGCCGATGCAGCCGATGCGTCTGCATTGGGCCCCGCGCCGTGGTGGTTTAACCACCAACCACTACCGTGGTTGGACAGTTTATTTTTGCCAGATACTCCTTGCGCACGAGAATTTTGAAAAGGCTTGTAAATCTTATTTTAACAAATAATTATCTCGTTTGAATGAGCGATGAATTTCCTCTAATTATTATCGAACTTTATCAAACGTGGTCAATTCTCATGCTAAACGTTATATTTGCGCTCCACCACGTCCAACTCTTGTTGCTAGTGCCAGATGAGACTGAAGCAGATCTAGAGCTACAGCAAACAAGGTGTCTGGTGATTCAGCTCGCAATGAACAGGTCAAGACGAGTGTCTGAATTTTACTTCATGGAAGATTTTGACACAGACTCGACATTTGATTATTTTTTCAAAATAAATTAATTGTACCACATTGAAACAAACGACGAAAGATGAGAGGTTGGTCCTGTGGAGTCCAAAAATCTCATGCAAACCAGCGCAAACATTTGTGAAGTGTACGCAATTAAATTTGCCTCCTTTGCTTTGTCCACAAAATTATTCGACGTTATTTGTCGACCGTGCAAGTATATTTATCATTTAGCGCCCCACCAAACTTTTATTGTGATTTGCGAAAGTAAATCGGTAGAAAAACCACCACTTCAAAGTCCATGCAGGTTCATAAACGCAAAGGACACAGCAGCCCTGCTGCTGAACTAGGCGAAGCACAAATTGTGAATGTCATCCAGCGAAATAATAGCATTGTAAGCTCAATTCGCTCGTCAGTTCGGTTTGATTGACATAACATTGCACTGGACTCGCCGCCCCATTGCAGAGCTTCCTTTGCAACTTTCGGCTTGATTACGAGTGGTAGCGGTACACTGTCTAATGTCCACCACAGCAGCATGCTATTAGTCGTGAACATGGCCGTGTCTGGGGGCACATGAGCTATGCTCACTCCCCATAAAAGAAACGGTTGTGTATGTAGCCTACATACAGATCAACTCCAATAATTTGCCGTCTTTTTTATATTCATATGGATATTTTGTTAAAATATCTTCATCAAAAAGGTCATAGCGCGGTTGACTGAGCACGATGACATAATAACACCACTGCTCAGTGGGGCCCCACGCCTTGGTCTTGCATTGGACCCCGCAGTTGCTAGGGCCGACCCTGGCCTCAGGTCCACAGAATAAAAAAAATTAAAGACTTACACAATAAAAACAAAAAATACTCTGAAATATTTTTAGTTTAATCTTTCGAAACTTGTTTTTTTGTCAACAAGATTTTTAAAAAATTTCGAATGTCTGTGTTTCTTACATTCCTCAATACTAGAATTTAGTAATACAGCCAAGCAGTTGTCTTACGCATCACAAGACCTCTGTACGCCCCTGAGTTCGAATAAAAATATAAACATGTTTTACAATTGCTGTTTTGCTAGATTTCTTACTTTTGAAATGAATAGCGTTGGATTTGATAACCAAACAAGCTTTTTGCTAGTTTGTAAAAAGATGCTGGTGTCATCAAAAAGTTTCAGAGACAATCTTTTTTTTGCAGATATGCACGAGGCTAGTGTACCGTGTAAGCCTAATCTTTCATCGACAAATCAACAATGTTATGTACATTTTGAGTATTTTTGCTGGATTTAGGTGTGGAACAATGTTCGAAAACTAATGCCCGAAAGTGTACTAAATTTCTTTTTGCCAACATTTTTCCTCGTAATTTGCAAAACTGATCGCTATTTAATTGATAATTTGCAATTCAGTTGCGTGCAATGCGGGATTTGTGGATTGCACGCCCCCTAGTGGTGCACAACGTATTTATCCATTGCGAACAAGCGAATGAAGACGGCCTATGTAATTTCTCTGGATAAAAATGTCGTAATGAGGAACAAACTCGCAGGCATATTTCTTCAAATGCAGCTCGTAACAGGTTACTTGAAATTCTACTACCACTGCTATGTCCAACCCGCGGCCCAGTCAAAGGTTTCGTGCGGCCCAGTTATGGTTTCCGCTGTAGCGAAAGTATCCCAAATACTGACAACCTGTCCTTTTTGATAATCTTAAATTTGACACTTTTGATGCAGGTGGTCCTCAGTGCCACTTTATCACGTCTGCACCCTTGCATTTAGGATTCGAAGGCCTTCATTACATTAATAGTTTGCTAAGATCAAAGTAAGCCATTCAATGTGCGGCCCTCATTAATATGTCATTCAATGTGCGGCCCTGGTTAAGACAGTGACATAATTTTTGGCTGAGTAAGTTATTTGGGTTGGACATGGCTGTACTAACACCTTCGCAACAAGTTTTCCGCACAGATCTGTATCGCCAGGACGATAAAAAATCCTGAGTGGCTTGGAAATACGATGAATTTGACACATGACCCTCATTGGTTGTAACTGTTTGAACTCCTTATAAAGTATGAGGAGTTTACTAGTATAGGTTGTTTCACGTATACTCTTTGCATAATGAAACTGATCGGAAATATTTTGACTGCAATTTTATCTCAGGTGGTTGCCCTAATCTTGACGTTGAAGCTGTGGTTGTCGTTTTGTTTGGGTTCTCAATCTCAACGAACTTCGCAGCATGCAAAAAGACCGTCGTCGCGCTCGCCTCACGAAAGTCCATCAATGAACAAGCAAATCGGTGAGGGAAATACAGTGACATGTATAATTTTTCCAGCAATCGAGGTGGATGGCCTACGCGTAAAGGGGCTATCTATATTCCACAAAAATCTAGCAAAGGTTATTCAGCAAGATGTGCGCCTTGCTTCTTCGCTAGTGTGCTTGCTTCAGATGTGGTTTGTACAGTAAAGCCTTTATGTTCAGTTGTTTGCAGCCCTGAACTTCTTGTGACGCTGCTTCACGGAAGTTGAGATAAAAATAGATGCAACAATAATTTTCTCAGACACCAACAACCAAACGATTCGTTTTAGCTGAGCCTTAATGATGCTCCATGCATGATCAATAAAGGGCGTCCAAGAATTATAAATGATGTCACACTTCTAAGAGACGATTTTTATAATATTTTGTGACAACAGGTGAGGTGGGATAAAAGATGTCACGACGCCACAAAATTGTTCATGTTTTTTCAATCGCAATGGACATCTTAAACTTCAAATATTTTTGAAATCTCGTTTCAGGGATGCACTGGACAACGTTAGTCTTTACCAGATGTCGTCACAAAATTAAGGCATTTACGAAGGCCCAGCAGTAACAATGCGCGCAACATTTGCAGCAGCATGCATCCATGTGACCACGTCCTTTGATTTGGGAATTTTCAAAATTCGAAAGTGCACATCTGAGGGGCGTAACGAGGGGGAAAGGGGGTCACAATTCTCCGGACGTCGAATCAATACGGGGGCGCCAAATCACTACGGGGGGCGCCGAAAAGTCCCAACAATGTCACAAGTACTTTCTTCAATACAATACATTTGCTTCCGAAAGACCTCAAATTCGAACATGGGGGAGCCAAACTTGCTTCTTGCCCCGGGCGCCATGAAACCTCGTTACGCCCATGCACCACTGCACATCTTGCAATAGTTAAAACATCATTTTCAGGATGAATTTCCTCAGTTGATCACAAAAGGTATCACACAATAACATAAACTGATTGTGTGCAGTCGTCGTATTACCTGTGCAAACTTTTGTTTGATTTTTATTGACGTATCTTGACACTAAATCGTGACAGAATAGAATCGAGCAGGAATAAAATAAGGTGTCGTGAAACATGTTTAAACTAGCGGGTTTTTTTGAAAAAAGTCAATAGTAACCAGTTCATTTGCACCGTTTTGGTATGAAATGTCTATGATTAGCGTCTAAATTTCAGTGCCTTGCATATCGTCCTGGAGGTGCAGAGCTCAAAATGCCAAAATTGTGTTCTTCCATGAACATACATACTTGGAAATATTGTAGATATCTGCTTGTCATGGGGGTCATTTAGGAGATCAGGGGGGCCTTGACCCCATAGATTTTCTAAAATTTGATGTTTTTCTGTCAACTTTTTAGTAGAGAAATGTTTTTCTCTTAGTTTTGAGTTGGTAAAATGAAACTTCACCACTGTCCGCCCCCTGGAAAAATCCTTTTGGCCATCCCATGGAAAAAGCCACTATTGGCCCCCTTGGACAGAATCCTTGCGGCGCCCATGCTGCTTGTTAAATTCAAGCACATAACTCTACATCACGGTACTATATATGCATTGGTTTCATTTGTTAGTTCGATAACAATGCTTGCAAAATGATTTTTGCCTGAACATCACATGAACGATGAAAATAGCAGTTTCCTCATTCCCGCGAACAACACACAACAACTTGCACATAAAATAAAAGACTGAATTCGCTTTTAATAAGTGCTTTGTCAGCCTACAGTAGGGGTGGCCAAAATTTTTGACCCGAGGGCCGAATTCGCAACTGCCTGGCCACTGGACGACCGGATACAGTGCGATTTACGTGACAGGCAGCAGCCAATGCTGTTGCACTGCTAACCACTGTCGGAAACGTGGCGTTTGAAAAAAATGTGCAAAATATGTGGCAGGCCCGATTAAACTGGTCAGCGGGCTGGATGCGGCCCGCGTGCCGCAGTTGGCCACCCCTGGCCTACAGTGTTCATCGCAATGTGCGCTGGGACGCTGTAGCACCGGCAAATAGCTAAAATCTTCTTCGTCTTTTTGTGTGACAGATCATTGCAATGGGATTTTTAAGCATAATATGTTTCATGTTGCTTCACATCGAAACACATCAGGATACAAAAAAGAGTTAAACAAATAAAGAAAGCCCAAGATACAACAGCGTTTTTTCTTTGAATTCGCTCCATGTCCGATAAAAATAAAAGTTTCTTCACCACTTTTTACATCGATATTACGGGTTGGCGTTTACACTAAACAAAACCACAAGGCTTTCTAGCACCAGAGCTGCAGATTACCCAGATTTATGGTTACCCGAAAACATTTGACATGTTTGGCTGAGGAGATGGACAATGACCACAATAACAGCAATGTAAACTTATCAAAAAATTGCTATGAAAAAATAAAAAAATAAAAAAGCTGAACAGACATTTTATCTTAGGCGCATTGGTATGTTTGAAAGCACGATGCTTAACTTCAAGCACCGTTGGTTTTTTGAAATTCAAAGTTTGCGTGCTGCTCTTCATAGTTTTTGAAAATATCGCAAGAATCTTATTGCCGGCAGTTTATATGTAGGTTTTTAAAACGGTTTGTAAAACTACTGGAAGAAAGTGATTGGCCATCAGCTAACTGTGACTCATTTCCAGTTGTCTACAAAAGTTTGTATTTACAGGAGTTAACCGAAAAATTAACAAATTTATCGGCTGCTTCGTGATACTGCTCAGCTCAAGAGCCTGGGCCTACATTTGTGCCATTTCAAAATCGAAAAGTATGCTCTCAGAAGATATTCTCAGGCACATCCACATAAAGTCTTACCAGTTTTCGTTACTGTCATACATTTTAGATTTAATCGAGTTTGGTGAAGTGCGAAAACGAATCGGCGTTGGATGAAAATGAAGTCGCGCTATTTTCTGTCCATAAACGCCGTCAGGATATTTCCGTAAAATTTCTGCCCCTCCACCTCCTTTTGCCACACTATGTCACATTGTACGAATCCCCAATATAAGCTCACAGTTCGTTACTGCCCTGAATGAAACGAAATGCTCTGGCAAGTTATAGATTTATTAATTTGGTTCTATCGTGTTTGAGTTATCAAATGGCTGCAAATAATGTTGAAAAGTGTTTTGCAAGATGCAAAAAAATGCATTTTTGTAATTTCTTATGAGCGTACACGATGATTGCGTTGGTTCAACTTGCAAGGTGCTTCTGTCTCAATGTGAGATGTTATGCATATCATAATTTTGGCTTGCTAACATGAAGCACGATCTTGAGAAAACATTTCGATGATTGAAAGCATGGACACAATTAGGTGGGGGACCGGGGGACGCGTCCCCCTACTTTTTCAGGCAGTGAGAATATAATATGCCATTTCCCACACATATTTCTCTTTAGGTTTCGTAACATATTGGTTTCACGCCAAGCTGTCCCCCCACATTTTACAACAAAATTGCGCCCATGGTTGAAACTAACACGGTAAGGAGTTACTTTTTCAATGATTTTTTATAAGAACAAATAAAATAATTTTTTTAACTTAACGTTTAGTCAAATCTCATAATTTAAGTTAGCAAATTATGCCTATTCAACAAGCGTACGTAATTACCTGAATGAGCGGCATGTTTGTCGTATCCTCAGCTGAAATCGCAGATAAATTGAAAGTGATTTTGAAGGAAGCAGTGTGGTTGCGTTCTGAGAGATTTGTTCTAATCTACCGTTGATTTGTCAACAGGGTATGGAATAGATGACAATTTCGGCGAGGAAAATGGTTTCCATGTGGTTAAACATTACCCTTGGCAAACAATGAGCGCTCAAAATGTTTTGTTCGCGGACAGCCATGCTCCAAGCATGCACTCATCGCTGTTAGGATATAGCCGTGGGCAGAAGGACATCGATGCAGTTGGGAGCAATCGGCCATGCAGAGCGAGCTCACCAGAAACTGATTTTGTTGAACATGCAAAAATATCTCGAAGCAACAGGAAAAAACAGAATATTTTGCAAGACTGGTTTGAGTTAAATCAGTTCAAGGGTAGGTGGGGCAATCGCTGCACGTTAATGCTTGAAGTGGAGAATACCTGCAGCCCTCAGCGATTTGAAGATGCAGCCTTTGCGCGACGCCCACCGGTGGCAGTGTGCAGTGATTCGCTCGACCAACCAGAGACTTCCAGGAGCGCTGCCAGTGCATACAATTTGTCACACGGTTTGAAACTTGAATCAGTCGCAACAAACCCGTCAACCGGTAGCGAACTAGATGATCCACAGCGTGTGAGCAAACAGCCCTTGGATGATGTAGAAACGTCGGAAAGTTTGAACGGATCGGCTACGTTGGAAAATGACAATGATTAAAATGTTGTTGTCGTCTAACAATATTATAACACTCGGTGACCATCAGAAAAGAGTTCACAGTACGAGTCGTATGGTTTGCAGAGAAAGTGAAACTGATGACACGCGAACCAGGCTAATGCTCTTCATTTGTTTTGAAAAATACATCCCTAGTGAATCGTTGAAGCAGTGGTGTGTTTAAGGGGAGGCGAGCGAGGCACTTGCCTCGGACCCCCCTTTGAGGTGTTACGCGCACAAATTTTCCTTCTTTTTGGTGAAAAACGCATTATTCACTCACATAATGTGCTACAAAACGGATCATAAGCAAGTACTTTGCTTTCAAAGGTCCCCCTGCAGAAATTGTAATGTACAGGTACTTTGCTTTCAAAGGGGCTCCCCACAGCAACTGAAATATGTATGTACTCGGCTGTTAAACTTCATCGAAGGGTGCCCTAAAAGAAACTGTAGTGTGTAAGTACCTTGATTTTAACAGGGCCCCCAACAGCAACTGTGATGTAAAAATCCTTGCTTTCAAAGAGGCCCCCAACAGCAATTTTAATGAGTACATACTATGCTTTCAAAGGGCCCCCAAACAGCAATTGTAATGTGTAAGTAGGCCTACTTTGCTTTCGAAGCGGCCCCAAACAGCAACTGTAATGTGTAAATACTATGCTTTCAAAGGGGCCCTCAACAGCAACATAAAATTCCCTGCTTTAAAAGAGGCTGCCAACAGCAATTGTAATGTGTAAGTACTATGTTTTCAAAGGGGCCCAAACAGCAACTTTAATGTGTAAGTACTATACTTACAAAGGGGCTCCACCACCATCTCCAATGCGCAAATCAAGAAAAGCTTCAAACCAACCTCTATAGGCCTACCTAAAAAATTGTGGGTTAAAATTTCTTCCAAAATGTTCTGAAAAGACCCTATCAAATAAGAGCAAATAGTTATACCAAATAATAACTTTTTATACCATATGATAATTTTTTATACCAAATGATGATTTTTAGAGATTAGAGTGTTTGGTTATTAAGAATTTTTTGAAAATGCCACAGTTTAACAGGAAATATCCAAGTGGAGCAGAAAAAAACAAGGAAAAAGTAAGAAAGCATAAAGGTTGATGAAGAATGTAAAGGTCTCCGGGACAGATTTGTTGTTGTAGCAAGTGGTACTGGTGAGCCTACAGAGGAGAGTGCAGGTTCAAGCAACCAAGTTGTTAACAGTAGCTATGTCTGTCTAGTGCATAATTAGATGTGCCATACACAAAACTCAAGTTTTGTAAAAATGAGGTTGATAAATACATGCTTTAGAACATCCATATTCTTATCAAAGGATTTCTTTTTTATGTCTCTGAAATGAAAAGGTTAGACAAATTTCTAATTTCTTGTGATGTTGTACCTCAGTAAACATTTGCCTCAGAAATAAAGACAACATGCAATTGTTATAGCAGTGACAATACTACATCTTTTAATATATAGGACATTTTCTTCTTAGTTTACAAAGTAATTTTGTATTATTGCTGTTGTGCTGCAAAGACTGCTAAATAGCAAGGCTACATTCATGCTTCTTATCAATCAGCAGAAATGGTATTTTTTGAGTATTATAAGTACTCATTTTTTCTACAGATATTTCAGGTGTGTTAGGTGGTTTGAATTTAGCTCATGGTTGAAGTCACAGGTTATTTGAAGCTTGACTAGTAAGTGTTTGGTTTGAGATAGACTTGCTGGGTGATGTTAAAGTGTTTTTTGGCCAGCTCTAAGCCAGTATAACTTCAACCGTTTTTTCTTAGCACAGATTTAATCAATTGTGTAGGCTACTTGCTAGGAGTGTTTGCGATAAGGTATATGATGAATTATTTCCTACTTTTGCACATTTTTCAAAACAACTAGTGTCAATGCAAGATGAGGGCGGCCTTGATTCATCCAGCCTCAAAGCTTTCCAAAACAAGCCTCAGGTTGGATGTTTTTGTATGCTATGTTCTTGTAGTTAAAAGGATAATATTTAAAACAAATTTATTGTTTTGAATCTTCCTGTTTGTTGTTTATGGTTTCATTTATTCCCATGAACGTGATTAAATTCAGGATACCAAATACCAAGCATATTATCAAAGGGGGAAAGTGTGAAACTTTCAAAGGGGTAAACGTTGTGGCGATTGATGGCGAATGCAGGGAAATGAGGCGTGAAAATAAAAAAGTGGAGGCGATGCCAACTTGCTATTGCCCAACTTTTGTGTTGCCAGCCTTGTCTTCCCATTTTTCAGTGTTATCAAAATTTCGTATGTATCATGAATACCCTTTTGCATTTTCTCCTGCTATGTCAGTCATGCCGTCGTCTCAGAAACGTATCCTTCGGTGGCCGTATCTTAGGCTTGATCAAAGTGCATATCACGGTTCGCTGAGTATGATGACGTCATCAGAGGGGCCCCTTTTTAGTCTTGCCTCGGGCCCCCCCAACCTTAAACCCACCACTGCGTTGAAGAATATGCATATTTAAACAGTTTACAGTAAAAGCTTGTCTTTTAGACCAGAACTTGTCTTAGAATACCTATCACCTCATTATTGTTTTCTCGCCTAACACGCCAGTTTTTTTAAGTCGCTACTTTGACTTTCAACGTCTGTATCATTCCGTTTATTTTCTTTGCCATGATCTTCCAACCCGGATTGAGCTTTATTTAAAGATAAACTTAAGGTCGTCATTACACACAATTAACGTACATCAGTGGCAAAAAACCTACAACGAAGAGGCACGATGAGGGAGCGAAAACCTTTGCACGAAACTTGCGCTCTCCGTTTGTAAACATGTGTGTCGAAATCAGTGGCGTACGCAGAAAATTTCCGAGGGGGGACCAAGTTTCGTCACAATCGTGTGACGTCACAAATCAACTTTAGGGGAAGTACCGAAGGCACGACCATTCCAAGGGGTCCGGGGGCATGCCCCCGGGAAAGTTTTGCAAAATTACACCTAAAATACGCATTTTTGTGCATTCTGGAAGCAAGTTTTAGACAATACTGTATTTACAATTTTTTAGGGTTTGAGGGGCTGGCCATGGCACAGTGACCTCCCCTCCGTACGCTAGTGATCGAAATTAATAGTTTCAATTATTGATGTAAACGTGTGGTTGTTATGGATTGAGTCCAACAAAGTCGCAACGAAATTGCATAGCTAGATTTAACAAAAAAGCATAAACTCGTTACCGAAATGACGGCAAACAAAGATCCGAATTTAGGGCAAAAACGTAATTTCAACCGTACAAAAAGATGAAGTGCAGGAAAAATTCAGCCAACTTAAAATTTCGCGTAAATTTTCATCATTTTGTACGGACTTTTTTTTGCGAGAAACCGTCTCGTTTACTCAGTTTTCTTTCCAAATTGGAAAATACTCTTTAATGTGCCATTACCTACTGTGCTGTATACAGCGGTGCGTAACCAGGATTTTTGATTGGAGGCAAAAGTTGGAGAACTGCGGTACTTGCTTAATCTTCAGAAACGTCAAAAACTCAAGACTAAAATGAACATAAGCCAGAACACCAACTTCGACAAGTAAAAAACTGGAAAATACGTCTTTCCCAAAAGATTTATTTCACTGGAACTGTAATTGTCGCAATTTGTGTTCTGATTTATATTCATATTAGTCGAGTTTGTTTGCTTTCACTACTCTTGCTTTAACGTTTCCACCGTTCATCGGCAAGCATTGTTTGCAGGTTGTAGGGCTGAGAATGCGTAGTCTTTCTTAGGTGAAGTTGATTTCCTACATAAAAAATTTGCCTATTGATTCACGTGTTGGTCACCTTTGTGGAGACGAGTTGCTTGAATACAGATATGCGCAAGTGTGAATCATTGCAAAAACCAGACCCCTGTTGGCTGATCCCTCGAAAGTTTACATTAAACCTAGAGCGTTTAGCACTCCTCTATACTATTTCTGATATTTATATGTTTGACTTTACCCCTTCCAATCACTTGCTCCAGTTTTGGTTGCCGGTGATGAAAGACAAGTGTTTGAAGTGTCTACTATCCGGTTTCGTCGACCACACCTTTAAACTAGAAATCAGTTTCGTTTTTCTATGAGTCTTGTTCTGTAACTTATTTTCTAGGTTGGTAAAAAATGGAGGGGTAGGGGATGTCCTCACCGAGTCACTACAGTACACTAATAAAGTCATTTATTTCCATGAATTCTATCACTGGGTCGTTAATTTGTTCGATTTAGGTGTTTTTTTTATATATCATACTACAGTACCTGAACTCCCAGATGGTATCAGGCTGCAAAACAAATCTTCGGATTATGCGGATAAAGTCGTCGGTCAAATCGAAATCCGGAATATCCGAACTCTACCTTTTTGTGATAAAAATTCCTTGCACTTACAGCAAACGTAAAATTGTGTCACCAACATCTTGCATCGGGCTCAGTTCCTACAATTTAGTAAAAAGTTAATTCCCACCTACTGCACAGCCTCTATGCATCTTGTTCACAGGCCCGTAACCAACTTGTGACACCAAGGGGGCGAAGAGTTTTCTGAGAGGGGGACAAATTTTTTAAACTATGTCCAACACATTTTCCAGGGGGGCCTCACCCCCCTGGTTACGGGCCTGTTTGTTCGTAAACGTCGTCTAGCAAAATTTCTTTTCGACTCTTATTAGCACAGTCGTGTATCCACGAACTAAAGGGAAATTACTCGCTCCACACTTTTGCCGACACCTTCAACATCTCCTTTGTCGTCTTGCAGATGTCCGCCAATACTAGTTTCTGGGAGGTGCAAACACCAGACATGGGGGGACTACAGCACAAATGTAATCGATTACGATTACTTGCCGCCTGCTCGATTACGAATACACAAAATCACAATGTAATCGATTACGATTACATTAAAAGTAATCACGATTACAATTGCGATTACATTTGTCTTGAAACATCTTCAGAACGAAAACAAACCCCATTTGCATAGTTTTATGGAAGTATATTTTCAGACAACATACGATATTAATGAATGCAATGAACGAAATTACTAATCTGTAAGGATCAAGCATCGAAAAAAAATTACAATAGTTGCTTACTGAGATGTTCGTGCAGTCAACAAACCAGTGGCGTAACTAGAGGTTTGAGCAAGAAGGGAAACTTAGCTGAAAGAGGCACACTGGCCTCTGTAGGTGACCTACAAGTCAACATTCAGAAAAAAGACTTGACAAATAATGGTGAATCCGGGTGTGGATGGCTATACTAAAATCCCAAACCAACGGAAAATCTCCGAAAAACGCAAAAAGACAACCTACTGAAAACCAAAAGAATAGGCCTACTAAAACCGAAAGATAAGCTAAGTGGGGGCCTGGTCTTTACATTTAGCTGGTCAGGGGAGTCAAATCGCCCCTCTTCCCCCCCGCCAGTTACTCCACTGCAACAAACACTTTAAATATTTATTAAACAAAAATGATCAACGTTTAAAATCTTTGTAACAGTTAATAAACATCAAGGCTTCAAATCTTTAACAATCGAACGACACCTATCAGGCTTGAACATTCATCCAACAACGCTGAAAATTCGTTTGTTAATAATTTCAATATTGCTGACTATTTGTTCTAAGTGCGGGTTACGATCGTCTGCAAGCCAGCATAGCATTGTGCAGCTTTTGATTTGAAATCAACAGTGACGTCAATATAGCTGCGCATCTGTCTATTGGACCAAACGTCAACAAAACCTCACAGGTTTCGTCGAGTTGTTTTGAGCAGTATCTGGTGGGCCGCGGATGACATGCTAGTTATCAGTGTTGTGGAAAAGTACTTTCGACTTGGATTGAAGTACCTTATTCCTCTGAAAAAAATAATTTACTGTATAAAATCTACTGTAGTAATTATATACATAGCCTACTCCAGCACTTGCATTCATAAGTTCACTCTGAATGTACTGTACATAAATAAAACGAACTCCTCTCCTCGCAATGTCCCGCTATTATGTTGCCGAAGGGTCAACTCGTTTTTAAGTAGAGCTCTTATAGCCGTTGCTACGTCTCACTAGACTCGCTACGTTACTTCTGGTAGCCAACACGAAGGGTAGCAAGAGCAAAGCGAGAATTCGCTACACGCTGTGCTTGCCACTGTACTATTTGGATTTAACGCACACAGACTGGGCAATTGGCCTTCCCTGAAACATCATCACAACAAACGATGATAAAAGAGGAAACCCTGCCGTCACAACCGTGGTTCAGCGCACAATGATGCAAGGTGAAGATTTCCAAGTTTAATCGCGAACATAATCGTCGATTACGATTAAATTGGCAATGTAATCGATTACGATTACATTTCATTTCTGGTCAATTCAATCGATTACTCAAAAAACTAATCGATTACGATTACCCCATGTCTGCCAAACACGCCAGTGCATTTGCAGCGGAGGCGAATTTTCATGTTCGGGGCCCTGGGCTATTTTAATCGGGGGCCCTTCTGGAAGGTTTGCGACGACTGATGTCATAGAAATTAGCGCTGCACGTGTTCGTTTCATGCACTGAACAAGTTGTTCCTATTCATGAACATATTACAGTTCTCTATTCTGAATTCCCTCGATATCAGGAACAAAAACAGTCACAATGGAACAAACGAAACTATTTGAATAAGAGCTGATGCCTACATCGTAGGCGAAATATACACTCTGTAAGATCTTAGTGTCTGATTCTTTGCTGAGAAAAGATTTCTTTCTACAGACAGTGAAAAAGGCAGAGGTGAAGTTATCTGACCACACTCACATCATATATTTATTGAGTACCTCTCTGGCCTCGTGTAATCTGAAAAATAGATTCAAGCGTTTTGCTCCACACATCATACGTAACAATAATCAATTCTCAACGCCATGAAAAGAGAATGCTCATCGTCATTCACTTCTATCTTTCACGCTCATTCTTCTATAGGGTCTTTTGTTAGCGGCATAGTGAAAAAACGTGCGTTGAATCAAACCAAGAATACAAATATAAATGCTTACAGAAATGCTGGATATTGTCCTTACTCCCAAAATTTTGGGGCTCCCCGAAATCGGGGGCCCTAGGCTTAAACCTTTTTGGTCTAATGGTAAATCCGTGCCTGATTTGCAGGTTGCCAAATTTCCTTGAATTCCAAATAAGTTTACGTTGCCTCCTTGTAGTTCCGAGGAAGACGGCAACGTACCAAATGCTAATTTCCATCCATAACAAATTTATTCCACAAAACAAAACCTTCGCCATTTTTGTAACAAGGACATTTTAGTGGGCGAACATCCAACTTAATCGCGATCGGTCGAAGTGAAGAACACCCATCAACGAAACCAGATGGTGTGAATAATGATGACGTAGGCATAGGAAGCCAAAATCTTGGGGGCTACAGCGTTCTGTCCGAAAAAGAAGTTTCATGCCCCAAGAGAATATTTTTCAAAAATTTTATATTTGACTTTTCTCCGTATTAAAAAAATACGTATAAGGCAATTTTCACCCCATCAATACCATGAGCGTGAAATTGACAAAAATAATTTTTAATTGTAAACCTGTAAACTTGTTCAACTTGGGTCTAAGAAATATATAAAATTCGATGTTTTGATACAAAAATATTTTTTTCATGTTGGAAATGACTTTTTTTGCCGAAAGCAAAATACTCTGGGGGTCACATCTATCCCTAGCCCCCCAGGCTGCGTATGATGAAAGCTTGCTATGTCGATGACGAGTTGGGAAGACGTGAGTTTTTTTTACCACGTAGGTCTTTTCACAGGAACATCTAAAATACGGACAAAAGCCTGCCTTTTTGGTTTGTCAAAGTTAAACCGTGGCAAGTACAGGTTCGCCGTGTACTGACTGAAAAACTGCGTTAAAGGACGATGCACAAATCCGCAATAATGTAAAAAGAAAACAAAAACAGATGCATCTGACGCTTCAGGACACTGCGGAGTCGTTTGAAATATAAGCAACGAATGCGAAAAACAATAAAATGCATCAGAAATCCTGGAGACAAGAAACGAATATCTGCGACAAGCGATCAAAAATGTTAAATGGTGAAACAACAATCAACAAACGCGTAAATTGCACGGAAACTTTAGTAACAGACGATTTTAGAAATCAATCGCAGCAGTTGTCTTGTCTCACTTCGTATCCTCAATAAATGGTGATACATGAACATGATTCATCATCGGGACAATCACGTTTCTTAAATCGCTGCCAGGGTTTAGAGGAATAGGAAAAGGTAAATCCCAAGGCAGTCGCATTTTTCACACACACAGTTATGACATGTTTCAACGGTACTGAAGTAGTGTACGACAGGCCACCAGTGTTGTTGCGCATGGTTAGAGATCTGAAAACACTACAGTTTGAGTAAATAACTTTATTAACATGCGACGTTTTTTACTTTAAAAAATTACGCTTTCCAAACCAACTGCAACATGACGTTGCTGGCAGTTAATCCCAAGCAGTGGTTTGATATTTACAATGCGTGCAATATGACCATATCGCAGGGCGCACGCGATACAAGCTGTGTGCATCAGACGAGCCTCCCATTAAACGATGAAAACAAGTTCTGTCCATGTTTCTGGCAAACGACAAGCAAGCACATAAATTTAAACCAACAACGCGTGGGTGACTTGCTGCGCTTCGACTTCACCGTATCTGCGTTCATGGCACGAGTGTTACATCGTGCATAGATATACGCATGGCAGTTATGCTTGCAAAGCGCCAGACAAAACCTCCACAGGCTTTACTGTGTAACATGTTTCATCGTACCTTTAGCAGCTGAGTCTGTCGAAGTAATTGTGGCTGGAGTTTAACGCTCGTTTGATTACGAACGAAATATGTAATTATTTGAGAAAAATTTGTTGAACGACTATACGTAGAACTCCTCAACAAAAACAATGTCAACAAAACTACCAAACGTACGAATTAAATTTCAACCATTATCAGTGGTGCTCGCGTAGAGGTTAAAATTGCAGCAAAATGTAGGAACAAAGTACGACAATAAAAAGGTTGAAACCAACGAGACAAACAGCGTAATCGGCAACGTACGAAACAAGAAGCACATAATTTATAAAGCGCAAGACAACCTTGTGCAACGAACTATTTAAACATCAACTTGGATTTGACGAAACAAAAATGACTGGAAAGTTACTGTAAAAATTATCAGCCAGACACTAAAATCACGCACGGGTGACGTCAGTGAGAGCCCGGGGCACCAGCCCCGTTTGCGGTGGGTCCCTTCAGCGTGATTGATGACCTTTCTTTGGGATTTTACAGATAGCGGCCCAGTGTTTTTTGTCGTCCACATCAACAGCAAAACCTGACGACGTACCACAAGCCGCGCTAGGCGTAGACAGGGGACCCAGTGGGCCATGGACCCCCCAAAATTATTAGCATATCTAGTCATTTTGTGCTTTGAGAGGCGGTATCCCAAACGAAATAGTGTAGCTCGCCTAAAATCAAACATTTCCCCTCCCGTATTTTGGGCTGGCTGCGCCACTGCCGCACTACCTGAGTTGATCATTCGCTGCGCATGCGCCGTTACTCTGACCGCGCTTGGATATGTACAACAACGTGTGAAGTGCAACACGGATGATATGCAGCCCACTTGTTTCCACAATATTAATCAATACAAAGCAAACACCAGTACAACGTTCGTTTCAAAGCCACACATTTTTTACAATAATGGCAAACTCGTACTTTCCTTAGTGCTCGATGCAAACGCAGTAAGCAACAGTTCTGAGTGCGATGGCTGCTCGAGTGATGCAGGATAAGCTTTCATCACAATAAAAGAAGCTGTGCGCTAGAACTGAAATTCGAAATGAAGTATACCTTGGCAAGAAACGGTGTGGATGAAAAAGATCAACAAAAAGGGTAGACAGCGCACAACAGCCATTGTTTTAATTCTTCTTAAACGCCACTGGTAGGTAACGAACACGATGCATGAGTTGTGGCAGAGCTGTCCATATCATCAAGTCGGGTATTGACCAAAACTACCCAATGCGTTTGGATTTAACATCGGCGTGCAAAGCGAAAAAAGTAGGTAGCAACAAGTTTATTTCGATTATGGTGACATTGGTGAAAAAGAAAAAAATTGCGTTGATGATATTTAGTTCATTATATCGCGGCAAACTGAAAATGATGTCACAACTTTTGCGGCGTTTGGCGACTTGGAAAGAAACAAACTAGACAAAGTTTCACCGACACTTCATCCCATCTTCACGAAGCTTCACTCTGGCACAGTTGTTCCAAACGATTCAAAACCTTTGACGAGACAAGGCTGAGCGTTATACAAAACCATCAAAGGTCTTTAACAACAGCAGCAGACAGTCACAAACTGCCTATGCATCTCACGATGAAAATATTGACTGAGAGTGAATAGGAGTGCATGTCGCTTTTCATCTAATTACACGTTTGACAGTGACATCGAAACTTATGTCTTCATAAATTGATAATTCTCAATGCAAGTAAAATGCTAAAACTCCACCGGAAGCACTTCTTTCCGATATAGACACGCCAACAAAGTCAACTTTGGGATCTTCGAGAAGCTTATACTGCGCATAAAATTATAAAAGTTTCTATCTATCATAACTTTCACCGCTGCGAAGTTTGTAGTGGACAGTCACAGTTCAATACAAGTTGGGAGATACTGTAGTCCTGATTCTGTTCCGAAGCATTTTTAACAAATCAGCACCTGCTGGTAAACTTCTGAAAAATTGTAGTGACAAATAATCGAACCAGTGCTTAGATCTTTAATAGGAAAAGTTCCATCGCTTTTTGTTGAAAAGGTATCATTCGGCTGATCTTGCGCGGTTACGGTTCTGGAAACGCAGATTCATGAAACGGCTTATGATCCTTGTTTAGCTCGAAACTGGCATCAAATGCTGAGCATGCAATGCGAGATAGCGAAGTCAATGACTGACTTGCCATTTCAGTTAAATCTGTGTGTACGTGTGGCGAAAAGCAGATAGCTTGTCTTGCAACGGACGGAGGCAAAAGAAAAGCTGTGGTTGCTTGCGCGTGTTTGGTTGAACTTCAAACAATATAGGCATTTATTAAAATTATCTAAAAAGTATGATTATAATGTCTCAAAATACACTAATAAACGCATGTTTTGGCATCTTAACACATATATTTATGAACTCCAAGAAACTTAAAAATTTAGTGAGAATCAGGTTTTTACGAAAACCACCACCTCTTTAACTCGCTAAACAAGGGTCAAAACACTTGGCTTTACGTCTGTCATCCAATATGTACAATACAAGCAAAATTAAAATAGTGCAACATCCGTGAAAAAAGATGTTGTTTGAGGTTCACATCCAAATTTACGTGAAAAAAGAAAAAAAGATGGTTTAGGCGTATGCACAGGGGTTTCACAAATGTGAGATCAGTGGTTCTTAAACTACAAACACGGCGAACCCTTAGGTAGTTTTCCACGGTTTTGTCGAACGCCATTTTTGTCCAATACAACAGAAAGTAACAATGGGTTACTGAAATCAGATGACCTTCGTCGAACCCCTGAAGCGGCTCCGTCGAACCCTAGGGGTTCGATCGAACCCAGTTTAAGAGCCACTGTGTTAGATCTTCAACAAAATAAAAACGGCAAAGCTACCCATGAATCAATTTTACAAAGTATTTCGCGCTCACTTTGATACGTACCTGTACATTTACGAGCAATAGAACACTTTTTTTTCAAAAGAAAGCATTAAAGTTGTAATGCGGTTCTGACGCAAATAGTTCTTGATTTGTAATTTGTTGGCGTCGAACCGAACAGGAGCAAACGACCAGTTAGGGCCGTAAACTGCCCAGTCCTGTCTACAGAACTGCTGCCAAAACTATACTTTGAAATTCTGGGTAAGCAATCTCTGTATTACAATGGTGTGGACGATGGACCAAGAGTTATTGCATCAATCGCGCAACTGGTTCCAATCCACAAAAATGACAAGGTATTACCACTTGGCTTGATTCGTAAAATGTACGGGGTTGTGGATAAGAACATGTCGTCAAGTCAGAGCATGTGTTGATCAAGCGCCAGTGTAATGACAAGCCGTGTGATTACGTGAACATACCTGCGCCATTGTTGGACGTTTGATATGCTTGTACAAAAGACAATCTTCAGAAAGACTGTGCAACGACCGGCCCACTTCCCCTGTCCATTCTCCAGCAGCTTGGTCGAAAAAGTTGGCTATGTCTTCGCCTTCGTCGCATCGTTCTTCAACGTACATGGACAGATGCGACGGGTCACGTGATTCATCCATGACGGGCAGGCCGGTCAGAAGCTCGAGCAAAACCTGCGAAGTGGAAACTATTTTGCTTTACCCATGTTTAAGTGAATGCGATGTGAAGAGAAGCTTAAAACTCTTTTTCTCAATAAACCAGGTATGAGAAATGAAGTTAATAAAAAGGTTGAATAGCAAAAAAAGTGGAAACGAGTCGATTTAAAGCAACCGCAAAATCTTATCAGCTACAAGTTGCTAACATGTTCAAAGCACGTTTTGACAGTTTTGAGAAACCAGGTCGTCTGTATGAACAGCTGCAATGCATCCCAGTCCCACTACTGTCTACTACTAATATACGAAAGAAGAACAACCGAAACTGCTAAGACCTATTTTCTCGACCACTATTCATTCAATACACAAACACGCTGTCGGCGTTTCCTGACGATAAGGGTGAGATAAGGCTGCAAGGGTTACGAACTTTGCTGGCGGAGCCTCGTTGGGATATGTTTGACATTTAGTCGACAGCTTTTATTTTGAATAAACAGAGTACATTTTCGGTTACCATCCAGATGAACACCCGATTTTTTTACCCAAAATCAAAACTTCGTAAACAAAAAGCACAACAATCGAATCTAATTTTATAGAAAATCAGCTTAATTCTGTGCCCAGAGACAATTTTGTTTCGTGCACAAGATTTAATCACCAGCCTGAAAAAGCTTGCCTGATTAGCGATAGTATGCAGCATTAATACCAGTTCGTAACATTAAATGCGACGCTCATTTTCAAAACGCATCTTCCACTAGACCAGTGTTTCTCAACCTTTTCTGTTTCGTGGCCCCTTTTCGGAGATATTCAACACCCATGGTCCTCTGCTCCACCAACTTTTTGGCCCTTCCCCACCAAAATTTTGCAGAAATCAGCATCTAAAAGAAACAAGGCCATAAGCAGAGGTCTGCTCTATGGCCCCTTGGGGGCCACAGGGCATCTGTCGAGAACCCTGCACTGGACGCTGTGTCTTAGCTCTTGTAATTTGCATCTCGTTTTTTTGTACTTGAAAAATGCCGTGTATCTTTCCTTCAGTTGCTACTCAGCACATTTGATGTAAACCACTGCCACCACTCCAGCGCTGACGCTTGTCACAATCGTGCAATGATTGAAACCCAAACTGCACCCTGTGCTAATCCCTGAAAAGATCACGAAATTTAATTTTAGGTTTCCGGTTTTCTTAAATCAGTTCTGGATTTTCTTGGCCTGCGGAGATATTTTATTTGGAATTTATGTCATAAATTTGAGAACAGCAAAATAAAGCCGCTGAGAACCACTTAAGACTATCCAGAGATGATTTGAGACCTTGACCCGAGTTCTGTTTTCGAATCACTCTTAGTGACTCGAGTCGTTTATTTGCAAGCTGCACGCCGAGTCACTTTTTATATAAAAAAAAGTTTTATTTGACTCAGCAAAGGTTGAAAGCGTCAAAAGTGATCATCAGCACTGAATCTCGTCCCATGTTTTCAACGTTAGTGTTGGATCGTTTCGTTGGTTGTCCATCCATTTTGCGGAAATAGTTTTTCCCGACATGTGCTTCACTGCGTCACTGAAACACGTCCTGTAATAGCTACTTTGCCACGTGATATTTTCGTTTACACGTGGTTCGCATTTCCAAAGATCCTTGCATAAAAGTTTTTCCGTATTTTTTCTTCGAAAAAGTTGGGGAAATGCGAAGCGTGTTTTGAAATCTGGAGCTGAACATAAACATGCAAGTTCATTGTTAAAAGAACTGCTTGGTGTAACGTAACTGAGTGTAGCCGAAAACAAATCACTAAATAATACCTGGGAAATGCGAAGAGCGCTTTTCCTCATCGTTACGCAACTTGGCACTGTGGCACAAATAACTTTTCTGCAGGTAAGTATTTGCCAGTAGCGCGAATTGAACACTTGCAGCATGCCGGGTGAAGATTTCCAATAATTACCTTATCCCATGACGTACGTCAATGCCGGGATTTTCCGTAACTTGACGTTACAGAAGTCGGTAAAAGAGCAAAAACGTGCAAAAAAGGAAAAGAAACTTCCCTATACCGGCATCAACTGCAGTTGACTTTCGCTACTGCAATAACGTGGGTCATAAGAATCGCAAGACAAAGGAAAAACGCCAACTTACGATTCCGAAACTATAAACGTCCATTGCGTAGGAAACCGTTCCTTTGCAAGCTTCTGGGGACATGTAGACCATTGTGCCAATAGGGTTGTTTGTGCATGTGCTTGTTGACTTGTCACTTTTCGTGGATCGAATCAAACCAAAATCACTGATTCGTGGCTTCATTTCGCCATCGAGCAAGATGTTGGAACTAAAACGAAATCAACAGCACGTTTACCTTTGTAATGACTGCAGCAATTCACAAGATGCAACTGTTGAAAGTACGAATTAAAAATGAGATAAGCCGCATTCTTTTCTTTTCAAGTGCATCCAACCATGAATGTGTCCCGGCACCAAGCATTACCGACATAGAACTAAGACAATATCAGGCGCGATAGAATTCTTCTTGAGCGTGCGCTTGACTGGCCAATCCCAAAGCTGAAAGGACGTAATATCTACGGCAAATATGGACTACGTTTACGTCAGGCATGTCTTAGAAAAGTTTTAACCAAGAGTTGAAACTGAGATTCATTTCAAATGCAACAATTTTACTGGCAACGGCACCATCGATTGTAAACTTGCAACATCCAATTGCAAGAAAAATTTTTGAAAATACACGTGGATTTTCTGACATTACTTTAGATCAGGGGTCACCAACTTTTCTGAAATTGCGAACTACTTCTTGTGTACCGATTCATGCGAAGGGCCACTTGTTTGATACACACTTCAGAAATAAAAAATTTTGCTCAGTTGACTAGTATTGATAATAATCGTTAATGTGAAGACATTGATCATGCTAATGTTATTTTTAGAACAGGCCCGCGGGCGACCTACATGTTCCTTGCGGGCGACTTGGTGCCCGCGGGCACCACGTTGGTGACCCCCGGCTTTAGATGAAGTAACTGTTTTTTAGTAAGAAATGAATACGCGCAGCTGGCTTGTCAGCGTAGAACGGACTTAACAGTACATCGTAAGTAATTACGCAGAGACCGGAAAACTTTGTAGCCTACCAAAAATCAACACTTTTTTGACATACATCATGCAAGGTAGATGAAAGAGGTCATCAAGCTTTAATTTTCTGGCCTTGAAATTTGAAAATCAATACCGTGACAAACGGTGATGGAGGACTAGATACCGTGGCGCCTTTGACAAACTCCGTCTACTACGCAGAAGTCAGTCTACAGCTACTTGGACTTTTCATTACTATCAGCAACAAACAACAGATTGTTTTCACACGTAATACCTCTTAATGTCGCGATGAACTTTGTTTCGATTGTGTAAATACGCGATACCAGCAGCGCTGCCTCGGCCAATTTCAAGCCTCTGGACCACAGTGAGCCTTTTCTTTCCCTCCCTGCAAATGCAACCAGCACCGTTTTCATCGATGTCCTCACCGACTTCACCCCAAACAAGCAATCATCGATACCGCCCACCTCGTGTAGTTGACTCGTTGCAAAGAACTTATGATATTCACATATATTATATTGGTAAATATCCCGCTAAGCATTGACCACTGCCACATACGGTCGATTAATCAGACCAGACACTACAATTCCCACCACAGCTACTTTAGTGCTCCCTGGCAGGCAACGGCTGCAAGGAATTATGGAATGAATAAACTTCAAGATGTTAGAGCCTGTCAGTCACATTCGTGCGGGAAGCCGTACCAAGACACAAACACGCGACCCTGCCTGCAAACCCTCTCCGTAGCGACCTTAATACAGCGTTGTGATTTCTCCACATATGCAAACGACGCCTTCAGTGGCACTACCTGTCTCCATCATATCGTACAGACTACATGGCATGTAGAGACTGACAGAAGCCTACGCATTTCACAAGTACAACAAACTCTTGGCGATAACGCGCAGTTACGGCACGTGGATTCCAACAGATACATCGATGCAGACCAAAAGTAAATTTACAATGGGGTCTGGAGAAATACACGAACAAGCTATTTGCAATATTCCAACAATTGGCGTGCTAATCAGGCGTTGTAAGTCGCTCGATAAGACAAATAACAACTTTGAAAAAGAAGTTACAGGTGTCAAGGAATCACGTCACGACGACGTGCGATGTAAAAAAACCTTCGATTTTGTTTCTTGGTTTCATCCGACTGCGATCGTTTATCCAATTATCGCTAGGGCGAAGGAGACTACAGTGAAGAGCGAAAAGGTTTAGCGATGAACTGACTGGATTGACTTCGCCGTTGACCGCTAATGTCGGGCAAAAAGAAAAGTATGCTATATATTCAATCTGCAAAGGCGCCGGTTCAGGCAGTCTCACTTTTTGGTATCACTAAAGTCGATTGCGATTTGCAAGAAAAAATTTCTGCGCATCTCTAAATCGAATAAAAACATCAAACTCAACAAATCCATAAGATTATTATGGTGAACAAAGTGAGGAAATCGATATGATGCGGTTGCAAAATGCTTCTGGCGATTCATATTAAAATTGGAGAAAACGGCAAAATTAAAAACAGCATACAAAATTCATTTGGAAAGCTACCACATCTGACCACCTGTTCCAAGGATGCCGCTATACTATTGAGTTTGTGGACAAAAGCTTTAATTAGCGTTGATACTTAACGGTGATGAATTTCCTGCTCGAGAATCTTATCAATTCTCAATTCGTCGTTTTGGATGAAAATACTGTATATACCGCACCTAAACCACTACTTCAAAAATCAAAAAAAGAAAAATATAAGACAATTGTAGCTTCTCTTCAACTTCGTAAAATCTATCGTTAATCAGCTCAAGTCGTACTTTCACCATCGTATCCACACAAAAATAATCGAATGGAAATGATCAACATCCCAATTGCACCGACGTTGACCTTTTATTCTCGATGCAGGACAGAACCCGAATTATAATATTTCCTTCGACACACCTGCACGCTTCCAAGTTCGCGCTCAGCGATCCGTTGAACATAAAATCGTAAACAAGACAGAGCTCCCGTTCGTCACACGAGAAGCCGACCAGCGGGAGAATGTTCTCATGATCCAGTCTGCATCGATATGCTATAAGTTACTAATACAGTCATTGGTCAGCTAAGTCGTTACACCAATGCAATGCAGGTTCGAGACGATATATGTGATGGCATGAACGACAAAAATAAAGCACTTGGCCATTGTTCTACAAACACTTCACGCAAATGTGAAAGTGAAACTCACTGCGAAATTACGTCGATCTCTTCCATGAATTGCTTGGCAATGGAACTTGCCAAATCAGGGTTGTCGTCCATTTTAAGCCTTTTTATAGCGATGGTACGAGATGACCCAGATTTTTCCTGCAACGAGAGAACTGGAAAATAAAGAACATTACCTGTCTCCGTGCACTAGCTACGGTTAAACACCATTTCACAAACGTATTATACGCGAAGCTACAATGAAACTGACAGTAAAAAGTCGCTTTGAAGGAGTGTGAAATATATTTGAGGTTTAATTTATTACAGTTTTTCATCACACAAATCTCCTCTACACTTTATCGTATATCTTGGACAATCGATTAGCTACCCAATTGCCCCTAAGGCAAGGCGACTGATTTATCGCAGAGTCAAATTTTCTTCAGAGCTATTGACGGCAAGCGACCTGCACGTAAGCAAGTAAGCACTGGTCTAGTTGGTCCTCACGAAGACTGACTCCTCGATCGCAATTGTTTTTTTTTTAAAAACAAACATTCAGAACACCTTTGTCTCGCTTGGGAGTTGTCCTTTGAAGACTGAACCGAAAGCTCCTTCCCCGATTTTGAAAGATTCATGGAAACCACTAGTAAGGGAACGAAGACTTGCGTATGGGTAAGGGGACACTGAAATGCACAGAGTAATACTACATAACATCATGTCAAACGACATATTGCTATGAGTAAACGCTGTTTGCTTTTAATAGGTGTTCGCTATCCACTGAATCAACAATGGATTTAAACAGTTGGCTACAAAAGCTTGCAAAAATACCCCCAACGAATAATACGCAAGCACGAACGAGTCTCTCCAGTCAACATAAAATCTATAAATATATTTAATACGAGCTTTTTTGACATCTAAATGAAACATCTGTATCAAGCAGCCAGGCGGGGCAATTTTTTAGGCCGTTGCAACACCGTCAGTGGTGCTTGTGCAACTTTTCTAAAGTTAAAAGTTAACTAGCATGCCGCAGGTGCACGTATACCCCGTGGATTCTGTCTAACATCCTTCCGTCGCACAGTTACTCAGGGTTGCGGAGTCGGAGGTAAAATGTCCGACCTTTCCAAACTCCAAAATTTCCGACTCTGACTTCTTAACAAAACGTGAATGATGTTTGACTGTCAACAATTTTGTAGCAACTAGCAATCAACGGAAATCGTGCTGCACAGCAACAATTCTCTGTTTCAATAAAAGTTTCGAATGAAATTATACCATTTCAACAGGAATTCTTAATTTAGGCGTGCGAAGTACAAAATGATTCAAGTTGACTTCCCGAGTCGGAGTCGGACAAAAAAATCCTTGCGACTCGACTCCGCAACCCTGGTTACTATGCCATTCACTTTAACAAATATTGCATCCTGTGAACTGATATAAAACGAAACGAACCGTTCATCTTGTTAAAAGTAATGGTAAGAAATTAGACGCTTATTTCACTTCGGGTACATCAGGGGTGCAAAGATCGGTCCGCAGCACACTCGCGTCGCTCGACCAAAAACTTGACTGCGCGAACGGAATTTGCAGCGACGACTACTTGATAATTTTAAGTGCAATATTATTCTTACTATTATTATGCTTTGTGTATACGCCGGTGCTATTAAATAAATGGCATATTTTCTTTCCTAAGTTGTTAATTTTTGTATTTTATATTTCATATGGATGCCGTATGGCAAAGGTTATATATGTGCGCTACTAAAAATTTCGGCGCGATACTAACATTCACAGAAAACTTTGCACCCCTGGGGTACATATAGATCTGCGAGGGGTGGCACACGCACCGATACATGCAAAGCAGGGTTGCGGAGTCGGATTCCTAAAAACACTAGGAGTCGGTGTCGGATTTTTTTATCTGACACCGACAGTCCAGTTGAATCATTTTTTACTCAAAATGATTTGCTGAGTAGTTATTCGGGCGTAGTTCATTCTGTATGATTCTTCTACGTAATCGGAAAACCAACAATAGCTGCAAACACGCTGTCCATAGGTACGTAACGCAAATCAATTTGTTGCTTTAGTCAGTAATACAATACGAGTCGTAAGCAGTAGGTACTATTATACAAGCTAAAATAAATCTTAAAAATATAAATTTTCATGTTATGTATTATGATTAGAAAATACAATTATCAAATATAGAATATTTCTATAGCTAGCTACTCGGTCCTCGCTCTTGCTATATAGGCTACCACTTACAAAAGTTTTTTGAATGTAGCTCATATGTTAATGCTGTTATTGATCAATTGATTCACGTTATAGTAGCTACTCATAGTCAACAGAATCATTTCTATGATTAGTAAATATTCTTTAAATAAATAGATTAATTCGAAGCCTTAACTCATGTATCCAACGACAATAACAAAATGCTTAATTCTAAAATAATTTTATTTCGCTTCTTTGCCATTGTTGACAGCCAAACTTCATTCACGTTATGTTTTGAGGAGTCAGAAATCGTGGAAAGGTCGGACCTGGAGTCGGATATTGTACCTCCGACTCCGCATCCGTGATGCAAAGTTGGAAAAAATGATTTGGATGTATCTCAAAACCTACAGCCAATTAAAAAATATAATAACATTTTCAGATTCAGCGACCCAGATTTATTACCCCCAAAACGCTCTCACGTTATGAAACAAAAAATATTTTGTTGGCTAGTGAATTACCTGACATACCACGTGATGGCCTGTTAAAACTGTGAATTTCTGAATGTGGCCCTTGCCATGAAACCTTTTCCCGTCTAGGCGGTAGTTCACATCCGATGTGGGACTAACAGGTACAGCTAAGACCTGTCAGAGGTGCCACGAAATGTTAGAACAAACTAAATAAACATTCACAATTTCATAAAAAGTGTTATGAGGATATCGTCAGCATTCAGGCCCTTCAGTATATTTCAAAAGGTAACGCAAGTTTCCGTGTGCTTGACAAGAATTCCGCGAGTCGAAAAAGGTTAGGAATCACTCCTCAAGAGACTGCGCATCGAACTTGGTATCTGCAGCAAATGCTGTAGTAATCCGGGAGATTTTAGTCGATTGCTGGTGGACGTTTCTTCATGCATTAATTCATATTTTCTCAAAGTGGCATTCTGAGAAGTACTTTTATTTAATCTTTTGTATACATGAAGATGTCATGTTAACGATTTATTGGAAGAGACCGACGTATCATGGGCGACTAGAAGTTTAGAACGACTAGAAAGTTAAGGACTAAACTGTACAGCACCACACTCGTTTAGCGTCACCTACGTATTGAAGAGGATATGTTAGATCACAAGATTGCTCTAATCGTGTGTCACTACTAATGCTTTGTTGAGAACAAGATCCCCTGATTCAAAGCCAAACTACAAACAACCACTTTCGTTAAAATCAAGGCCACGATTCTTCGTCAAAAAAGACGTTTTTCACGAAGACCAAATTTTTGAAGGTGCAAACGAGAAATTTGTTCCGCAAAATATTGTGCCAAAAACTAACCCTAACAATCCGTCATAGCGTCTTCTTACAAAGTACAGTAATTACCAACAATACATCCACTTGTATTACGTTTCAGGTGACACGTGAATAATTGCGGCCATAAACCTTATTTATATAGTCGAATCGGTAACTCCATGGCTACCGCCAAGACTGAACTTTGCATTAAGTCTTACGTAAGATAAGTTTGAAGGAAACAGACTGCCAAAAGCTGGTCTTCAGCAGAGACTGTGCTTGCAAGCTTGACTCATGTTATTTACACAGCCCAAGTACGACTACCGACTACATGAAATTATGCAAGTTGGGTTGAGTTCAGGTTTTTGCCATATGACTCTACTTCCACTTAAAATAATAACCACTTTACGAAATCTCAAAATTTAGTAGACCCAACCTGATCATCAATTCATAATTTCTAAAATTTCAGCTTTTAGAAAACATGCCAATGTTCTTCAAGGCATTTACAAATCGACTATGGAGCTACCTACTCTTTTTGTAACTTTGATCAGGAAATTGGTAACTTAATGTTCTGAAATGTTTTCGCATTGTGGCACAAATTAAAACACGGGTATCAATCAGACTGCGGCAGTTTATCTTTGATTATTCGAAGTATTGAGCTTCACTCAATACTTTGAGGTCAGAAAAGTTTCCAAAACGGATAGGAAAACTCTTTTTTTTACTGATGAGCCCTACAGGCTTAAAATGAACAAATTACTAACGAAAACGGACTTAGCATATCTCCTATAATCGTAAAAAATGACCACGGCGCTGCGTGATAAGGCATTAAAGTTAGATTGATAATAATCCATATATTTATTGACCGTGTTGCGTTAACGGAAGAAAGTAGTCTACTAGTCTATCCCGTCGTGCTACGAGGGGTCTCCGTACGTGTTTAACGTGTGCGGACATAAACACAGTACTGCGTATGATCAATTCACAGGAATACATGCGAAGCACACACACACAACGACGCCTGAGATAGGTTTAAGTTGCTTTAGAGAGTACATCTACCTCAACCGTGCACACTTCCACCATCCATGAGGGACACTGGTAGCAAAGAAAAAGATTGTCTGTTGAATGAACGTGTTGCAACCTCTCCCCTGGCGTTGCGCTGAATGCGCGGTTCACCACGAACGGAATGTGCGTGAAGAACAACACCATATATGTGGTGCGAACAAGCAATAATAGAGTGATCTCGTCGTGTGAACTCTATTATTGCTTGCTGCCACAGTGTGAAGTTTTGCGCACATGCCGCTCGGGCTTTCCAATCGCAACAAAATGTTGCTGTGACCAGGATGTGAAGGTCGTGCCTTCACAAAAAGAACGTGGGATCGGTGCGGTTCGTTGTGAAAAAGAGGGGATGTCGTTGCAACCTCTCCGCTGGCGTTGCGCTGAACGCGCGGTTCACCACGAACGAAATGTGCGCGAAGAACACCCTATATATGTGGCGCGAACAAGCAATAATAGAGTGATCATATAT
>Ga0210059_1000792_pt1 | contig 43568 bp, 30 predicted proteins | sample Ectturendosymbi2_FD_188042 | JGI IMG/M metagenome (GOLD analysis project Ga0210059, IMG submission 188042) | Ecteinascidia turbinata endosymbiont from Florida, USA - Sample 2 (SPAdes) (version 2) | ecosystem: Host-associated > Tunicates > Ascidians > Unclassified | place: Key West, Florida... | reverse complement strand
CAACACGTCGATCGCGATCGACCAGTCGATCGCCGAGACTCAGTTGATCGATCACGCCTGATTTTGCGTTGAATTGACAAGATACCTAAATAGAACATTTTTCATTCAATATTTCAGAAAGTTACATCAAAATGAACAACGTTGCATTTTATGACTTTTTGTACTTGTGACTTTATTACCGACCGGTCGATCGCGAGTTATTAAGAAATTTTCTAGTCGATCCCAGTCGAAGACAAGTTGGCCACCCCTGGTATAAGAGACGTGCTCTATTTATAAGCGGATTTTTCTTCCAACTAACATTTTGGATGGCTTGTAGCGCACTTAGACTGGCCGTGATTACAACGGAGGTTCTACTCTTGGTGGAGAAGATCCAGTAAAGAGCAGTAACGATGCCATAGAGTTCTGCTGTAAAAGCAGAAGAGTACTTGTTTAGCCCAATGGACGTTTTGTTCCCGGATTGTGGGACGTACATTCCACAGCCAGCCCTAGAAGTAGTTTTTGAACCATCAGTGTAGATGTGGGTATGGTGTGCGTAATGTCCGTGTAAATGGGACAGGTAGGCCTGGAGAATGACAGCTTGGTTGGAAGCGTGACTGCACGCTTGCACGTGCAAGTCTATGGTAGGACGAGGGATTAACCAGACGGGTTTGTTGTGGAGAAGGAGAGTGCTTGCGTTGAAATGGTCGTTTGGCCACAGCTGCTTTGTCATTTGATTGAAGGAGCAAAAACCCGCTACATCCGGAAAAGCTTCGTGCCAGCTGTCAGTTACCACTGTCAAAGCGGGATGGGCAGAAAACGTACATACATGATCCCGGAGTCTTAAGGATAGGTATTTGTGCTAGAGGTGTAAAGGAATTTCTTGGCATGCATGTTGAAGACAGATAAGTGGTGTGCGTTTCATTGCACCAGTGCATATGCGCAATGCTTCATTTTGAATTTTAAGAATCGGGTCAACTGACGACAAAGCTGAGAAGAAATATGCCTCCATACCACATTCGATGACCGGCCGGATGAATGTTCGGTATAAGGACAAAAGAGATCGTTTACTAGCACCCCAGGAGGTACCTTTAAGCATCCTGAGGAGGTTAAGTCGCTTCACACAATTGCCGTGGACATAGTCTATATGAGATGCGTAAGCCCCGTTTCGTTGAAAGATGACTCCAAGATATTTGTACTCTTTTAAAAAGGTATCGCTGCTGCAGAATGTCAACTTATGGGCAACGGTTTTCCTTTTCTTAGTAAAAAGAACTGCTGCGGATTTCGAAGGAGATGCCCTAAAACCCCATGATGTGCACCATGCTGCTATTTTATTCAAAGAACTTTGGTAAAGATGATAAAGTTGTTCAATGTTTGAACCACTTTCCAAGAAACAGCAATCGTCAGCATAGAGTGCTGAGGGAGACAAGATAGATTTAGGAAGATCGTTAATTGCAATCGTAAACAGGATCGGGCTTTAAAACACTGCCCTGTGGAATTCCGTTTTCCAACGTTTTGGTGGTGGACAAGGAGGAACCTAGTCGCACTTGGAACGTGTAACGGGAAAGAAATGAGTTGATGAAATTAAACATTCTACCATTAATTCCCATTTGTACTAATTAAAATAGAAGCACTTTGTGTGACACCATGTCGTAAGCCTTTTCAAGATCGATGAAAATTGCCAGAACATGATGTCGGTTTGTCAAAGATTTCTGTACAATGTCATGTAAGCGAAGAATGTCATCTGTTGTCCTTCTGTTTTTGAAACCGGATTGTGACATATCTAGAAGCTTATAATATTCTAAAAAACATTTTAATCTGGAGACAATCATTTTTTCCATGAGTTTACAGACTGCACTGGTAAGAGAGGTGGGTTGGTGTGATGATGGCAAGTGAGCTTAGTGGGTTTATGTACGGGGACAAAAATGGAATGACGCCATGACGTCGGCAGGGGCCAGTTGCCCAAACCCTATTTATTAAGCGGACAAGGACTCGGAGTGAGTCATCAGGTAGGTGTCAGTTTATAGCAGATTTGATCAGCACTTGGCGCAGAGTTTTTGGTACTCCGTAAGGCGCATTGTAACCGCCTATTGAGAAAAGTTGATTTAATCGGGGATCTTTCGGAGTTATTTCCGAGGCGGCTTTATGTGTTTCCACATCGAGACTCAACATCGTCCGACAAAAAGCTAGTTCATAGTTTGAGGTGGAGCTGACGGACTGGAAATGAGTTGCCAGCACATTTGCCTTGTGTTGATTGTTGCAAGCCGTTATACTGCCCTGTCTAAGAGATGCAATAAAGTGTCGTGGATGGTGACCGGATAATTTTTTTACCACATTCCAGACTGTAGAGAGCTTTGAATTAGACGTCAATGTATTGCAAAAATTCTCCTAGGATGATTGTTTTGCTTCCAATATAACTCTCCTGGCCTTGGCACGGCAACGTTTGAAAATTAGGACGTCTATTGGCGCCTTTGTTTGCTTCATTCGGTTTGGAGCATGTTTTTTCTTTTTGATGGCCAGATCGCAAGTCGCATTCCACCAAGTGACTGATATCTTACCAGTGTATTTGGCGAATTTCCGAAAAAGACAGTGTTCCTCACACAGATGCAGATTCCGCCACCATTTCCCAGGGCACGAGGTCTGTCTTTACGTATCATAACGTAATTGGGAATGTTCGGGTAATATCTTGATGTGAGATGCGTTTCTTGCAGGCATAAAACGTCCGGAAGTACGGGTAGATGTGAAAGGTAATGTTTAAACTCCGGTAATTTTTATAGATAGACCTGCAATTCCTCTGGAGGATGTGAAAAGCCATCATGTGGCCAGTGTTTTAAGCTGTTCGGCATCCACTGGCAAACCCATGCGTCCGCCAGAAGCGTCGGTGATTATTTTGAAAATATCTACAGGTTCAAGTCTGTTTTTAGTTGAAATTGTTTCAGTAATGACTTGCGCCAAAAACGCTAAGAATAACAGTAGGTTGCCGAACGGGAAGTTTGCAGTAAAATCTACGCACTCCATGGCATCTGTTGGCTTATGAACTGTACTGGGTTTTGAAGCTGGAAACGGTCTATATCCTATAGGGTTTCCCTCCGGGACAACAGGCAGTGGTGGAAATACTCTTGAGCGGTGAGTAAATGTGGTTTGTGGATGGACAGCAGTTGCCGATTGGCGGTGCAATCTACAAGCCGCGGCATAGGAAACCTCGGATGTGGTTTTAATTTTGAGAACTTCTGATTCCCCACGATACTTGGGGCATTGACGATCACCAGCCGTGTGCTCGCCGTTGCAGTTTGGACATTGTGTAGTAGCGGAGGTACAATGTTGCGAACTATGATCGCCGCTGCACTTTGAACACTTGTCCTTGCCTCTGCAATTTATTGCCACATGACCAAAGCGGTTGCATTTATAGGAACGCGTGGGTTTCGGAATAAACTCACGGACTCTAAAGCTTAAATAGCCAATCTTAACTGCCTCGGGCAATTGAGAAGAGGTAAAATGGAGTAAGACGGTTTGGGAATCGAAATATTCATTGGTAGAGTCACATCCGAGTTTAAATCTTTTTACGAACTTAACAAGAGACTGCAAACACTCCTGAATCTCCTGGACTGTTATTTCTAACGGCACGTTGCATATGACACCTTTCGCACCAATTGGTTGTAGTAGTGAAGATAGTATTGGGATGGAGACCGTGCCATCGCTGAGAGTAGATGTATTAAGCAACGTTTTCATCTGGTGACGATTCTTGCACTTCACAAGGTTTCCATTGCGCCGTGGAAGGCACGCATCGTGATCTCCTATACATTTTTGAAGACATCTGTCGATGACAATGGGGTTGAAAGACTTTCAGGTTCTATCTAGGGAACATTGCAAGACCACTGGGCGAAGGTCGACACCGGGAACACTCTCACCGGCAGATTGGGCCACGTTGTTACTCAAGGACGCTTTCCGCTTTAGCCTTTGAGCTTTGCCTGGTGGCTCTCGATAGTAGTCGGATGAATCTAACGAATCATCCATTAATACAAAGTCTATGTCAACTGCATTTCGATTGACGACAGAGAAGAATAAAAGCAAGACACTACCTCCCAAACAAAACTGGAGACTCCACAAACAAGTACAATCAAAGCTCGCAATGCAAAACTGAAACTCGGGAATCGACGTTCATTCGAGACACCTCTGACCTAAACCTCAAGGAAGTGCCAGCTCGTAAGTAGAAATGCTTTCATAAAAGTCAAATGCGTTTAAATACGAATACCCAAGAAAGCGTGATCGATGAGCCCCATTGAATCCGACAAAGAGCGAAATGTCCACAAAAAGCGGAGAACACGGTCATGCGTAATGCAATATGTCGGCCATGCGTAACGCAGTATGAAGCGTAAGCCCTTCGTTCCTAACGCAATACCAGAGTTGTACAGGATCCGGATTTCAGGACTCGAGTCCGGTGTCAAGCGAAATTTCTGACCTCTGCGAAATTTCTGACCTGTTGTTGTTTTACAGTTATTTTGCTTCTCAGAATAAAGAAATGACGTCTGGTAATTCATTTTTTGATGTGTGTTGTGTAAATTGAAACATTTTGGTTATGTCAGGTACCCACGACAAGCTACAGCACGGGAATAAGTTTCACCATTGAAAATTATGGGAATTAGTCCTTGACCTCAATTATTTTTCTTCTTCTCATCACAACCCCTGCCCTAACCCGACATACTTACCTAAACACGAATTCCTAAGACCTAATAATCAGTTTTATCAACGTATTCGGTATGCAGAATATTACTCCGTGCGTGCGTACATGGTGAGAAGTCAGAAATTTCGCTTGACACCGGCAGGAGTCAGCACATTTTGAACAAACCGGATTGGATCCGGTTAACGGTTCTGTTCAAGTTTCCAGATCAGAATCAAGATTTTCAAATTTCTTTTTTTTTGGAATTTGACACCAACACAATCATAAAATGAATTTTTCCAAAGACTTATTGGAAATAATGTAGCTCACATCAATTGCAAATGTTTGAAAGAGGCGCTGTTACACCGGACGTGTCGTGCACTGCAGTGCACCAGTCCACTGAGTCCACCACCATAGCATCCCATCAGTCCACTGTCAGGCTCGATACAATGTGGTATCAGATTACATTTGTAAATAGTGAGTTGTCGAGGTTATAGACGTGGTGTTGCTGTGCCTATTTGGCTGTAATATCTATTTTAGTGTGCATCAATAACAGTTAGTGCCCATTTACTTATCGGTTAGGGCTGAATCGTCAGTTACTTTTAGTGGATGTAGCAACTCTAGCAACCTTAAGTTGTTTTGTGATTATAGGTCAAATTAGTAATATTGCTTTCAGCTTCATGATGTTTCACTGCATGAACTTGGTTGATTGCATTTTCTGGATCTGAGTTTTAGTGCCATTTTTGGTAAAGTGTGTTTTTACTTTTCCCTGTCTATGTTTGGTAAAGCTTTGGTTTTCAAAAAGGAAGTGACTCTAGGTCTTCCGACAGTGATGCGGTTAGAATAAAATGCCGACTTGTCACTTTAACAGCACCGCTGTGGTAGTGTAGCAGACTTGTTTGCATCTGCTGTGCGAATGGTTTTGGTTTGACTCTCACCTTGGCGCCTTTCATTTTGGTAGTTACCTAATGGTTGGACTTGTTTTGTCAAGGGGCCACTTTTTCTTTCCTTTTTTCAAAAGTTTCTAAACTTTTGTGTTCAGACTTACAGTTTTGGTTTAGGGTTTAGCTTTGGAATTTAGGTTTAGGGGTTAGGTTTGGCACATTTATACCAAACCTAGTGCACTCTCCTGTACACTCATGGTGCATTACTGCCATGTTACGGATGAATAACTTTTCAAGTATAAAGGTCCACTGACGGACCTATAGCCACTGCCTTTCAGAAACAAAAAAATTCTTAATTGTTGCACATTGATTAGTCAAATATACTAACAGGATTTTTTCAGGATTCGGATTTCATAGTTGTGTTGCAAACAGGATTCGGATCAGGATCAGGATTCTTAACTCTTGGATCAGGACTGGAGTCGGACTCGACAAAACTTGATTCCGAACACCTCTGCGCAATGAGCATATTCGCATAACACAGGGATTCTCAACTCATTTTCGTCCGTGGACCACCATGCCTTTTCAGATAACTCTGTGTACCCCAGTAGATAACCAAAAAATTAATCAGACACAAAAATGAATTTACAACTAGCAATAATTCCTAACTTGCTATAATCAGTAAATCACTCTTTTATGACATCACATAGACATGATTGTAATACCTGTGATGGCTATTTATGTCACTGTCCAAAAAAACGTATTCTGCTAATCAGAAATTCGCTTGAACTGTACCCACGCGTCATCGCCTCAGTTCAACTAACTTAACACAGGCCAAAGGTGACTGAATGCTACAAAGCTGCAAAGCGTCTGAGTCAAGAGAAAATAAATGCTTCGCTCAGCGGAATCCGTGACTCTACTCCTTGTCAGCGGGAAACTTGATAATTTTGTGGAAAAACGAAAAGACGAGTAAAAGGCATATTCTCAGAGCTACATCTAAAATGCGAGAAGCAAAACTGTCCCTGATTGCTACTTGCTCAGAAAGCTATCCAAACCATCCACGGATTCAGCAAGCCTTCGAGTTGAAATCGAAAAAAACGTTGCAACCGATGCGGCTGCATTGGGCCCCGCGCGTCAAGGGCCCCGCGCGTCAAGGGCCCCGCGCTGTGATGATTGGGCAGTTTGTTTATTTTTGCCAGATGCTTCCTTCGCACGAGAATTGTAGAAAAGCTTATAACTCCTATTGATAGCAAATAATTATCTCGTTTGAATGAACGATGAATTTCCTATAATTATTATCGAACGTTATCAAACGTGCTCAATTCTCATGTTGAGCGTTACATCTGCGCTCCACCACGTCCCACTCTTTATGGATAGAATTTGTTTGTTACTTGTGTCAGTTAAGACTACAGTGGCCCTACAGCTATTGCAATCAAAGTATGTAATGATTCAGTGAGCAGGTCAAACGGGTGTCTGTCGTATCAACTGTGACGGTAGTTCTGCCAACGTAACGTTGTTCAGTTCTCGAAAGATTTTTCTGTTGTGGAAAGTTTTTGGTTGGCTGCGGCAGAGTTGTAAGTCGGACCGAGGTTTTCTGGTCGGGCCGGATTCGGGATTACGTTTGTCAAATCGTTTCGGGCCTGCATACAAAATTTTTTGCAACAACGGACACTTGTCGCCTGTTACCATTAAACAATTGAGTTGATTAAATCCTGATTAAAAATGATTCATTTTGAATTATTATTCGTGTTTGCTTGGCTACCCTGCTGATGCCCCGCCGTTGTGCACATCTTTACTCACTCCGTAAATTTGACTTTCGGGCCTAAATCGGGTCTTAACATAAATGTCAGGTTCGGACTTGTGATTTCTAGGTCAGGCTACAAATTGAGGCCCGTTCACAACTCTGGGTTGCGGGTCATCTGCATTTTGACAAAGACTTGCTGTTTTGCTTAATGCCAGATTTTGACATACTGTAGATTACGTATTTTAATGTTTTGTCAAAATAAAATGCGAGATTGAAGCAAATGACAAAAGATGAGAGGTTGAAACCAGTGGAAGCTAAAAATCTCATACAAACCAGCTCAAAATTTTGTGAAGTGTTCGCCCTTAAAATATCTTTCTTTCCTTTATACCACAAAATTGTTCCGCATTGTCCGGCCGTGCAAGTACTTTTATCATTTGCCACCCCACAAATTTTTATTGTTTTGCCTATTAGCGAGCATAAATAGGCAGGAAACCACGACTTGAAAGGCCAGGTTCATGAGCGTAAAGGACACTTAAAGCTCCACTGCAACTTAACTAGGCAAGGCAAAATTGTGAATGCAATTTAGCACACTCGCTTCAGTTTATCATTATATCGGGCGGCTATAGGCTTCTACTTCGTCAATCAAATAGGCCTATGCGCATTATTGTGTTTGATAAGTGTTTCTACGTCTGTCGTGAGCTAGTTGAAAAATCCTTGTGCATTAAATTTCTAATTAATAAAGAACATTTCGCATCCAAGTCCATGCATTAAGAATAACTATAAAATTGGGCTTTTGGGGAACTTTGGGCCGGTTCCTTTCTTGTATTGCGTATTGCGTCATAAAGCAGATAGATGATCATGTATCCAAACGTTACCACGAAGGCGTCTGCGCTCACGGTTACCAAAAGTGAGAAAGGTAATCAGTTCATATTAGCAGTTTTCTCCAAGTCAGTTGTTCGTGGAACGACAGTGCCGTTTAATTGCTTTGCAAGTTCAATTCGCTTGCCACTTCGGTTTCATTGGCATAACTTTGCACTTGCGCTTTCCGCTCGGATCTTCATTGCAGAATTTTCGGCTGAATTGCGAGTGGTACTGGTATAGTGGTACACTGTCTAATGTCCACCACAGTATCATGGTGTTTATTGCAGTCTTTTTGATATTCATATAATTACTCTGCTAAAACATCTTCAGAAAAAGGTCGTGTCACGGTTGACTGAGCACAATGACGCCATAACACCATTGTTCAGAGGGGCCCCGCGCCTAGGTTTTGCATCGGGCCCCGTACTTGCTAGGGTCGGCCCTGCACGCAGGTGGCAGGTATTCGCGTGGCTTCGGCGCACACAACCGGATATGGGTGGTGCTTGCCATTCGTGACACTCCAAAGGGAGTAGGTACTACTAGGCAGGCCTACAAGAGCGAATATAATGAAGGCTGTGCTGAACATGGCACCAATATTGAACAACCACTCCATATATGTAACAACATATTGCAATCTCGTTCAAGAAGGCCAGCCATGGTAAAATCTGCAGCCAATAAGCCTTTTCAAAATCCCTCATTCATTTATTTTCATATCTGCTTTTCCTCTGGGGAGGGTCATTGGGGCAGCAGCCCTAGGAGCAGTGATGGAATTCGACCGGTTTGCAAGAACCTGTTCTTGGTATTTCTTTAATTCCGAGAACAGGTTTTGGCTTAAGTCAGGGGTTCTCAGTTTTTCCCCATGAACACCTTTTACTTATAACTTATTTTGGTAAAGCTCTCATAAACATTATACTAACTTTTAATAGTGAAAAACAGGACTAAAATCAGGTTCGACTAAAATCTCATTCGGAAAAGAGCGCCGTTACAAAGGCTACACCGACGGGCAACCGCTGCCAGCTGGTTTTGTTTACTTTTCCATAAATGCTGACACCACTGTAGGTGTTATAATTTTAGCTATATTTTATTGCCTCTGGAGACTGTGATATTGAGAAACCTTGTTAGTAAGTCCTGGAGTGGGAGAATCTCTTTTTAAGGAATTTTAATTCCACCACTGCTTATAGGAGGACTTGAATGAATCACGATTTTCAGCAATCTCAGATATCACTATCATCAGCATTCGAACATTGTATTGGAAGTTGCGAGAGTAATAAAACGCGCAAACCATAAATTGGCACTGTGACACAGCAATCTGTCCAATCGTCCAAAAAAGAGAAAATAAACTAAGAAATAGAATCTGCACCATTATTGCTAACTTTGAACGAATTGAGCTTCTGCAAAATTTGTTAAACCAGGTAAAAGTAATTCACGCGTTTTGCTTTGTCAACTAAGTGCTATTGTTTGACCGCTGAAGCAAAGCGGTTGCTAGTGACGCAGTAGTTCGCTCTTTTTCAAGCGCGCACGTATGACGTATTGTCGTAGCTCTTTACTCTCGTCACACACAGTAATCTAGCGTGGTCTACCGCGGAACTTATTGAGCGACTATTGATTGAGAGTTGCAACACTCAGATTCTATTGCTAGACTATTGTTTTCGCGTTTGCTGGTGGTCAATAGGCATTCCTGTTCCGTGGATTTCAAGGGTTAGAAAATTTGGTTTCTGTGCATGCAGTGCTGTGTTAGCTTATACCATAGATCAGAGCTTCCCAACCAATGGGCCCATAAGTTGCTTCAAGAAGGCCGCGAAGCATTTCAAAATGTTACAATATTCAAGTTTTTATCTGAACGTTTAAACGTTTCTTAAAAATTAGCTGATTTTCTATTGATTTGGATCTTTTCATATCTAATATTTCATGTATTTTCCGTAGACTCATGGTCCAATGAGCAAGTTCAAGTTTATCATTAACAGTAAATTGTATGTGTTGTCACTATTTTGTATCTTTCTCTTATCTTAAACTTTTCGTTGTCGTTTTACCACTATCTCATAGATAGTGTACCCCGCAAAAACAGCCACTAAAAGTTTGGAGCAAGCTGAAAAAGGTTGAGAAGCACAGTTATAGATAACTCATAGGCCTTGACTGCTACTTCAATTATGTTATGGAAAAAATTGACAAATAGCAACAATATAAATAGTTTCGACCTTACATTACTTTTTAAATATCTTCATAAAGGTTGTTTGATATTCGGTACAGATTCGCCGAAATGCTACAGCCTTCATAGTTCGTGAGAGAAATGAACGTTTGAAAACGTTAGTAGCCTGTTTGTTAGTTTAGAACTAGGTTACGCTACTCTTGATCACTTGACAAAATAAGACAAGCGCTTTTCAGTTAAGGTCTTCAATGGCGGAAAAGTTGAGTTTTTTATCTTTTCATCTTGTAGAAGTTTGGGGACCAACATAGTGTTGCTTGTGGGGAAGGTCGTCGTTGCATGCAGAATTGCTGGTTTCTTCAAACGCTACGAACAACGAGGCAGTCTAGTTAGCATTTTTCTGTCTCTCAACTAAGCTACTTGACATTTTCCGTTGCCAAGCCGAAGCAAGCCATAGCTCTCTTACCCTTTTCAAAGTTCGTTTAACAGATTTCCTGGTGGGCAAATCTTTATTTAGCCTACATGAGGCTTCTGAAGAGTAGCAGCAGAAAAACTTCGACGATGGCGCGGTAGCAGAAGAGCAAGAAAACGGGTCTGCATGCTAGACAGTAGGCCTACGAGACTTCTAGAGACTAGATCAGGGATAACAAACTAGCGGCCCACGGGTCAAATCTGGCCCGCCATGCCTCGTTTTCTGGCCCGCGTCATGCCAGTTTTGTGCTTGCATTAGGTACGTTTATTATTATGTCATAATAGTCTTTAGTCATAACGCAACATTACGACTCAATAATTAAGTTAAAGCAACGGTAACAACTTCTTCAGTTCAAAAGCACCATGAGTTTGTGCAGATTTCCATACGCAACAAATTAACGTCGTGGTTTTGCGTTGTAGTCACAAACACTGGTCAATTTTTTGTTGTTCTTGTTACTTTTGATACGGCCTTGCAAGATTTAAAGTTTTGTCATATTTTAATAGACTATTGTGACAAACAGCAATGAATAGGCCACAAACATGAGCTATATTTGCTGGAATAAATAATAACAGAATGAAGGTACATGAAAAAGCTACCAGCACAACTCTTCATTTTGAGGGCGCCAAATATAGATATATCATAAAAAGGGTTCCATTTGAGAACTGGTCTCACTTTTTCCATCGCATTCAATTCCAAATGCTATTTGACACAGTTGACATTCATATTCATTTGCAATTTTTCTCTCAACAGGCACATGGCATGTCGTCACGCTTTGTGTTAAAGTCTTTTTGCTTTGGACGTCGGCTACAAAATGTCAGCAATTCAGCTGCGTACTAGCAGTAAAAATTAGCACGCGTATAGGAAGTAATTTCCTCTGTCTTCCAACAAAAGACATAGCCGGCTTTAAATGACGTGAAGAATATTTTGTCTCTTCGATTTTGTTCTTTAAGTAGTCTGCCCACGACTGGCTAAATGCAGTTCACTTAGGCAAAACTGGACTTAAAGATGGCAAAAAAGCGAAGGCAAGGGCTAAACCTATAAAGTTCAGTTCAACATGCACCACCTGAGCATGTTCAAAGCGTAGAACGAGCACAAGGCGCAGATCGTAAACCAGTGCTCCAACGATATGTTTCCATCATTATTATTTCTTCATTTCAGTGCAACTAATAAAGCAATCAAATTTTACGTGTATGTTTTTTTTTATAAACAAACGGCGCTATGTCTGCGATGGTGGAAAATCCAGTGACAGCGTTGCCTACAGTTCCAGTCAGGCTCGGACAAAATGCGACAACACTAAGAACGCAAACAGCTGAGTTTATTCCTGTCATTACTGACGTCGCTTACAAAGATCGCATGAAACGACCTCCATGGGTTTCATACAATGGTGCTCGGCCTATTCATCGGACCACCCTGATGATGGACAGAAAGAGACCAAAACTAGATTACATAACGCTGTACGAATACGTAAGTAAAGTGATTATTGACGCTTTGCAATAAAAACCGCATGTTAACCCTTGCCTGAGTCTTTCTACCTTGCAAAGCAGAATGTAAGATAGTGTGCTTCTGAACAGTTATAAGATGGGCTCGGAGAAACCGTTACAATTTAATGTAGTCCTGTAGATTTAAAAACATTTTCTTATTCGTCACAAGCTTTCATATACAGATTTTTTGCCTTTCTAATCCTAACACAATCTTGACCACAAGACACAATTAAACTGAGGTTTTATTTATCTCAAAGTGTCGAGCATTTGGGTGCATTCAAGTTGCTTTTGCTCTCCACAATGATTCCTACCGTGCATAAGCGTAGCTAGGGGGGGCAAAGGAGCCATAGCCCCCCAAATTTTTAGAAAATACAGTCATTTTGTGCTTTGAGAGGCGTTTTTCTAAGCAAAATAGTCTCACTCGCCTAAAATCAAACATTTTGGCCCCCCCAAATTTTTGGGCTGGCAACGCCGCTGCTACCGTGAGTCTCAAATACAATAGTCTTCCTGAGCCCATAGAGGTTTCCAGGGACACCGGAACAACGGTAGGGAAGGGGGGGCAGTAAAAAAGTTGAGGCCAATAGAAACTTATAAAAAACAAACAAATTGTTAGGTTGTTTCTGTTCAGCAACAACACAGATCTAAAAAATAATAGTAGAAATTATAGAAAACCTTTCTGAATATTCTTGTTGCGCGAATTGCTGCAATAAATTTGTTTCAAATCGATCATGATAAACTATGAAATCACCCATGATACTGTCATAAAAAAGGCACCTCCGCCCAGGTTTCTCTCTTTTGAAAAGGAAGGGGGCAATGCCCCCGTCATTTCTCTGCTCTCCGGCGCCCCTGGAGGTTTCTAACAGAGCAAATAAAGTGCTTATCAAAACCTAAGCGGAACATAGAAATAGATCTAGTCAATGCCACAAAAATGCGCTTCGTTTTTGAACATAAAAATTGTTAACATTTTGAGGTAAGTCGGCATTGTTTGAAAGGACTCATCTCTTGCCAAAAAATACTACAAAGTCAAACTTTTATCCGCTTGACTGGCGATACTGAATTAGCATGCGCTGAACTAGGCCTGTGTCTAAGATTTGATCAGGGGGAAGTGATAACACCACCTTGAGGGCCACTTTTGTTATTGTAATCGAAACTTCACAGCGAAACAAAAGTTTCGTCGAACAAAGTTTGCCTGCTTTTTGGCAGTATTTGCTCGACTTCTTTAAAACTGATCTAAACAATCTTCTATCGTGTAAAGTTACGTCGTATCAAGCTGGGCAGGTACGAACATCTTCCCGATTTTTCGCAAACTGCTGCAGTACCAGAGGACCTTATTGCCTTCTCCGGGTATGATTGCAACTGTTTTTTATAGCACTACAAGCGAACGGGAGCCCACGCCCCGGATTCGCATTTTAGATGGCTTTGTTGTCATCTCCGAATGGTAAACAAGTTTTTTTTAATCATGTCCGCGTATTGCATCAATCGGTTTGTGATTGAAAAGATCGTGATAAAACATATATTTGTAATGCTTTTAAGCTACGAAATCTGTTGCTTATTGCTTAGGTTGTCTATAAACTGGCAGTCACAGGTCATATACGTTCTTTCAGCAGGTACTAGCAAAGGAGAAAATCTGCTTGATTTTAGTGGAAAATCAGCTCGAATGTTTGTAAAATCCTGATTAATAAATCAATGTTGAAGCATTTGACAAAAAACTAACAGTTTTACAATGAAATATTACGAAGATTTCGCCAGATGGCGCCTGACGCAGTAAAACATTTTTCCTAATCAGTTCAATTTGCGTAAAATATTGCTCTTACACTTGTCTAGCTTACCACACGTAAATAGCAAAGTAGGCTTAAATTCATTTTGTTTTAACCAACTTTTAATCTGAAAAACAAGCGATTGATCCTCTGCGTTTCACACTTGGGAGCAAATAATTGCTATTACTTTATTTTAAACAAAGAGATGTGCTGTAGTATTTCAGAGGAAACCAGAAGTTGCACGGCGTGCGAAGACCTCCGACGTGTCCATCCATGTTTACATCACAATGGGACATTGGAGAGAATAATTCGCGAAGCTTCGCAACAATCACCGGCGAAATGTTTCCCCCCAAAACGGGAGAATCTGTAAGTAGCTTGAGTTCCTGCTTTTCGGATAACGGCAACCCTTGCACAGACGCCTGTTCCAACATACTTGAAAAAAAGCGTTAAAACCATATAACACAACCGGTTTATTGTTATCTCCGAGTTGCTCCCACGAAGGTCACGACCACTTCAACACGTACATCGATTGCATAGAGTCGAGTGTTTTTACAACCCAACCAGCACGCAATAGCTGTTGCGAAGACGGAAGTTACAGTAGCACGATACATTGTAAACTGGATGTATTGCGCAGGTTAGGCAAATGAGGTCCGTGCAAGCAGCAAATCGGTTCAACAACACGCACGGCCAAAGCATGATGGACGTAACGGATTCAGACTGTGGCCCGTCGTACCGAACCTCGTACAAAACCGTGCATGATCAACTCGCCAAGTTGAGAGGCCCTGGAGTCCCTCACTCACGAAAGTTACCTCCCAGGTTCAACGTGATATCTGGTATGTTTAAGTACTTGCCTTTTTTTGTGTGCCGATTTTTTCTTTTGAAGCATGATTGCCCACATTCCTGAAACGTGTGCAAGCACGCTGCATCGCGTGTTATATTCAAAAAATCTTCTTGGTGAGTTTATCGAGCATTCCTCTAGGATGTTAGGGATTTTCATCACTTCCCATCACATCATGTGCGATTGCGTTCAACGAAATGATGAAAAGAAGCACGGCAGGATTGGCGCCTGGTTTTGTCCTGAACACTTAAACGATCGTAAAACGGACCATCGGTTTGCACACTTTTGCTTGGAAAAGAAATTTATCAGCACATACGCTTCGTGTTCGGAACAACTCGATTAAGTTAAGTAAAAGAACAGTATCACCAGGCCATGCTGCACATTTTCCCAACCGCTAATAGTGTTTTGATCGAAATGCAGGTTTAAGAGAGACCCCAATCTTCTGAATTTCTCCATCTATCCGTTTGTAGGGAAGCATAAGAAGCTGTCCAATAACGTGCTTTGCGTGAGATGAAAATACTCAAGCAAAATATCCACGAACGAAACTGATCAATCTGTATCCAGCAGCGACTTCACTTATAGCTTTGCGCAAGCCCATACTTCGTGTTCCAGCGGACTGACGCCACCAGAGCACTGCGTGTTCATTGCAGTGCACTGGAGATGGGACAGTGTGACGAGCAAAGAGCACCAGCCGGTCACGGGCACGTGTGCATCCTCTGTAATATGCAGGTTGGCGAAGCGAAACGAACTTTTTCGCCGTATGGTGGAAAGGGAGAACCGCAAATGTAAAATCAGACATTTTGTTGAGCACTTTTCGTGGCCGAACTGAATCAAACCAAATGGCTTTCATCCTTATTCGCTTGCGCACGAGGACCCGAACCACGACGTCCACTTCGCTTCTTTGGCGGCGAGGTGAATATTAATTCCAGGATCTGAAAAACAACCGTCTTTTTGCCGAAAAGATTCGTGAAAGAAACAGTGGTGCGGTGGAAACACAACGTTGTGTGCAAAAACGGGAACAAGCGCTTTAGAAAACGATGGCAAACGCTTACAAAATCTTTTTAAAAAACGATGCGGTAAACGAAAATCTTTCATTGTAAGTTTTCAAATATTCATTTTTGAGTGCGCACATCTGCTTCTGCGAATGACTTTTCCATGAACCAATTTCCAGAAAAATATAGGGAAAAACACTTCCAAGGAAGATACGTATATGCAGTGGAGGATGCAGTCACGAATATAACTATTCATTGCATACAAAACGAGAGACTCATGCCAACCAAATTACCTCGCAGGGCTTATTGTCTGAAACAGAGGTTGTTGCTTGTACAAAAAAATGCTGCATGGCTTATATTTCTAAGTGATTGCAAAAACTTCCGGAAAAGAAAACTCCTCTTGAATTTGTTTTTTGTTTTTGTATGCTGATCATTTCGCATACTTCGCTAATTAAACAGGCACACCCTGTCTACTGAAAAGTGAAAGTTTCCATGAATTTAGGAAAGGGTTAAGCTGCAGAAATGCGGAGTGCGAAACAGAAGCTTAGAGTGGAGTTGTGCTGGAAATTTACACAAAGCTTGCGACATTCGCATCGGTTCTGCCGCCAGTAGACGTCGCCCGACGTTTTTCACTATAAACACACCAGCGAAACAAGGAGGTGCCGGTGCATCTTTCTAATCGAGCAAAGACACCACCATACTTGTTTCTAAGCAACAATCAACTAGTCCGTGCGCCTAACAATAACAACTCGCGTTACCGTTCCTTGCTGCGCGTCCAAACAGTTTTGAAGAAGTTGCTTTTCTTGCGCGTTTGCGTTGCGCGTCTTCGTTCCGCCGGTGCTGAACGATCGAAACACGTGAAGGGCTTTGGTAATTTTCGGTATGACAGAACATACAAGGTAGACGCCGTCGTCGCTGAGCGTGTTATGGCGTATGTCTAACTCTTCAACCTGAGGATGACGCAGAGATTTGCAAACAACCGAGCTTTTCACGCAGCTTGAGAGCAAGAAGGAAAATATTGCAACCACTACAAGACATCTTTCCACGGTAGTTATCTGTATTCGTTTTATGTTGCAGTGAATAGCAGACAAAAGCAACTTCTGCACCTCTCTGAGTTGCAGTCTGAGTTTTCTTCCAAGCTGTGAGATGGCAATCAGCATTGGGATTGGGAAGAAAATAGATTCGAAGTTGTTGTTTTTGCATAATCCTAAGTTGCATCCCGGGCAACGAGATTAGAGGGCGAATGAAAAGCTTAGAGAAAGAAATTGTAAAGCACGCGTTTCTTAGCTATTTATCACGAAAGGTTCGCTGAGACATCGGGCCTTTTCCACTTTCAATCTTAAAAATATGGTAGAATTATTTTAATGTATAATGGTAGAATTATTTTAATGTATTTTGCTGGGCGTTGGAAAGTGTACAAACTGCACTTTACAAACTTAACGTTCACAACTTCACAGAATTTAAATTTGATACTTTGCTTTTTGAAATACTTTGTCTCACTTAACACGCATCTTGCATTCAAAACGGATTTCAGCTTCGAATCAAACTTGTGGAATTATGCTCTTGGGGAAAGGTTTCAGAGGCAGTGATTCTTCTCATCAGTGTGACTACAGGCCAGTTGAATCCGCAAGTTCACTGAATATTTCTCACACTAGTGTGCTTCTGGATTATACTTAATTTCTATCCAGCAATCAAAGATTTCTAAAACTAGATCAAACTGATCTTCGTGTTAGTAAAATCAAAAAACTAACCTTTCCTGGCATGGAAACAATGGCCGAGCTGATGTTGGCAAATGACTGAGAACTCAGTGTGCAATGAGCTAAACTGATTTTTTCAATTTTCTTATTGACATGACGTAGAACGTAACCAATCGCGTGGGTGTCGCTCGAAGTCAAAGGAATATTGCTCAAGTCTATGCACGTCGGAAACAGAGCTGCAATGGTGCATGTGAGGTCTTCATCGTTGCATTCTCGAACGTCGATCATGAGATCAATCAATTGTTTCCATGCCACAGCATCTGCTCAAAATGGTTTTTCAGATTTTGGTTGACAGCGAAGATTAGAAATAAAAGCACGGCTATTTTTAGTCAGTCAATACCTGTTTGAGCAGAAGCGCTGTTTACGGCCAGGTCAAACTCTTGCGAAAGCCTTTCTTTGAATTTCTTTCTTGGCTTTTTCAAGTTATCTAGTAAGACATATTTATAGAGCAGTACGTTATGGGCTATTCTAATTTGTATGCATTTCCACAAGCTCACCTGCATGGCGCTGTTTTGATGACTTGCCATCTTCAGACTCCTCATTATTGTAACTTGCTGAAATATAGCAAGTTAGTTAACGTAGTTCCACAAAAATAGGTAATATTTTACTTTAATGAAAACAAGCTCTTTTGTATTCAGGCTTTTTCTTCTTTCCTGGTATTTGAAAGTTAGTTTTTGCAAAAAGCCCCCTGAGAAAAGCAACAGGCAAACACACACGCATTTACTCAATGTCACTCAACTTCACTGCTCAGCAAAATTGCAGTGCTCAGTTAGTTGTTATGCCTAAGACAAATGCAGCTAATGAATATATTGATTTCAAGTCGAAAACTGCAGTGAAAACTTGCAATCATTGAGAAAATTTTTGCTGAGCAGATGTTTGATCACTATATCAGTGATTAAACCATCTTTCAGCGCGTTATAAATACTGTAACAGCGTAGCAATATGTTCTGCATGTCAATGAACAGATCTTAGCTGAAGAAAGCGTATTTGAACTGAGCCTCCAATCTACTTTGACAGATTTCAAGTCAAAACTATTAGTGTGGAGACTTTTAGGACTAAATCTCAGGCCCCGGACCGAACGGCCACTCTGATAATCGTCTCAACCTTACTAGCAGCGAAATAATGTTTACCTTCTGGATCGGACAAAAGTCCACAGAAAAATCGACGAACCAAAGACCAGCGCGGCGAAAAGAAACCGTCATCGGCGTTGTTGGTGACAAACTTGGGCAAACGCACCAGTAGCTTCTGCGAGGTCTTGTTTAACAAATGCACGGCTGCGAAATACTCTTGCAAGCTCTCGTGAGCAAAGCAAATGTGTGGCTGCTCCTCCAGGAGCCTCTGAGGCGTCGATGTTCGTCTGGATATCGAAATGCCGAGGTTGGCGACCGCGTCAGCTTCAAGCTTCTCGGCTTTGAATTGCTCGCTGGTTATTACAACGGAATCTTGCTTAGCGCTGTCGAACGCTATTTTAGCCAGTTTGACTTTTACCTCTTGCAAGTTGTGACGACTGCTAGTTGTTTCTTCGGTACACGCCAGGTTACGTATCATGGCTGAAAAAACTCGAGTATTTGTCCATGTTTTTCCGACAAAAGATTCCGAATTCGCGAGTAAGATGCTCACGATAATGTGCATCATCAGAGGGTTGTGACAGAGGTTCAAAACCTCGGGGCAAGTCGCTTCGAGCATCTTCCACAGCCGTCCGGCTTCGGACCCGGCGAGCGCGTGAAACAAAAGCTTTGTGTTTTTGTCGTTGAAGTCACTGATGGCGATCGTGACGTCAGGTCGCAATGACAACGGCATCGAAAACAAACTGTGAGGTCGCGACGTGAAGATCAGGCGCACGTCGGGCAAAAGCTGTTTCGCGAACAAACTGCCGATCAGCTGCGGCACAGTCTGCTCTTCACAGTCAGCGCTGTTGTTCGGATTCCGCTCGAGCGTCCATCGCGAGTGGTCGAAGCCGTCGAACAGGATGATGCACTTTGTTTGGTTTTCTTCGATCCAGCGATAAATCGCGGCGCAAAGCGTCTCGCCGAGCTGCGGGTAAACCTTGTCAAGCAGCAGTTGCCGCAGCGTCATTTTCTCATCCTGATAGTCCATCTGCTGGAGCTTCATAAAAAAGCAAGCTGTCTTTCTGCTCTGGCACAGCCTCTTTGACAGCGTGGTCTTCCCGGCCCCAGGCACCCCGGTCAAGGCGACGGACTTCGTGGGTCCCGACATGTGGTCCAGAATGTCGTCGAACGATATCTCGGTGCTGCGATCTGACCCCGAACCCCGACGAGACTTCGCTGCTTTCTGCGCAGCAGCGTTGAAACAAGATACTTTGACCAGCTTTGGATGAACTACGGGCATGTCGCTCACAGAGAGCTTGCAGAACTCCCCATCGCTGGCAAGGCGTTCTGCTTGAAGTTCCATAAGGTGCTGCATGACGTCTTCGTAATCGGTGTCTGCAAAGCAAATCGCTATTTTGAATGCAGTTTAGGCAAGGCTTGCATCAGACATGGCCAGTTTCGGACGGTGCGGTCCTTATAAACTGAAAGATAGCATTTACCATCTGTTTACAGAGTTTGGATTTTGAAAGATGCGAGACCGCGCTGAAAATTCAATTAACGTGTTCGGGTGGAACCAGTAGTGGGTCTACAGTACATGTAATGTGTGTTTTGTAATTCAAACACGGCTGCCTTCCTTTTTTACAGCTTTTTTTCGTCTAGCATAATTTATTGCATGTTTGAAAAAGCTTTTCGCTGGTGGTCACTTATGCTGCCCATCTAGAATTTTCAAAATCAAGATTTCATTCCCACATAATGCATAGCCGCACGTAATAATATGTTAAAATGCATGCCATAGGAGAAAAAACATATGCTTTAAGAGCTTTTTTCAGTTCTTGGAAACAGGACTATTTTCTTCAGATATCTGCAGGCTTAACAGACCAGGCGAAAAAACAAAATCATTTGGGAAGAAACAAGCTCTATGCTTCACCGCAACTGAACACAAATTTTGATGGGCCGAGTGTGAATGAAATGCTTGACGGTCTTGACGATTCGCAAGTCGAAACCAACAGCTGAATTTCATTTTTTTAAAGATGAAATTCCAACTCAAAGCTGGTTACGTTTGCTTTAAAATTTTCGTGCAGCAACGTTCAACTAGAGTCGCGCGCAATAGGATTCATTGACATAATCCAGCCCCTAGGTAATTTGTTGAATTGTTAGGCAAAATTTTACCACATGCTGATTGCAGGTTTGGTATAACCAGGCCTGTAGCCACGGGGGGATTTCAGGGCAGCCAGTGTCCCCCAAAAATATTGTCCCCGTAAAAACCTATTTTACCCCCGAAAACCTTGAATACCAGCTGAGGGCCTGAATATAACAAATGCAACCAAAAAGTTCAAATGTGATAAAACTGAAAATGAACCATACGCAAATGCAGATAAATTCAAAATAACGTTCTGCTTTCGTCTGAGTAGGTCCTATAAGAGATTTCTTGACTTCTTACCTTGTTTTACTTCCCCGGCTGAAAGTTGTGGAGTATGTGACTGCGGTGATATTGCAGCTGTCAGAGTTTCTGTAAAGTAAGCCAGTTACTTAGACGACACAAAATGCAAGCGACAAAATGTGTCAACTAAGTTAAATTGTACTTGTTTATCGTAGGTCAGGTTCAGGTATCGCTGTAAAACTCCTTTTAAATTATTACGAGTGGTCTGCAGCGCCGAACTCCGCTTACTCTAAGCCAGGAGCAACGCGGCTATTTTCGTAGCGAAAAGCTCCACTGGTGACAGGTTAGTGGCAACAACGCACGTGAGCTTGCCCTTGCACTGTTGCACACATCCATTTATGTCGAGCATGAGGCTGGACAGGCAGCAAGTATCACCCGACCGGGAATCGAACCCAACCTACCAGCGTCAGTGGCGTGCTGTGCTCAACCCTGAATACGTAGCGTGTATCAAAGTTGTTGCTGGCAATTAAAAGTACGATTCACAAGTCAGTCACTATTGTAGAGCTAAATTCAAAAAAAGCTTGTTCTTACGAATCAAAATAGGGCTTGGTCCACCTTTCCTGAATTGACTGATTGCAGAGCCTGTAGAGTGAGTGGCAACCGCGCTGGCATGCCAAATGCCTTTTGGCCGCTGCAAAGCAAAGCGAGATGATGCGGTCTATTCATGTGAAAACATGCTGCGAAATAAAAATGGTCACAAAAATGACTGAGCGCGCCTGTACACAATTCCTCGAGGTGGGACGGTGCATTTTTATTTACGGTTCATCGGCAGTGTCTCTTATCTTGTAACTTCAAACAAACCACCCAGTCAATTAAATTGTAGAATTCACGAGAAAGTTCAGGCTGGCCTTCAAAATCTTGGCTATGTCCTTTTTGTGTACATTTTTTAAATGGCTTTTTTATTTTGTACCGCGCAGAGCAGTTTCACTTTCCTGCTGTTTCCTTTGTCGCTGCGGTTCAATGCATGTATAACGTTTTGTAGGAGCCGCAATGTAGGGTTTAGGAACTTGTTTTGAAAGTTGGCTGCGGGTTTTATGCCGATTTGAAGGTATTCCCAAACGACTAGGATGACGCAAACATCAACGTCATCCTAGTCGTTGTAAGGGCACTGGTTTTGTCTTCCAGTTACAGATCCTGATATCTTTAAGTTGCCAAAGCAAGGCTTCTGTTTAGGCTCTCACACTCTAAATTCGTTGACAGGCTTACAGTAACACGACACGTTATTTACACGAGGCTCATGCGCGCACCTTAATATTTTAGCCATAAGTTAACGTTTTAGGTCATTCAACATCTCAAATGCCGTCCGTGATAAAAACTATTATTCAGGAAAAGTTAAAAAAGATAGGAAAGCGGCAATAATATTTGACTACCAAAACGAAATGGCAAAACGTCAACCCGTTCCTCGTGTTCGTGTCTGCTTCAAACTCTTGTGACGAAGACGAAATAAACACTTAAAGCTGAATAATGCAAAACTTTACCAGGTCAACTTCCGAATCGTAATTCGGAAAACGTTTCTTGGCTTTTTCAATGCAGACCGTACAAATGGACGTGATGCTCCATGGAATGACATTTTCTTTTACGCAACGCATGTAGAGCTTCCGGGGGAACAAAGTTTCGTCCTTACTTGAAACTGTCTTGGCATCGCTATTTAGTTTAGCATCATGCAAACAGCACTCGCATTTCTTCAGCCTTGCAAGTGACGTGCTTGACGCCATGACTGTGAAGTAGGTTCTACCTGGAAACGGAGAGTGTCTCTATAGAAGCGAACGGCAAAGATTGGACACATAAACAATGTGAGCAGTTAATCGTTTTACTCCTCAAGGAAGTCATTTCCAGTACAAATGTATTGCAGGCTTCGCATGCAATTACTCATAAAAATGAAATTTTACTCAAATATTTTGTTTTTTGGGAAGAAATACTGCTGATGGATCCATTAGTTCACTAAACCGAATGAAAGTCTGAAAGAAAGACAACTATTTTGTGACCTCCCCTACACAAGCCCTTTCACGCGGTGGAAAAAATCTCCGTAGAGACGTGTGTCATAAACGCGTCATAGTTAAGATCGAAACCACACATTCAGTAAGTTGTTGATAACTTTGTATAACGTTTTCGTATTTGTTGCAAGAGAGTAGTAGTTAAATATTAGTACCAATTTTGAAATAAACATTTTCTCAAGAATTTCATAATCTTGATACTGCTGTACGGAAAAGCTGTACGGAAAAGATCAAGAAACAAACAATCAGTGTAATCGGTGCAGAGTGCGATAAATGTTTCAATAAAATTTGCTTCCCCTTGGGGCAAAACTGCTGATGGCGTTGAAATAAAAGGAAAATGCTGGCATACAACAACAACAACAATTTTATTTTTTTTACCTCAACGCAAGTACACTTAACAATACAGACACAGTAAGGCCGGGAGGCGGCGAAAAGATACTTCGGTCATCCCGTCTGCCACCTCCCGTCTGCATAAATTGCAATTGAAGTTCTGGAAAAAATGCGTTTGTAACGTGAACATTCAAGCCCACCTAAAATTGCTGAAGTAAAAAAGTAGGGTGATCTATGGTGGATACCGAAAATATGAAGGTCAATTTTGTCTACAACGCGATGCCGTGTGCTCGATTAATTGTCATTGCTCTTACAGCATTATTATTCTAGAGCAGTGGTCACCAACGTGGTGCCCGCGGGCACCGAGTCGCCCGCAAGGACCATTTAAGTCGCCCGCGGGCCTGTTCTAAAAATAACATTAGCATGATCAATGTCTTCACATTAAGGAATATCAATACGAAAATAACTGAGGGTAAATTGAGCAAAATTTTTATTTTGTAAGTTTGTATCAAATTAGCAGCCCTTCGCATTAATCAGTACACAAGAATTAGCTCGCAGTTCCAAAAAGGTTGGTGACCCCTGTTCTGGAGACTTTAAATGTAGTCAGCCCACAAATTCTTTCTGTTTCAATCATGTGGCAGTAAACTTTGGTTTTAGAAGATGGAATGTTATAATGACCCAATTGTCCGTTGTAACCCTGACCACACTGAATTACCACTGCCGTTTTGCGATTGTTTTATCAACAGAAACGAAAAAATACGAGAGACAGCCAAGTGTCTCTATTATTAAAAGGAAAGAAATACCCATTTACGTAAGTTTCCAAGTGTCATAAGCCGATACATTCATGCGAAATCGATTTAGTTCAAGGCTCACCGTTCAAACTAATGCTTGCATCTGGCTTTGAAACAGTTAAACGTGTGTGGTTCACACAGCATCGGAACCAATCATTTTTATAAGTAATGTTTTCGAATGTCTTTTTATTTGTGTAACTGATGCTCTTACCAACACTGTCAAGTAAAAGTGTCTAAAATAGTGTCTTAAGCAAAATTGCAATTTCCTACTGTAACGCAAACTGGCTTGAATTCGTCCTTTGTCCGAAGCATCCCCGATCTCCCACTTTAGCAACGTTCTACTGCACTTCTGCTGGGTTGTAGAAAGTAGTACTTATACAAATATCAAATAAACCTTTGGCACTTTTAACTGAAGAAAAGGTGAAGAGCCAAGGGTGCCGCAATTACTAGTGCAATCATTTCGTTTGTATTGGGCCAAAGTGGTACAGTATAACCCCAAACGCTGGTTATTCTACGTAGGCCTATCAAAATGTCTCGTATAGCAACACCTGGGTTCAGGTAAAGTACTCGGGAAGACTGTGCAAGCAAATAAGATTATAGTTTACGAGCATCTTTTTTGTTTTTGGAACAATTAGTTTCCATCTACTAGTGCGGAACTCTGAAAATAAGGGCTAGCATTTGTGCAAAACATCTGTTGTTTTTTCTGAACTACACAGCATGTAGAAACTGTAAACATCAGAGCATACGTACAGACTCTTCATTTCTTCTCAAGGTTGCTCTTTGGATTCTTTCTGATGTCTTAAAATTTTCGTCGTGACTACAGTTTTAGCCAGGGTTGCGAGACAGACTCCACCCCGACTCCTGATGATGACTTCCATCCTAAATTCAGTTGTTAACTCCACATGATTTGCGTGCATCTTCCGGCATGGGCCATCTGTAAGATAATGCATATTTCAAGTTCATAATGACATCACAATAGTTTGCCTTGCAAACTCAAAATACGTTTCCGTGCTTGCTTCTCATTCGGCAAACTGCAAAGCAATTTTAGCAATTTAGCAGGTTAACATGCCCAAGGCTTGAAGTCAGTGCAACTGAATCGGGTCCATCATCACACAGATGATGCCCATTCAGGGTTTGGAATACCTCACAAGCTGGTTTAGGCTAGTTCTTTTCCTGTGACCATAAGCAATGCAATGTTTGTCCCAGCCTACTCATATTTATGACGAGAAAAAATATACCGTTAAGTGAACTATAAGAGTTAAGTGACTATCAACACATAAAGAACGATATGATGATGTAACTTGGGCAAGTACTGCATCCTCAGTAAGGCAACAGCTACGTGAAAATTATGAAGGTGGCGCAGCATTTCCAAATGCGTAACAAGTTCTATTCTTTGCTTCACTCAAAATCTTACCATTGATTTCGTTCGGGTGAAATCTCGTTCACGTAGGTAGACTTACAGAAATATAGTGGTTGTAAATACAACTTGTGTGCAAAACATGCAAACTGTTTGTAATGAAGGCATACAATGTCTTGACCAAAGGAGGAACTCAGTGCATATGAACACATTTGGGGATGTAATGGAAACTTGGATAGGTTTTGCTACAGGCTGTGGTTTACCACCAGAATGTGTGTACATGTTCCAACGATTGGCACGCACACGCAGAAATACAGCAGACGCGAAAAAAGTACATTTCTGCAGTTGAGTGCTGACCAAAGGTGTACGTGAGCTTGTTCGCACACCTTGTTTGTTCGCACAGTAATTTCACTTATCTCTGAATGTCTTTGTCATCGTTCAGTGAGGCATGAAGTAGTAAACCGAAATATTTGATTGATTCAGCAAACTCAACATCCACACCATGCAGAGAAATATCTCATATCGCAGGTTGCTAATGCTTATAAGAAGAGTCTCTTTTATTAATTAAAAATAATTTCGCGTTCAGCAGCATCTTTACAAGACTTCAGCAGGGGTTGCAGATCACCAACGCTGTGGGCAAGCACGCATTTGTATATCATCAGTCAATAGCACGTGACTTACAGACATATTTCCTACAGTTTATTCCCCTGTAATTGCATCCAGCTGCCCTGAAATTTTATCAAGGTAAACAGCAAATAAATATCGATTCAACTTCAGTACAGCACGCCACATTTCCTTACAGTTTTGCATACTACTTTTTGCATTTCAGCTCTTCACTTGGTCTTTTCCATGTGCAGGCCTCGAAAACATGACACCGAAGCATGCCTTTTTCTGCTTAGGAATCTAGAGGTACGCACTCCTAATAATGTTATTTTCTTCGCAGGTGAAATCTTAATGCAGTCTGCAACTCCCAAATCCAGCAATCACCGCCTGAGATCGGGTAACAGAGTTTTGCTGGAGCAACGCAAGAGGTCGAACATTTACGAAACGTTCCAGCTGGGATGACGCACGCAACGTCAGGGCGTCTCTGTGACTGCTTACGTCTGTCTTCAACAGTGGATCACGAAATACGTGATAGACATCTTAAAGGAATTAGCACGATGTGATATCGTTATAGCAGCCTATTAGCTTGCGTTCCTGCCAGTAAAAATAGTTGGCATTTAGCATCTGTCTTGGTTTTTGGCAAAACCTACAAAAACACTTTTTTTCTGTTTTTTGTTTTTTATGAATTTCTGACTGGAAAGTATTTTTATTTTTCCCCAACGTCAGTGAGATGTTTATTAGAAATGTTTAAATTTGCTGATACCATGGAATATTACGCACTGACAAACAGGAAATCCTCCGAAATGAAATTTGCACAACTCACAGCACTTCAGTGCAATTTTTAGGATGTTTCGCTCTTGAAATGGTCAGCGACGACGATATTCTAAATTAAATACTCTACATTGATGTGACTACTGCTTGCTGCCTTAACAGCCCTTTATTCGTTTGCACTTTTTACGTTTATCCTGTCGTTTTTGCACTAGCTGCCATTGGCAAGGCAGTGTTTGTAACCATGACGCGACAACTATTCAATTCAATTTGAGTGAAAAGATTAAATAGCACGAAGCGCACATCGCGTTTCCTTTGTTTAGTACTGCTCACTTTGATTCTTCGCACATGTCTGATTGAAGACGCTACTGTGTTCTTTCAATAACATCGTGATTATCAAGATGTCATCGGTTATTGCTGGCATGTAGCTACATAATTTTTTTCATTTACTGCTTGTGTCTGGAGATGAAATGCTTGAAAGACCAAAATACAATCATGAGTTTACTTTTTAGTTTACGATAAACGTCTATTGCAAATGACCGCAGTAGGATATTTGTCTGCTTCAACAAAGCTGGTAAGATCCTCACCTGATCACAGGGGTGCAAAGCGCTTCGCAAATTGTGCTTTTACGTACGTGTACTCGAGCATGAAGCTGTGCTGCGTGGGAGATATGTCCCGAGATAGCACAGTCTGTAATTTGTGTGGATCGCAGGGCGGATGAAAGCGAACAGTTCCATTAGAGGTTGTTTGCCGACAACAAAGAGTTCAAACCTTTAACAAGTAATTAAATGCTTAGCGCGCACAGAACACAAAGCCCAGCCATTACAACAAGCCCTTTTGTCGCACTTCACCATTCAGAAGCACAATACACATATACAGGCGAGGAAATGGCTGATGTCACGTACTTGGTAAGGCTTTGAGCCGACTTTAGCATCATTCAGTGAAAAGGTTAAACACAGAAAAGCAATGCAAAAGAATAATTGTTGGTAAGTAAATGCAAAGAGTCGCGGTAAAATCCTTACTTGCACAACGTTTTTCACAGTAACTGAACTTAGAGTGTACTTGAAATTTAAAATTCTTTTAGCACATTTTTTATGAATATTGTTATGTTAAACTATTTAGTTTTATTATGATGCTCACTGAAAAATCTTCTAACTTAGTGACTATAGTGTCTACACGTTGATAGCATCGCCTAACCCTAAACCCTTCGACTACATGGCATGTGTGGACTTGAGAATCGAAGAATTTGTGAACGTCGCATCAATTTGCAGCAGAGGCGTTTGTTTCTCAAGCTTGTTCTCAATGGCAAAGTATGACGTAAGTTTCGCTGGGGAGTCATGCAGAAACAAAAACAAGTTTCCTGATCCCTTTAACAGCTTTAACAAGGGTGGCCATTCCTACAAACAAGGAATACAATGCATCTTGGCTTTGAAAAATAACTTTTATTTCACCGAAGTGCAGAAGCTCTGAAGATATTTAAACGCGACAAGGTATGCACTTTACACAGTAACATCACGGTGCGCGCGAGTACCATCAGCTATGTTCAAGTACGTGCAGCCAATCTGTCGCAACTGCAGAAAAATGATCTTGACATCAGCCGTGAGCGGTAAGGTACCAACGATTGTCCTCACTCACGGATTGTACAATAACCACAACTCGTTCAAAGAAAGGCTGTCCCGAAAGTCGACTATATTTGTTATGCTCAGTTTCGTTTACACTAGGTTCTTTTAAACTTTAGTGGCCTGCGGTACCCATCTCCGCTTGCTTGCGCTGTTGACCACGGAGCTGCTTCCGCAGTGAACGCTGCACTGGTGTGGCGAGTCGGTGGCAGCACCGCGAGTGAACCGTTTCCTTGCACCCACACATCAACGCCGAGTACGAGGCTATAAATTGCAAAGTCAAGTAATTATCCTATCTCCACCCAAAACAAACCAGCACGTGGCCTAGTGGTAAGTGCGTCCGACTGTAGGTTTAGTCCAGTGGTTCCCAACCTTTTTTGATGCATTCCTCCCTTTGCTCATTTTGGAACTTTTCATTCCTCCCTTATGACACAAAACGTTTTTCATTCCACCCCTATTACACGAGTGTGCATGTATATTTGACCTTCCAATATATCTTTCTCACCTGTCTTTTGCCTGTCACGGTGTAGCTTATTGTTCGAGTTCGTAGGCTAGTATTAACTACAACTGGAACAATGGCCTTTATTGATGACAATAACTTGATTAATAAAAGTGGGACAAAAACTATCTAAAGTTTGTCAACAAAAACCTGTGATAGTCCACTAAATAAGTGACAGATATAAAGCGATATAACAGCATAACTAATTGAAAGAGCCAATGGTAACTTTAAAAAAGCACAACACTTACTGTACACTGAATAGGTAACTTAACTACAAAGTGGAAATTCCTCACTGAACTCATTGAAATTCCTCCCTGGGAGGAATTCCTCCTCGGTTGCGAACCACTGGTTTAGTCTTACCTGGCACTGTAGCCTTCTTACCATTCGCACGGTGTGCAGAAGAGCTGCAGGGAACACAAAACAAACCGAGTGAAATGAAACCAGACATTGTACAAAATACAGTCGTGGCGCTACAAGACCACTGCAGTTATAAAACACCTTACAAAATCAAAAATCCATCCAAAACAAAGAAGTGAAAACATTACAATAACGCATGAAGGGTGTTGCTCATCTTCATCCTCAAGCAAAATCCGGGAAAAATACTGTATTGTTGAAAGAGTTTTGTAAGGCCACAAATCTTGAAAATAATTTTGTAAGGCCACAAATCTTGAAAAAAACTGTGAACTAAAAATTTACACTGCATCTCATTGTTAGTTTCTATATATGCATCTATGAAGTAGCTTTCTACAAACTTTCCCGAAAAACTATGGCGGCATTGCGAAACAGCGATAAAATGGATGCACGAATTTTCCCCGAACCAAATATTAATGTGGTAGATTGTTATGTTCCAATTGGACGGTTTCAAAAGTACTGCATTCAAAGTTAGCTCAAAGCGCGCAGTCTCTAGATTCTACAAAAATAATTGACAGATCAGCTTTGGTATAGCATAAATGTTTTGTTTTTTATATAAACTATAAACATTATTTGTGATGTGTTCACACTAAGACTTTGGCGGACCCTGAAGCAATTGCTTGATAACTGCTAAGCATGAGTAACCGATGTAAAAAAATCTATTTTCGGTTATCTCAGTCATTGCACTTTCTCAGTTTGTGGCAATGAATAAGACCAATTTTGTCAATAAACTTCATCAGGAAATGCAAACACTGTCAATAACATCGCGGGTGCTGGGACAAAACATTGCTAGTATATTACTTCGTAAAGCATTAACCTTTGCTGTTAAATTAAAAATGCAGCTGAATCGAGGATGTTGAGGATTAACCAGATTTATACTTTGTGTAAATTTTTGGCACGCTTGTATGTTCAGTTGGCTACTTGCCGCATTATCAAGAGTTCCGCGATTTCTCCCTGAATATATAACAATTCAACAAACCGTACTCCACGAAGCCACGCACTGTATACAACAATAGCAAAGCGTTCCAAATGGGTAGCCTTTCCCGAGGCCTGCGTCACTTTCTCAATACTGGGCGTCGGAAGAAGGGCAGGGGAGGTCAAGGCCTCCCTGGATTTTGAAATTTTATATTTTCCTTTTAACTCTAAAGACGAGAAATGTCTTTCTATTAGTTCCGAGATGGTAAAATGAAATTTCACCAATTTCCCTCTGGAAAAAATCCACTATTGCCCCAGCCATGGAAAAAATATTTCCTACGTCCATGCCATGGACACACCTAACAGTCACATTAACCAATGCGTGGGCAAAGAACGATTAAACATTTAGTATCAGAGAGGTGCCCCGGCAAGATGTATGTTTTTGACTCTAAAAGTTTTCTTCACTAGGGAGGTTGACTCTTCTTCCTATAACGTGAATGGTTATTTTTGTCAGTTTGTTTTTTGTTCGCAAGCAATAGATTCTTAACCTCTCAAATCCTTCCGTTTGCTGCTCTGTTCCGCCACCACCTACTGTGCTGATCACATGCACCCTGAAGACAATCCTGCGTATTCATTCGCAAACGACGATGCAAATCTAACCCGCACACAGAGGCTTCGCAAAATCGTGCTTGTCTTGCTTGGATCGACTTAATATGTTAACTTGCTCATTAGGGACCGCACTTTCCCGAGATCCGGAAAATTGTGAAGGACACCGCGCACAAGTCACATGACACTTCCTTATTCCGTGTGCGCCGTATTATACATTTTCGTTACCATTGGTTTTGCCTACAGAGAAGAACAATGAGGTGGATATTAAAACTGTTGAAATGCGTCTGTAAAGCAAATGAAGTTAGTAAGTTAGAAATCACTCTACGGTTACGTTCAAGTCAAAACGTATGCGCTTTTTACAAAAAAAAGCATTTTTGTTTTGTAAAGATAAAGAAAAATCTGCCAGAACCATGGATGCTGAGAAGAAAATCAGGCCTGGAGAAGAACCGCCCACTGCTGCCCCCTGTTGACTGGCAACTTCATGCACATAAAGTATTGCAAAGCGGTCACCAGAAGTAGCTTCACAATCGGCATTTTCTGAAAGAAGTCAAATCTGGATTCAAATACTTCATAAATTTGACTTTTATGATGCAGCAGGTTCAATTTGACGCACTCCCACAATTGTCCACATCACCAGTGCAGGGTTTCATATCTCGTTGCGCAAACAAATTCACAGAGATTTCGTAGCAAGGGTGCTAACCTCATGCATACTTTCGACTTTCTTTCCTAAAAGGGTTAATAATTTCGTAGAACGAACCAGGTGTGAAATATGTTGCTGAAGTCAGAGATAGCGGAGTCACATTTTACAGACTCCGACTCTGTTCCTGTATCGGCTCAAAACCTCTTGCTCTGACTCCGAAAAATTAAAAATATTTCGATTCCGACTCCTGTTTACAATCCGAAATAGTTCAAGCAAAAACTCATCTTTGCGTCCCGTGCGTTCTAAAAAAGTCATCAAAATCTTTCCTTTTTGCAATAGACCCTTCAGTTGCAAATCTACTTTTTGCTGAGAACATTACCTTCATAACATCCATTTGTTCATAACATCCATTTGTTTTTTAAACAAGCCACAATATCTGATTTTAGAATGCGCATGCTACTGTTTAATAAGAACTAGTGGTAAAATATCACCTGCCCCAGCCTTTTCATACTTTACAAACGCGATATTTACTTATTTTCACCCATAAAAACAAGCAAACCGTAAAGTACTAAACATTGTACCCACGAGCAAGGCTGCTATAATAAGGTCTTTTGCGTCAGAAGGGGATGGCAGGGGGGCCAAAACCCCACTGGATTTAGAAATTTGACATTTTCCTATTAAGCTTTTTTGTAGAAAAGTGATTACCTCTTAGTTTTGAGTTGGGAAAATGAGATTTCGCCACTGTTGGCCACCCTGGAAAAATGCTTTTGGCCATCACCTGGAACCAATCCACTATTGGCCCTGCCCGGAAAAGATCATTCTGACGCCCAAGCCTGTTGCCACAGTAAGCTTGAACGTACAGTGCAGTGTAGCTCAGGCCAGCAATATCTAAAAGAGTACCATCAGCAGCTTTGACAATACTTCTTGCTCTCCCCTAATGTCACGGTATAGTAACACAGCACTACGCTAATGTTTTTTCAAGAAAGTTTGTTTCAATCAATTCTATCCTGTTTGGCCGCAACATACCATACATCACTAAAGAAATTTTACATGAACTGAAGTCCCTTTCAAAAATTTGTTTCCCTCCTAACATGAGCCGTAACACCGGGTCCGGCTCCTGCTACAGCTTAAAATGCATACTCCGGCCGGAATCCGTTCCGGCACTCCTGCTCCGTGATCATCTCTGCATATCTACCGTGATTCAGCTTTGCAGAGACGCAAGCCATATTTACTTTGTGGAAAAATAGATATTTTGCAGATTATTGCAGTACCAGCAATAGCAAAAATAGTCATGTATTATCATTTTCAACTGAAAATCTAAAAAAAACATCTTGAAACACATAATAACAGCAGAAAATAAAAAATGTAACACCTAACTTAACAAAACAGAAAACGTCTATGTCTCACAAATATTATTATGTGAATGTTAGCAGTGAGCAAAGTGCCAGTACAATCATGCGAAATGAGAAGATTTTGCATAGCATCATTCGGTGGCAATGCTTACAACTAAACTCCTTTCTTTGACAAGTGCAAATTTACGCAAGTTTGCGTTCCACAACAGCCTGCGTTGAGCTTTTACTCGCGCCTGACAAGTTATTGCGCAGCATTACCGCAGTGCACGAAATCGCAAGCGCAAACTGTACCGTTAAGCGAACGAAGCCCACTTTTTACTTTACATTACTTGTTTAAAGTTGGGAAAGTTTGGAGCGTTGTACCGGATCACGTTGATCAACACTAAAATGTGTGGCTTAACAGATTATATGAGCGGAGTTTGCGCAAAGGCTTTCCACATGCAGGTTGCTGAAGCGGTCGAATCTTCTCGTCATCATCATTTGCGTAATTACGGTTGAGAGCAAGAAGAGCTTCCTCTTCGAATGCTTCGCTTTCTTGGTGGACCTCCGCACAGCACCTCAAGCTTCTGGAAATGTCGTACGAATGATGTTACAATGTCCACCTTGGAGGTGCGGTAAAAATAAAAACACCCAACGACGCGCTGAACGCGATTAGCATTGATAAAAACAAACCAACCATCATTTCAGAATGAGTAAAGTACTGGTCAACTTAGGATTTTCTGTCACTTTTTACTTGCAGATACAAACGCATCTTCTGCAATAAAACGATTCCACATGAAGCCGCAGCGACATACCATTCGATGCAAATTTGAGCACAACAAGTTAATGCTTTCTGTTTTTGTTAAGTGAAAATGGTAGATCAGGCAAACCTCAGCTTTTTCGACCAAACAGGGAAAAGCACTGTAACACCTTTGCAATGTAAAAGCTTGTAAACGCGAATCGAAAATACTTTTTCGCTTTTATTTCTTAGGCAAAAAAGCATCAGTTGCACTGTGAACTGGGACACGAAAAATGTGATAGATACATTCACTCCAAGCTTAATCTATAATTTCCACCTAGAAAAGACAAATGCTGACGTATTACGTTCGGCTCACTAACAAACGCAGCAAAATTTTTCCTCCGGCTTTTTTTCCAGAAAAAAGAAACTCGTCCAAATGTTCACTGCCGCATACAGATGCAGTTTGAGAGTCATACCCGTTATTTTTTCCACAAACAATAGCTTTGCATTGTTATTCAAACTTTGGCATTAAGTTTTGCTGCGCATAAATTTGAAACTTCCACTTCGGCGCGCCATTTTTTAAAAATGTCCGTTACCGTCGTCTGCATTCCTTCCAAACAATTCTGAAGAAGCTGCTTTTCTTCGTTATGCGCATTGCGAACTTTCGATTTGCCGAAGCTGAAGCAGCGAATCATGTTCAGCGTCCTCGTGATTTTCGGCATGATGGAGCAAATAAGAAAAATCCCATCGTCGTCGAGAGTGTTGTATCTGATATCAAGTTCTGCAATCTGTTAAGCAAAACGTTTCCATTGGTTAGTGGTTGCACTTCAGCAAGTTTCTGTTCATTTTCATTGCAAATATTAATTTTTCTATGCAGTTGATGGTGACGTCGGTCTAACTCTAAGAAACCCAGCGAAGATTATAATTTAGCCAGAGAACTGCTGCCCTTTTTTCATAAAAACATGCACTCACTAAATACAGACAAGCACCATGCACCTTGGCAAGATTGTGCATTTTGAAACCAAACAATCAAAGCAGTAATTTTTATTAACTGCCTTATTTCTTCTATTGAAGGGAGGCGATAGTCGGTCATTTCAATGCCACACGGGGTGTTGACGACGTATCACTTCCCGCATATAAGGCTCTTTCTCCAACCACAGAACGACCAGCATTCGGAGTTTTGAGTCTTTCTATAAAAATTGGAGAAGGAAGCGGTTCTCAGCTTAGCTGAGATGCGTCATTGCTGCTGGATCTTTTCGGGGCGAAGTTAACGTCGCGTTTTTCAAATGTTTGCTGGGGACGAATTGCGGAGATAAAACTGTACAGTCAACGCCCTGGGCTGCTTTTGACATTTATTATGCCCAAGCAAAAGAAACTCAGGTGGTCAAAAACTGTTTTGTAGAAAAGGCAAACTCTACGGGAGCAGCTTTTCATTTCATCAAGTATTGAGAGTGTTGGCTATAGGTTAGCAGAAAAGACGCGAATGCACGAAAAAAAGCTTGCAGAGCATTTCCACCATATTGTTTCGGAAAAGCAGGTTTCAAAATTATGAAAAGTAATCCTCAAACCCAATGGCGTGTTTGAACGAGATGACAAGAGATGCACAAGTGGGAGCAATACTTCGCAGGGTGATGTAAATCGTCTGTAAACGCAAAGCTGTAACATATTTATTCACAGGAAGACGGCTTTGGAAAACAAAACTGCTGGGCTGTGCCCCCCGTGGCATACCTGCCACGCTGTTCAACGATTCGAATATTAATTTGGCAAGGTTTAACGGTATGTTCCGCATGAAAGGAGGGTTACCACACCATGCATTGTCAATATATCCACAAGGAGCGCGACGTATAAGTCAAAGATGCTCAAATCGTTTTTATCCCATGTTGTTGCCGCCGACATTTCACTTCTTTCATTTGGTGATGTAATTCTGAGGTTTAACCGGGAAAAACTTCCGTGGCATATCTGCCAGGTCTCTTAAGACATACTTACCACGCGTGGTTATTTCAAACTCAATTGGATAAAAAATAGTCGCATTTATGTGTTTTAAAAACCTTCCGGTTGCCTGTTTTCCGATGCAAACCGAAATATATAAATTTTAAATCCGATTTAAAATTTGTACTGCTGAATACTTTTTTATTGAACCTGAAACAAATTTGGTTGCACTCACATTTACCCGAGTCCAGAGTATAGGCGCCAAGATGGGTATTCACGGTAGGGCCATTATAGTAAACATTCACCCTAAAAGTTTTTTCTACCTCGTGAATGACATTTGAACACGCTAAGTTTAAATAAGCATTCAGGAGTCGCAATGAAGCGTACTTTCTCATAGTAAAGCTGTGGCACTGTTACTGCATCTCCATTCTGGTAACTGTGAAACCTGCAACAGGATGTGACCGAATCACAAAACATTAAAAAGATAAAATTTCTACGTCGTCTCGACATTACATTTGCAGCAACGAATGAGGCGACGCACCAGTGGCAGATTTTAGAAACATCAATCATTCTGTAGCTGCTGCGTTTTTTGTTTGCAGTTCCCAGCACAGGTCACGAGAAGCTCAACCACACTGGTCACCCGTCCAGGGGAGTTTTAAGCTAGGCGGCGGGGCTTACAAATCGCATCAGAGCTTACAGCATTCAAGGCTATGAACAATATACAGGAGACCTTCAGACAGCACCATTCCGGTCGTGGTGACCTCATCAGAGGAGCACGGAGATGAGCCTCCTCGGTGACCACTTCCCGAGGTAATGAAAATCGATCTGCCGTTTGTGGTCAACACCGACTTGCATGTTGGACCTTGGACCTCTGCTCGGGGGTCAATCAGGCACAAAACTCGGTAGCGGTAGCGACAGCGAACCACACCGCTACGTTTGAGTTGCACAAATACTTGGCCATAACCAAAATCATATAAAAATGCTTAGGCATGGTCAAAATCATACCAGGAAAAACACATACAGATGCTGGTGTTTGAATTGCAGAATTGTTTGCCATGACCGCGAATTTTTAAAAACGTGCCACTGTGCCAGGGCAGTACTCCAGTTGAAAGGTAATGAAGAGAAATTGTTGGTCATTAGTGCTGGAATAACGCTACAAAACCATCAAACATTCATAATCAACCATTTATTCTATTTACCATTAACCATTTATTCTTTTTATAAAACCATCAACCGTTTATTCTATTGATACATCATGCACTTCGCAGAGCTGATGATTCCTACATCGTAGGCAAAATATACACTCTGTAAGATCTTAGTGTCTGATTCTTTGCTGATAAAGGATTTCTTTCTATAGACAGTGTTTTTATGGGTTCTGTTTTTCGGTCACCCTGTACTTTAAAAAGTAGTTATTTTAGTGATAGTCTTAACCACCTGATGATGTCAACTGCAAAAAAGTCTTGATGACGTTGATTATAAAATTAGTAAAAAAGGCGCTGTTTTGTGCTTAATGTTCAGTTATATTTGTACTCTTCTAGTTGTCTCAAAAACTTAGCGTTTCACTGTGTTCATCCCCTAAAAATTTTACTTAAACAATCAAGTTCTTGGCCACTTAATTTGTCAATGATGTCGTCCGCAAAAAATGAGCACTTCGTTTCATCAAGTCTCGTTTTTCGTGCAATCCACCTGCCTCCCAGCAAGTTTCCCAAACTTTTGCAACAGTTGGAAAGGCTGAATGAAAGTAATCGCCTTCGTTGCTTTACGGGCGGAAGTCATTCACTGCCAACTCGCAATTGCACGGCAGTGCACCCATCCACACGGAACTAACCTTTCCGGGCATGACAACGATGGCCGAGCTGATGTTTCGAAACGACTCTGTGCTCAGCGTGCAGTGATTCAAATTCAACTTGTCCACGAGTTTTGTGGAGCGACTCAGAATGCAACCGATCGCGTGGGTGTCGCTTGATGTCAAAGGAATATTGCTGAAGTCGACGCACGAAGGAAGTTTCGCTGCCAGCGCGTTTGTGAGGTCATCGTCGTTGCATTCTCGAACATCGATCATGACGTCGATCAGTTGCTTCCACTGTGCTACGTCTGTACCTTGCGATCGCACAAATGTCAACGTTATTATTCACGTTCAATCGCTTTGGGACAGGTAAGGGTTTCTATCGTACTAAATCGATTCCATGGAGAAATATGCAATTAACCATCAGACACTAAAATGGTGTCTCAAGATCTTTCAGCAGCCACTACGCTTGCCGTCATAAAATAACATTGCTTCACCTGCGTGAAAATAATTATTTGGCTTTTCAACGCTTTGATACCAACAGCAGTGTTCCTTCTAAGGTGCGCAACTGCGCAGTTGCACCACCAGACCGTTTGCCCAGTGAAATCTCATTCTCGCGCACTAGCAGCATTCCAAATTTAATATCGCATGTATACCGCATAGCCCTTGCAATTCTTGAAACGCTTCACTGGCTGTGTGTCCACATGGTTGCGCACTTCCATGCTCACTAATACAAACATTTGCTCACTGTACAATTTTCTTTTAGATGAGACACTGACCCATAGATATTCAGACGTCAGTTTGTAAACACAGCTGCGAAGAACATTTGGCTTATTTGTATGGGAACGTTGAACAATTTTTCAAAACGTTTCTTTAATTAAAATTCAGTAAGTTTAACTTTGGAGCTGGAATAAGTTATTCGAACACACAGGCATTCTTCACAAATTTTAAATTTAAAAATTGCTGGACATCCGAAAAATCTTTTGGAATTTTTAACGGATTTATCGTACAACGTGGGGTTGTTAAGGAAAAAATATACAAAGTTGTATTTTGTCATTTTGCATAAATATTTCGGTGGCGCAGCTGTTGGTGTTCATGTGACCTCCTCCAAACATTTCCCATCTAACAATTATGAGGCTTCAACTGAAACTGAAAGGTGGCACACAAATGTTTTAAAAACCTTTTTGATAACGTTTGAATATTTGCAACAAACCTTGTCAAAAACAGACAAAAAGCAAAAACCAAGTGATCGTAGCAGCAATCGACACCAATGCCGTTTCACTTTTCGTTTAAAACAAACACATACGCATGTGCTGTGGGCGTCTAAAGGGTGTGAGACCAAAAGGCAAAGAGGCGCAATGTCTTGAATTGTCATGAGCTGCAACAGGCGGCCAACATTATTGTGAAAGGGTGCTGCAAAGCAGCAAGGCTCTTTGTCATGAGATAAAGGCCTGATTTAAGCAAGTCATTATGTGGAAAATGCGTTGATATGATCAGTCTTTCAGCCCGACCAACTTTTATTAACGATGGTGGCAATTCATTGGAAAATAAACACAAACTTTAACTTCAACTTGAAACTATTTGCCAAAGGTCAAATGATGAAAGGTATCTCTCTTGACCTGAAACGTATACTTTGCTCATCTTATTTGAAAAAAAAGTTACCCGATCGTGGGTGCAGATCCACACATTGTTTTTCGAACTCTTGCAGCAACCTCTCCTTGAACCTTTTTGTTTTTTTCAGAATTTCTAAACAAAGTGGAGACTCACTTAGAAACAATTTCAGAATTCTGTGACATTGTCCAAAGTGCAAGTGCATCCACACACGCTCAGGTGTCAACCACAAGCTCTGAACTGACCGCTTAATAGCTGCAATTCATACACGTTGTCAAAATTTCATGCGAAAGGTTAAAACAGTGCGCCATCTTTGGTGTGCAATGAGCGAGTTACTGCATAGCCACAAATATCGAAAACATTATTTTATTCAACGTTATCAGCTTAATCGTAAGCCAACATCAGGAACATTAATGAGACACAACAGTGACACAAAAAATTAAAGATGCAGTTTGAAGGCAATGCTGCTGTAGTACGTTATAGAGACCACCATCTAATAGCAGTAGGGGAATCGACTAGCAATCCATGTTGAGATCGGGTTAGTGTTCCTGTATTAAAAGAGACTCGAGGAGGATCATCTCATCTCAGCCACCAATTCAATCTTGGCTGCTCCAACTAATCATATGAATAACGAGTAACTTACAGGTTAGAAATGTTCTTCAATTGTTTTCTAACAAGTCTTTCCCTCGCCCACTTTGGGCTTCACAATATTTGCGGTAGTGAAGGGGATTTTGTGACACAATGCTCTCAACACAGCAAACTTACCAGACCGTGAACGACTTGGTGATGGATGTTCTTGAGTAAGTTGTTGGACATGATCCTCTGAAACAAGTTCAGATAGGTTAAGCCTCAACAAAATTTTGTAAAGGTTTCGCAAAAAAAATAATTCTAGTCTAAAGCTTTCTGAAGAAACATATATACGAGGATGAGTTACAAAGTAATTCAATTTTTCACTGCATTAAAAAAACAAATCATACGTCAAAAGTGTTTCAGAGAGTCACATATCTAGTACTTATCCACGTAGTTACCAATACTTTCAAAACTATGTTCCAATTTCGTTTTAGGACATGCATTTCAACTTAGCAAAACTCGGATGCTGGTTACGAAGTCATACTTGACAGCAGTTTTCAATTTTTATAGTTGCCATATTGTTTAAGTAACAGCAGCATCTTAACGCTTTTGTCAATACACCAAGAAGATGGTAGTCTGAAAGCGCTAAATCAGGTGTGCATAGAGGATGAGGTAGAGTTATCCAGCTCAAAAAAGTATTTGCTTCCCTTTCTCTGATTTTTGTCGGTTGGTGAGCATTGTAATGTTGAATAAATTTTTTTCATCTCTAAATTAAGTCTTACTCGACGGATTCTTCCCCTGAGTTTTTGGAAGGTGTTCAGTATGTGCTTCAACGATGATCGATTTTACTTTTGGGAAGAAATCAACAAGAAAAGACCTTTGGGCATTCCAGAACACAGTGCCCATGATTTTCCCAGCTGACGCCTGTAACTTGAACAATTTCATTTTGGAAACGTCGAATAACGCCATTGCATTAATCGCTATTGAAATTCTGACTCTTAATGATGTATTCAAGTCTCACCAACATTATCAGTTTTCTTAAAAATGTTTGATCTTCTACTGAGCTCAGTGTAGCAGCTAACCCTTACAGCTCTGTGCTCAGTTGCTGTTCATTTTAATCCAAATGGATGTGTAACGATGCCGCTATTATGAAATAACTTCACCCAAAGACATACTGTATGATTATCTATATCTGAAAAAACGCAACTCTCTAATTCATGAATATATGTTCCTCAATAGTGATTCCAAATTTCAACCCAAACGGATCAGAAATTGTGTATTCTGTGAAAAAATGCTACTTTTCGACACTCTATCATATAAATACTTTGTAAAAATTTAGATCACAAAAAATGTCTATTTGTTTGTAACATAACAAGGTCACTTCAAAAAACATTTTTACATCACATTTTTACCATAAAAATGTAAAATTTGTGGTTTTATAAACCACCGAATAATGCGATAAAAGTTGCTGAAAACCGAAAAATAGATGCTTGAAAAATTCCCGTTTGGTTGACTGGTTTCAAAAGTTTTCTATGCTACGATCATTTGCGTAATTGTGTTGATGTTCGAATAGTAAATAGCAAAATAAGTTTCCCTGTGAAATGTAAATGGTACAAGCTACGGCTTCCGAAGTTGGTTTTTGCAGCCCCAGCCCCCACCAACGAGTTAAAAATTAAGTGTTGCACGTTCGAAAAGCAATATTATGGCGTAAGCTGTTTTGAGCACTGCAAAAAACATTTTTTGCAAACTTCTACTTACATGCAAAAGTTTAAATTCTTTGCAGTGAGACATGTGGTAAATAAGAGTGCAAATCGCATGGAATCATCTTTCAAACAAGATGAGAAAACATTTCCTATTAGCAGACTCACCACTGGAATCGATGAGCAGGCCGCAGTAGAATCTCCGTGTCAGCGACCAGCTTTGGGAAAAGAACCTGCCGCTGGTAACGAGTTTGGGCAGACGAGGCGAATCTGGCTTGGCTGATATGTTAAACAAATGCAACGCTGCGAAAAACTCCTGCAAGCTTTCGTGGGCAAAGAAAAGGTTCTGTCCCTCTTCGAATAGCCTTTGCGGTGATCGCGCCTTTCCAGCGACAGAAATTACGAGGTCTTTGACAGTGTCAACATCAAGACCTACTTCCTGTAGGTGGTCTGTAGTTATTAAGACGGAGTCGCGTTGAACAGCGTCGTAGGCCACTTTTGCTAGCTTCCTTTTCATTTCTTGCACGTTGAAACCTCCCCGCCGTTTTTCGGACTTGGCCAAATTTTCCACCATGATGGAGTAAATTTTTGTCATTGTCCAGTTCTTTCGAAATCCAGCCTCATGTGCAGACAACAGGACGCCAATGACAATGTGCAACATTAGGGGATTGTGGCAAAGATGCAGCACTTGAGGGGAACTAGTCTCCAGAGCATTCCACAGTTCGGAGGCTCGTAGCTCGGTCAAAGCGTAAAACAAGAGTTTCATGTTTTTATCAGTTAAATCACGAAGCAAGATGGTAACGTCAGGTCGGAGGCAATGTGGGATAGTGAGCAGCTTGTGAGGTCTGGTCGTGAAAATCAGTCGAACGTCTGGAAGCAACTGCTTTGCAAACAAGCTGCCAATTAACTGTGACACAGTTTGCTTTGCGCAGTCGCTACGATAGTTCGGATAATTTTCCAGCTTCCATTTCGCTTGATCAAGGCCGTCAAAAATAATGATGCACTTTTTTTGATTTACAACAATCCAACTGTAAATATCAGCGCACGTCTCCTTGTCCAGGTGCGGGTAGACCTTGTCGATGAGCAACTCGCGCAGGGTCATCCGCTCCTCACCGTAGTTCATGTGCTGGAACTTCATGTAAAAACATGTGGTCTTTGCTCCGCGACACAAGCGCTTTGACATGGTGGTCTTGCCGGCTCCTGGCAACCCTGTCAGGGCAATGGATTTGGCGCGCTCAGGAAACAGAGTCAAAATATCGTCGAACGAAATTCCTCTGCTACGATCAGGAGTCGGTTGCTGCCGAGAATCCACAGGTGCGCTCCACACACCGTCGCAATAGAAGACTTTGACCAGCTGCGGATGAACCACCGGAATTTTACCAGCATTTAGCTTGCAAAAATCTTCATCCCGATCCAAGCGTTGAGATTGCAAAGTCATTAGTTCGTTGACGACTTTGCGGTAATCCTTATCTGCAGAAGCAGGCAAGGGCTTTAAGCTGACAAGATGTTGCAAGTGATCACAATCACATAGAGTTAGCTACACGAGGCAACACAACTTCGACCAAACTTAAAACCGTTTTTTATTCATTAATATGCTAAATTTTAATCAAAATTTCAGCCCTGGCTTTACGAATCAAAATTCATACAACCAATTACAAACCAAAATTCATACGTGAACGAAAACAAAATTACAATTTCACAACATATGGACTTACATGGAGTGGCACAGCAAAACCATAAGACTAAACGTGTTGCAACCACTTGCTTTCTCACTCCTGAGTATAACTTTTCTGCTGCGAAAGGTGATAATCAAATAAACCAACCTTCATGGGTTGAACTTTTCATAGCCAGACACAGTAAAACAGGGGTTCTTGAAGTTTGCCTTAATTTAATTTAATTTAATTTATTTGTTTATAGCAGATACGAAGTCCATAGTATGAACACACACACTGCAGAACGCAGGTTGATAAAAACAGACAATACAGAACGTACTACAAGGCATTGGAGCCGGCGAAATCACAGGGTTACAGACACTTTTTGCAACTGCATTGAAGACAGAACCATAGGGTAACAGACACATTCTTAACACTATTGTTAGCTAACACGTAACACTTGTTACAGCACTACTGCGGAGTAGGGCGCTAATTACTAACTTGGTCTAGTCTAGGTAACATGCGAAAGCGTTGTGGCTCGACACGCCATCGATCAAACGGACACTGCAAAGTTCGATCACTCAATCACAGAGTAAAATGCGATTGTAGTGTTCAAAGAATAGTGACGAGTACAAACAATCTGACTGCATCAAAGCACGTAACCATAAG
>Ga0210059_1000791_pt1 | contig 43608 bp, 31 predicted proteins | sample Ectturendosymbi2_FD_188042 | JGI IMG/M metagenome (GOLD analysis project Ga0210059, IMG submission 188042) | Ecteinascidia turbinata endosymbiont from Florida, USA - Sample 2 (SPAdes) (version 2) | ecosystem: Host-associated > Tunicates > Ascidians > Unclassified | place: Key West, Florida... | reverse complement strand
TTCATTGAAGTCTCTGCTGGAAAGGTCTTGGCGTCACCCTTACGGACCTTGCCTTTATGACATCACCGATTTCTATCATTACGCCATGCATCCCCTCAAATTTCTACACACCACTGAGTGGAACCCTGCAGAAGTGTTTCAAATTGGGTCCCGCACTTGCTAATGCCGGCAATGCATGGCCCCCTTATCTCCATAGGGCTTAAGGCTATCCATTAATGGGGTTGCTTAGAAAAAACATTTTCAAAATGGGGTTGCAGAACAAAAAAGTTTGAGAAGCCCTGGTCTAAATGACATTTCAGAGGTGCAACGCTCCCTTCGAAACCCAAGGTATGAAGAGTTTTCTGGCCTCTGTGGTGTTCCAAAGTGTGAGTGCATTTACAACCCGGCGTGAGTCACCCCTGGACATGTAAGGGCGTGACCTTGCAAAACTTCAAATGAATAGTCACCTTGCAAAACTTCAGGTCTCCTGCAAAGAAGTGAAAGGTAGATCATAAAAGTGCGATCCACAGTAAATCAAAACAGCTTCACTTTAACATGGTGCAAAATGAATGTGATCTCAAATGAATGTGGTCTCAAATGAAAAAGTCTCAAATGAATTGGTCTCAGTAGTCGTGGAACTGCAAAAATGATATGTGAACTAAATCACTATTTGCAGACTTAGAACTGTCAGAATGCCACAAGTTTCTAAGCACAGAATGTCATGATAAAAAGCAGGCCCCCTAGCCAGGTTTAAAGGTTTGGAGGGCAAAGAATACTGTTAGGGGGTAAGGTTTTTGTTTTTATTACGGCGTATGTTTAAAACAAACTTTTCTGGGCACAATAAAATTGGGACACTGTCCCTGAATGCCCCCATGGCTACGGGCCTGGCACAAAGTAAGAGGTACATCTAATTCCAGCAAATGTGTAGGCTGTTGACTGTAGAAATAGTAGTTTTAGGACTTGTTTTTATTCAGATTCATAATAACACGTATAGGTTTTTACCATTTTATGCATTTAAGTTATACTTTTGTGGAAGCTGAACTAGTGAAAGCTGCGCTACAATTTCTTCATCTTTTGAACCAGTTCTTCTAACCACTGCTTGGCTGCACTAGATCTCAGGGCAGCAGGCCATGCAGTGCATGAGGAGGTTCATGGATTGGTCAAGAGCAACCACTGCGATACAATAATCAATTTTAGCAATGGACTTCGCACCAAAAAGGCTGGCAAGCTTGTATTTTTGTACAAGCTTCTTAACATGCCATAAGTGTTAATGAAGTTGATGAACTGATGGTTTGAGTCATTTCAAAAAATATTTCGTTTTATACACCCAGGGGCGTAACGAGGAGGACAAGGGGGGCACAATTCCCCAGGCACCGAATCACTATGAGGACACTGAATCACTGCAGGGGTGCCAAATGGGTGTGGGTGGTGCTGAAAAGTCCTAAAAAGGCCACATGTACATCCTTCAATGCAGTAAATGTGCTTCTGAAAAATCTTAGGTTCGAATATGGGGATGCTAAACTTGCTTCTTGCCTCGGGCGCCATCTAACTTTGTTACGCCCCTGTGTGTACCAGTACTGGTGGTATGAACTGATTTGCTTTAAGCATGGTGCATGAGTGCAAAGTAAGTTTGAATGAAAGTTCAGCTGAATTCTAGTTGCTGTGCTAGAAAACAAAGCACAAAAGTTATATTAAAACAAACTCCTTAACATAAAAATTTTTACTTATTAGACCCTCTGCACATAAAATCATAAAAATCTGATTTAAATCAAAAAAATCAAGATTCCGATTTTTATGAAAAATCATGATTTTATCAACCCTGATTGAAACTGATAAAAGTACAGCACTACCGAATGATTTTGTAGTATTAGTAGAATATATGTTAGGTGCAAGCAAAGCCGGCTGTTGAAGAGCATTTTTTCTTTGTTGTGAGCAAAAATACTTGGTTTGATTGAAATGCAGTAAGATATGTATACTTTTTTCCAGAGAGCCGTTTGTGACGAGTTCGTTAAATTGTCAATACACTGTTGAATGGTGGACAGAAGCTGCATGCCCAGTCGAGTTTGTTACACATTCTCACTGCGGGTTGGACATCGCAAGACATGGGATTTCACTCGATCTGACTCCTTTAACTAGGAAAGAAAAAGCATGTATGTTTAGGTGGAGAAAGTCCATGTGTGTACGAACTCCTTTGACTTGGTAGCAAGCGTTTCGGCATGTTTGCAGTTGGCATCGTAATGGAACAGTACTCTAAATGTTTAATAAAGCCATAAAAGCTACTACATGTACCACACGCTAAAGATTTGAACTCATTATTGTTGTGTTTATTTCCAGACAAGATTCAAACAAATGATAACGACCAGACGAGTTATTTCTTAAACGTATGTTCTGCAACAGGAATATCGTGTGGACAAGGAAAAACATCGAACGCAGTCTGCCAGACTACAAGTAATGCCTGAATAATACGTACGGTTTCTTTTCAGTTTCAGACGAGTCTGCTCTTGATATTCATCACGCAACTAAACCTCCACTGCGAATTAACCGCGGTCAGCCTGCTACGCAATTAGGTTAAAAATGGGGGTGCAGATTAGGTGAAGTTAGTTTGCTGCGTGTGTAAAACAAATTCTCTAATCATTGGTGCTCGTTAACATCGCGTATTTGACCATGAACATGAACGTTCGCGTAGTGCACGTATGAAGTACACCTTTGTCGTTTTGTTGCTGACTTCTGTTTGGCTTGTTTTTCAACCTAGTGTTTAAATTATTAGATTTGTCGTCATTCCTGTCATTTCCCGTTTTTCACTTCAAAAAACTGCGTGTGTTCAACACTTGGTTTTTCACACGATGTACATCTGGGATTAAAACAAAGTATTTGCGCTGTGCTGTCATCCATGTAGTGTACTGTTTATTTTCCTTCCATCTAGTGTCGAATTAGGTTGTCCACCTAGGTCCTGGGGCAGGGGCACACAACCTTTATTCCCGACCGCATTACGTGTATCTTTATGAATTACGACCGCCAGTGAGTTTAAGGTTTCATATTTTTGCATTGTTTTTGTTCTGCTTCCACACACTGAGCCTAGCCTGCTTGCACACGTATTTTTTGCCGTCTTTCTATAACGAGTTTTCATTAATGTGCAGTGGCGACTCAGGCTCTCATCGGGATCAGCCCGAGTCTGCGATTGCGATTTGCACCGCAGAACGCTAGCTTGCTTGCTTTGCATATTAGTGACACCACCCACAACACCATATAAGTTTGTTAACTCAGGCTTTCTTGATTGGCCCGTGTCACTGTTCATATATTTTCGTTCCATGTCTGGCCTTTCGCGTTCATGTTGCAGGTGATCTGAATCAAAAAGTATCGTTCGTAGCAAGCGTTCTCTCGACTTCGCTCGCGCTTTACTCGGGCTCACCTGTAGAACCCGAGCTGCCCTCTGCAATTAAGTATTTTTAAAAATATAATTTATATCAGATTGAATGTTTTTTGAAGCAATGGATTTGTATACCAATCTGTGGACAGTTCTCATTCGAGCATGCCAGTAGCCACCGCAGTGCCCCCGCAAATTTCGTTGTGCCCAAAAATTGCTTTAAACATACAATAAAAACAAAAATCTTATCCCCCTAAAAATGTATTTTGCCTCTCCATACCTTAAAACCTACTAGCTACGGGCCTGCATTCAAACATGATTTCAAACGAACAACAAATTTGTCCAGTAATGGAATAGTAGCTGGGACCAAAGTCTTCACGACGTTGTTAAATTGTAAAATACTTCAGTTTCATTATACTCCCATTTTTTACGGCGTTTGTAGCGTCACGAGTGGCCCGCGATGCTCATCTCCGCTCGCTTGCGCCGGACCACCCGGTTACTTTCATAGTGAATGCTGCATTGATAGCGAGCCAACGACAGCACCGCGTGTGATGAATCGTTTCATTGTACCCACCCATCGACGCCGAGCACCAGGCTGGTCAGGCCGCGGGTAGTGCTTGTTAAGTCTTGGGTATGACCCGATCAGGAATGAAACCCAACTTTACTACCATGCAGCTCAAGAGGCACGTGCTTAAAACAATGTACCGACTCTTATAAAGCAAACTCGCGCTGAGATAATTTCGAAGTTAGCCGAACGAATGCTAAGCGTTCCGTTGTTTTTTTAATTATGTAAGGTTCTTTTGTTCGTTTTGATACTTTTTTCGCAGAACCGTTTCCGTTAGTAGTATCTGCAAATTATGATGAACCGCTACGGTTTGAATCGTGCAGAAAACCGTGTTAAGCTTTGGTATGTGTGCCCACACAGGGGCGCAACCAGCTCTTCATTTCGGTGGGGGGCAATTTTCATGAAATTTCATTCGATGACGTCATCGTGGTGATTCAACCGTGCTACAACTTTTTCGCAAACGGTCACAGATTAAGTTCTCTTCGCAACATTTCCGAAAATGAGAACTTTTCAGTTTAATCAAGATCAGGGGCGTAGTGCTGAAAAAGATGTGTGGGAACGCAGTTCCCACGACAAATAAAAAGGAAGACTGCACCAAATAGTTCGAATAAAGTGAGCATTCGCCGAAAAGAATTTCTGCACTGGATCTTCCTGTTTCACTGCACACTTTTGACTAGCTTCCTGTTTCACTGCAGACTTTTGACTAGGAAGTTTAAGGCTATGAGCTTTCAGGGCTTGCACTGGTTGCAAAAGTTGGGTATGGTAAAGCGTCATTTGGAGCTAAAAGTGGTGTAGTAGGTAGGTGCGTTCAATAGTTGACTAGCACTCATATGACACTTTACTGAACTCTTTTTCCCAAGCCGAGGTACTGGTACCAACCCAGGAAGACACTAAAACGTGAAACAGTGCTCACGCTAAATTTACTTAAAAACTATCAGGTTTCGAACCGAAAATGCAACTAAACAACGTTTCTTTAAGCAATGTCCTACGTTAATAATGGTGATACATTTGCCCCTAACAAAAATAATGAAAAGGTCGTGAAACAAGCTGTTTGACGTGGCCACAATCTTTTTTAATAGCAACCAACATGTCAAGATTTCTCTTATCACTTTGATAGTTTCAACAGTTTGCACGGTTCAACAGTACCCAAATGTTATAAAGTTTCATGAGGCCAAATTGAGGCCTGTCTCAGAAAAAAGTGGTACACGAAGAAAAGGATAAAAAATGCCTTAGAATTAGCAACATTTTAAACAATCTCCCGAGTTTTGGCAATTCCAGCGTATTTGTGGTTAAATGCCAATCATTTGCGAAATTTTTGATCAGATGGCCTGTCTCAAGATAAATCTTGTATGGAGATAATTAACCAGTAGGACAAAGAAAAATTCAAATAAGACTTCTTAAATATTATTAGAATGTAAAATTTCATCTTTATTCTTTGAAAGTTTCTGCAAATGTTAAAATTGCCATGCAATATATATAAATTTTCCGGGGGGAATAGCACCAAATGCACCCCCCTGTTTGCGCGCCTGTGCCCGCACATATTTCCGTCTCGTGATTTTCTAGCGGAACCCCTATACTGTATGTGTTCACCATGACGTGCGCTCTTTCGCTAAGGTGCATGCCTCTTGCTTGGTTGGTTCCGGTTTTCGTAACGTACGTTGAAATCTTAGCACACTATTGCTCTTTGCAGGATCAAACTCTAGAGGGTTCATTGCCGGTGATGCTGAAGAATATACCGTGCAGTATGTCGATGGTCAACTTTCACTCGTATACAAACACGGCGACCGCTGCGGTGGAAACGGTTTCAGACGAAGTTCAGTCATTTTGTTTCACTGCAACGAAACTGCAGGTTGGTTTTCGTAATGAACAACTGCCATGTTGTGTTGTTTGTATTGTAATGTTTCTTGTGGAAAACTAGGGAAGTTGTGCTTGGTATAAATACGAAACTGCTTAGTTGTTATGGATAAGTTTGGTGCAGCATGTCACCGAATCTGACGAGACTGCGCAGTGCTCAAGTCATTTTTATTTCCATGATTATTACCCTCCAACAACTCGGACACGTAATGGTAAAACGAAGTATTGGTCGCAGAATTGTGCAAAATGTTATATCGTGTAGGCATTAGATTCATTTAGAACGGTTATATCCAAACGGTTATATCCAACCCGCGGGCCAGTCAAAGGTTTAGTGCGCCCCAGTTAACTTTTCATTATTGTGTGTTTACAACACAATGACAGCCTGTCTTTATTTTTATAAACTCAAATTCGATATTTTTGAAGCAATGGTCTTTAATGCCTGGTTGGAACAAGCTGTCAATTCCATCGACTTCTCGCACGCAGCCGCAAGGCGTGGAGCACCATGAATAAACGTACTGGCAGGTCTGGACACTCCTGTCTGTGCCCCGTTTCAGCGAACTCCATCGCTTCACAACACGGAGAACGTGTCACTAAAAAAACGGACCGCGAGCCTTCGAGGCTCGTCAACAAGGAAGTATCCGATCATTGGAAAGTCCGAACACATAAGGGAGATAGTATCTCTGGCCCCTTCACGTCAGGAGGGGGTTGTTAACGCCCTCAACCACCTGGAGCTAGGAATTAGTTTCTATTTTCCTGGAGTTTACACTCCACGCCAGATCAGCTCTCAAAGCCTGGTTGTGCAGTTTCTTCACTTCCTGCACGCCCCAATTCAAAATTCACAGGATCTGCAGAAGAGCACCAGTAGTTGCGATACCTAAGCCCAATAAGCCATTGGGGAACTCAAGGAGTTATTGCCCAATATCTCTACTGTTGTGCCCTTCAAGATCCTCGAGAGACTCATCTACACTTGTGTCGAACCAATCATTGATCATTTACTCCCGCAGGAACAAGCGGGCTTTTGACAAGGGAAGCCGACCGTAGATCAGGTCACCTTGCCGACGCAACACATTTGGATAGCTTTTTGGGTAAGAAAAAGGCCGGATCTGCGTTTGTCGATCTCACAGTAGCCTACGACCCTGTATGGCGGACACATGGTTCGTATGATCATGTAGCTGATTGGTAATCGCAGTTTCACCTTTACAACAGGTAACAACAAACGGAGCAGGTTACAACGCCTCAAGAATGGCGTCCTGCAGGTATTCGTCTTAGCACTTCTTCTTTTCAACATCTACATCTCTGACTAGCCAATCACCCTAGCAATCGTGCATGCTGATGGACACTGGCAATCAGTGGAAGGAGTGCTCAGCAAAAACATGACGATGACGACAGTAGGTAAATACCTCCAGACGTGGAAGCTGAAGCTCAGTGCTACAAAAACGGTGTCGGCAGTCTTCCACCTCAACAACAAGGAAGCTGAACGTGAGGTGAAAGTCATCTTCAACAACGAAACCCTACCTTTTTGCTCCGAGCCCGAATATCTTGGAGTAACGTTGGACAGTACGTTAACGTATCGCCGACCCCTCGAGTCACTTCGCAAAAAGCTAACATCATGCGTCGCACTCTTCAGGTGGATTTCTGGCTGGGGTGCTGGAGCAACAACGCTGCGAATAACCATCTTATTCAACAGCAGAGAACTGCTTTCCTGCCTGGTGCCGCAGTGTCTCATTGATCCTGTCTGTCATGAACGACGCTATACGAATTGTGACTGGATGCCTGCGTCCTGCACCAGCGGACAACCTTCCAATCCTCGCGGGCATCCAACCTGCTGAGCATCGTCACAAAGGAGCCACTTCGTCGCCAGCACACCGTGCTATTAGTCCTGGACGCCTGCTCCACTCAGCAGCACCCACCTATCCATCGAGTGGAAATGCATGGCTCCTCAAATCGAGACACTTATTTGTACACGGCGCTCAACAATTCATCAGTTCATGTGATGGCAACAACAACAACAACAACAACAAAAATGTGTGCTCTGGGCGGATCACCGATGGTGTGCGGAGTGGTTGGAGAACACTACGATACTCTGTACTTCGTCCTGTCATCCCCGACATCGGCACCCACCCTGCGAGAATGACTCTGCCAAGAACAGTGGGATTTACTTAACCGCCTCCGCACCGGTGTTGGACGTTTGCGTTCCTGCTTACGTAAATCGGATATGGCCCCTTTCTGCGGCTTGTGAGTGTGGCGCAGTAGAACGGATCATTGAACATGCTATCCTCCACTGTCCAATCCATCGACCACCCCATGGATTGCATGGCCTGAAGGTTCTGGAAGACAATCGAATGGCTGGTCAACACCTGCCCCGAGATCTAGTGCCACCTAGCAGCGGATAAGAACTCGCTCAAACGATGAAGAAGATGTATTACGCACTGATAGACTTCCACATATCCACTGCCACATCGGTTCAAAACTGATTTCTAGGTTTTTTATTTCTACTCACGTGTTCCTCTGCACTAAACGGATTCCTTACTAAGCTTGCTGTTTCATCAGCGATAAAATTTGCCTATGGCATCGCAATTTATGAGTGATTAAAAGTACCATGCAGTTGTTCATTGTGCGGCCCTCACAAAGATAGTGACATATTTTTTAGCCCAGTAAGACATTTCGGTTGGACATGGCTGATTTAGAATAAATACCTCAATGAATTGTATTTGTATATATATTAAAGACAAAAACCTTGTGGTTCAGTGAATTTGAAAGATATTTCTGAAATCATCAACCAACCAAAATGCCGAAGATCCAGATTGACTTAAAAATGTCAACTTTCGTAGAGCTTCATTTAGACAGGAGTTTAAGCTAAAGGTTTGGGTATATCGCAATTGCTTTATAATGAAAGACAGGTATATGCGGCATCCTGACTGAAACCAGTCAAGGAATGGAACCAGTGAATTACAACAAGTGATTAAAGATTCATTGCACGTGGTGAACGGCACGTTTAGTGGTAACTGAATTGGTAGTAAGCCAGTTGTTACAGTAAGAGGAAGTCCTCTTTACAGGAAGTTTGAAGCCACATGCTGACGAAAGCTATAAGTTATATTTTTGGCTATATATCACGCATTCTCTCAAAAAATCATCATTTGTCCGTTTTACTTTTACTTTTGGCAAAGTAGCCTTTCAAACTGCTTTAGAGTTGCCAGGCTGCTTGTGCGAAGCGCACCCACTTCGTTTGCGGAAATAGCTTACGGCAATTGACATACTTTTCCAATTTTAGGTCTTGGGTCACCGTCGTTCAACCATGAACTGCACTGTACTTACTATTTTGACTGGCCTACTAGTCTGGCTTGTGTGGACCAGCCTGTTTGTCATGTGACAGATGCGAACGGCCAGCTGTTTGATCTTTCATCGCTTTCGAAAATACCAGGTACATCTTGTTAATTTTAAAAATCGGTTTTGCAGACATGATTCCCTGTTTGAATTTTCCATTTGCGCATTGCTATTTAAACCAGTGCACATAAAAATCAATTGCAGTTTTCACTTTGTTAATGCAACAGAAATTTTGCGCTTTTTACTCCCTTAGAGCCGCGAAATTCCCGCAACCCAAACATTTCGTGAGCATCTAATTTTGTGGAAAATACTTTGCAATTAAATATCAATTTCAAGACATAGAATTGACAGTAGCAATTTTCTTGCACAAAATTGTTTGAAACATAGCAAATAGAACAGTAAACGATTGCATTTAGTTTGTCTAGTGAGAGTGGCAAATTTAAAATGTAAATTTAAATTTTTTGAGACCCAGAAGGGAAAGTCTAGCGACCCAAATCGGAGTCGCGACTCACTATTTGCGGACCCTTGCTTTAGACCACTTTCTTGTTTTACGTAATGAAAATCCTGAAACGGGTCAATTCATCAGAACTCACCGTGTGTCTGTGGTGTTGCTACGTTCAGTGTTTTTTAAGTCATTTGATAGACAAACGGTTTCTTAAATTTCTCCAACAGTCTCTCAAAATACAGTAGAACCTCGGTTTACGACAACTACCAAACTACACTAAAATCTCTCTTACGACGACCTCGGTGTTTAGATAAACTAGTTGCGATCTCTTAACATTTCGTAGCGGTCACCAAAACCACACAGCAAAAAACTCCCATGTATCACAAAAGAAGTTATTCAATGACATGTGCAGTTCACACCCAAGGCTAGTAGTTTAGAATTCCCTACTCTTTTAGAAGTCTGGTGAATGTATAGGATGTCATAGCTCCACTCATAGGCCATGGGTTGGGTTGTTTTCAGTTGCTTGGAACAGACGTGTGCCCTATTTGGAAGTAAGACTTAGTAGCCTTGGTTGCGAACGACTGTATTTGGGTCAAATTAGTGTGATTTTGCCTTAAAATGCTCCGCACCCTAAAGTTACAAGCATGAGGTTTTGATCAAACGACAGCCGTAAGAATACAACAAGAGTCGTGTGTTAAAATATAAGACATGTTTATAGAGTGTTTATTTGGATCGGTCCTAGATGCTTAAGTGGTACTATTTTGCGTCACTTTATTTGTAATCTTTGAAAAAATGGAGTTTTATCTTGTAATGTTAAAAGAATATTGTGTAAACTGGTCGCATATACGCGATTACCATGTTGCCATTTGCGGTTCGAATAAAATCCACCATAGTAAAAAGTTTGATGTTACCAAATTTTCTTCAGTTTCATTCTTTCAAATCATAGGCTTGTTCACCTTAACAATTAGTATAGAATGTACTTGAAATTTTGCATACCCGGAGTAGCGCATGCTTGGATGACAATTAAGGCTTCCTTAATGTATACCTGCACAAGCAGGCTTATTTCAACAATTCGGTGATATACCCCTCTTTTCCAACTAACCCTTACAGTTTGCCATGTCTGTTCTGAACTGTCGCGACCAAACGAGCTCATCTTCCAAGGCTCGTCCTGCTGTCGTCCACTTCACTGTAAACCCGTGCGTGGGGTTTACTTCATAGGGTCTTGCTGGCGAGCTGCATGCAACAAGTCTTTATGCAACGTAATTGACGTTCGTTTAAACTCGGTGGCTAGCCCAGCATTGTGCACGCTTCATTCTCGTCCATTTTTGACGAGCGATTGTGCTTCACTTCGATTTCATACGTGACGAGTTCAATTGCTCTGGCAACTGTCTCTGTCAATATCTCCGTGTAGTGGTAACTTCGAGCACATCAGTTCGTTGTCAATGTGTAACGGTAACGAAGCTTGGTGCTTTCGTCAATCTTCCTATCGAACTTGCCTGTGCGTGTATTTAAAGCAGCGGACTTTTTTGAAGGTGATGGAAACTGGGAGGCGCTGTCCGGTAGTGACTCTGGTGACTCGCAATCTCGACCGAGATATTTGATTAACGTTTGCGGGTAAGAGCGCCACGTTTACTTGGTTTTCGTTGCCATACAATCAATGCGCTGCTTCGTACATTGCTAGCGAAATGAAAGCATATGCGGACCGGCATTTCGCTGAGTTTATGCTTTTTAACTTGCTTCGACAGGGAGCTGTTGAAAGATCGCCTGACAGTTGGTTGCGCTCCAGGCTCAGCCGCTTGTCAAATCAAGGACGGCAAGTCATCCGTCTCGTTTGGCTCCGTGAACCGTTACAACCTTACTATGAGTCTGGTAAAAGAATAGCATTTGTGTGTTTTCGCATCCGTATCGTCTGATTGGCTTTGGTAATTACATTTTGTATCGTCAAATCATTATTTGTCAAGCTGTTAGATTACAAGCGCTGAAATCAGCGCCGGGTTTTGCTCTATTTTTGTGCAGGACAACAGGCTAATGATGATTTATTCTGATGGCGGTGATTGCGGAGAAAACCAATCAAAAAAGAAGAAAACTTTCATAACATTTTATTGCAGGCCAGGTATGTTACCGGCGTAAGTCACTCTCGTTGGTGATTTTTGCGACACTAGATAGCACGGTAGCCAAAATGGTATTAGACCTGAGAGTTGATGGATTTTGCAGTGGCTTATTGTTTTGTCTTGAACGAAACAATACTTTCGTGTAAGTTTCAGATTTGAAAAATGACGTTTTTGCTCATCTCTGTGCGTCAAAAACTGTGCTTACATGTCTTAAATATGTTCTTTCTGCGGCATGTTGCTATAGTACTACAGAAAACTTTGAAAAGTAGTGAGAATGCCAAAAACTGAGAACCGATACCACATTGTTAGAGGTAAATCTGTTTTTTGGCCCATGTCGTTTAAAAATCACGCTGCAGCCCGAGTTTAACAATGGCAACATACAATCCCCAAACATTCTTGATTGTTTCTGGTGGGATACAGCATGTGTCGCGTTGTGAGGTGCAAAGATGGGTTGTTTGGAAGTTTTCGTGCATTACCAAGAACGTGTACTGCGATTTTTACTACAGTATTACGGGTTTTATTGATTTTTGGACTTTGGCACACAATTTTCTCTCCTAGTGTTTCATCTGATATTCAAAAAACAGGGAAATAAAGCCATTTGTGGCTGTTTCATGGCAGGCGATTTGGAAGCAAGTCCAGTTGTAAAATATTTGTCGTCGGATAAATGCGAGTTACATTTGAGCTGGTACACTGCTGCTGCCTGTCCCGTGAAAGCCGTGCATGGTTCAAACTGCCTTGTCTCGGACGAAGAATCTGGTCTGACGTTTGACTTGCGTCGTCTTCAGCATTCAAAAGACAGAGGAGTTTATCAGGTGAATGGTAGCACTGGGGTTGTTGTTCATTCTTTATTTTTGCGATAAACAAATCATTAGTGCACTGCTGATGACTCACTTATTTTGTTGCTGTTTATTGTAACACCGATGTGCTTGCCTAAACGGTCATCATTTTGGTGTTAGAAAGGCTGTGCCTGAAAATAAGTAGTTCTCGTTGTTTGCTTTCACACTCCCAAAACTAAAATCACGAGATAAAAGATACCTTATGTTTTTAGAAATTCGGCACCTGGCACTGATTTGACTGAAAGCAAAGAGACAACATTTTTTACTAGAGTGGTTCACTTTTAAAAAATTGTCTAAATCACTGTGTTTTTGTGCATGATCCATTAAATTTCGTCAAAGCTACGCTCAGTGTAAATGGTTTCTAAAAACTATTTGCAGTACATTGTCGACTGTTAGTGCTGCCAAGATATGCTCACGTGCTGATGCACACGACACATGTCTTTCACCGAAGCATGGCTGCCAAGCTTGTTTGTTTATGTATGTCTTCAAACAGTCTTATAGTCGTCATCACCACCTCAAGCATGGAAATGGTGGCATAAATAGTGTTTTTATTCCTTAATAATGGTCTTGACTCCTGAAAAGTGTGAGTTCTGAACTCATTAAGTTCCTGACATACTCGCTTCCTGGTCTCTGAAAATCCTTATCACGTGCAGGTCACGACTGCGCAGTACGACTATTACGTGAGCGTTTGTGGAGCTTTGACCCAGACCCCATGCAACGATGTCTCTCACAATCCCGCTGCTTGCCAAGTGGAACGCGGCGGCGAGAGGCGGCACTTCACACTGGGAAAACCATCAGGTAGCCTGACTTGTTAGAGCTGTTGTTAGTTCATCCAGCGTAGCTATTTCTCTGACCTTGTTTGCGAACTTTGACAGCTAACCTGACGTACTACAACGGATTCATTAAGTTGCTGTATGGAGAAGGCGACTTCTACAGGGACCGCAAACACCGCCGCTCCGCCCAGATCTCGTTTCTCTGCGACACAAAAGCCGGAGCCGGACATCCCCAGTTTGTTGGCGAGGGCAATCACACCTATGTGTTTAACTGGTAAGATCGCTTAAGTATTTCCTGTTTGTCCCGTTCCAGAAGCCAGCTTGCGTCGAATGAAGGTGTGCGGCTTCGCGTTGGTTCTGTGAACAGTATGCGTCTGATGGGCACTGAACAATCTGAGCTCTTGCATTGTTCGCGCAGGGTATTTCAAAGGTATGGTCAGGGCGACCGTTCAGAAAATTTGAGAAACCGCGGCTATTTTATCTAAATAAGTAGAAGTTGCGAATACCAATAAACACAACTTATTTGTTATTAGCGGTGCAGATTTTGGCAAATGTCCTTCCCAGGTTTGTAGAAGCAACAGCAGGTGTCTTGGCTTTACTGCAAATCAACTGCTGTATATTTAAATTGCTAGCTTGTCAGAGCATGAGCGTTTACGTTTCGACGTTTTCCGTGAAATAACATGCGAACCTTAATGTTCAAAAATTTGAAACCACTACTTCGTATTCACGTTTGTATAACCTCAACGAAAGCCTAATCCTGAACCTGTTTTGTCATGATGACTTAACTGCTAAACAAGGTAACCACAGTTTGAAATATCACACTGTATACCAGTGTTTCCCAAACTTGTTTGACTGCGAAACACTTCTCAACACAGTTTTCTTTAAACGACACGCCGAAACTAATGACTTAAACGTAACTAATAACTTAAACGAAACGTCCTCTTCGGAAGAGTTATCATACACTGTACGCTTGTTTTTCTTAGCCACTACAGTATAATATGGTCAGCTGACTTGGTGACCTCCGGGTCTTTCCGTTGGCCATGTAAAAAAAACAAGCATTGTCTGTCTGTCTAATAGAAACAAATCATACAGTAACGCACACAATTGTACAGTCACTGACCAACTCAACGGCACAAGCATCAAGCGCACTTCGGCCAGGGCTGGTAAGCTGGAACCCATCAAGTTTCAGGATCAGGCTCCAGTCATCTAAAGTATTTTGGCTCTAGTTCTGGTTCCAAAATAATTTGGTCCAGTGAAAACCGAAAACCATTGTATTATTCGCATTCTCGTATAATTGTACCAAATGAGGTGTCACGAAATTATGTATTTTGTGGATCTAGGAGGCCGCGTGCAATTTACACATGCGGCAATCTTGGAACTCGTTAGAGATGCCAGGATTTTATTAAATGGCTTCCGCCACAAAATATATCAAGGTTCCGGCTCCACAGCCCTGTGTTTACGGCATATGCCGCAGAATTCAATACCGCAACAGATAGTCTGACAATACAAACTCACTACAGAAATTTTTCCGCACACCTGTGACTCTCTCGCGGCACACAGGTTTGGAAGCACAGCTGCATACTGTCAGAAATCAAAGAATGTCTCGTGGAAGTTCCTACAACGGGGAGGCACTGTTACGTAACAGACGAGGATGCGTTACGAGCGCTTGTAGTCAATGGAGAATTCTATTGCTAAGGTGTTGTGTTGAAACTTTGTAGGTTTTAAATGTGGGCGCTTCTGAGGCAAAATATCCACTTCGAACGCCCATATAGTGGTCGGAATTTTGAACGGCAAGGTGACTGCTTCGCTGAGGTAATGAAAAATCAGTGGGGTTCATTCGGCACTGACAAAAAGTGGCCGTAGTAGCAAGATGCCTGCTTTACCAAGGTAGTCATAAAGCGAGGTTCTACTGTGTTTTGAGAGACCGTTGGAGAAATTTAAGAGACCATTTTCGCCCCTCAAAACACCCGAAACACCTCGTGCAGGTACACGTCATACGTTTGCCCCGCTGGCTCTGTTCAGTGTATGGTGACCGACCCTGCGACGGGAAGGCAGTATGACTTGTCGAGTTTGGCAAAGTCTGAAGACGACGAAGACGCCAACTGGTCCGTTGTTGGAGATACCGTAGCCGGAAAGGTATGCTGGGTGAAAAAGTTTGTTTTTCGGACTTATTGTTTTTCACTGTAAGATTTTGCGGACGCGAGAATTCGTGCCTGTAACTTATGATTCCAACTGCCTTTCAGCGAGTAGTGTACAACTCATTAAAAAATTTAATATGTTTGTTTCGCAAACGTTTTGTTACGGTTCGTTCCAGTTGATAGTTGTTGATAAAGTCAAAGAATAATGCGTGCAGGGCAAGCGGAAGTACTACCTGAACGTTTGTCGTCCGGTCAATGAAGTGCAGGATTCCGGCGAAATGGGCTGCGACGCTCTGGCGGCCGCTTGCGAAACCGTCGTGTCGGAGAACGGAACGGTGAGAAAAACGAAGGTTGCACCGATCTGGTCAACTATCTGAAAAGGGCTGACATTGCCAAAGACTGAGCGATTTGAACTTTGTTAGCCACGTTGAAGCGAAGAATTATACGTTAGCGGCAAGTTTGTTCCTTCAAATGCGCGGTCATAGAACTTATTCGACTCAACGCAGGAAAGCATCAGTGTCGCAAGTCTCGGTCGGCCGAACGCAGCCCCGCACATAGAAAGCGTTGATCATCTGCTGTTGACCTACGACCACGGAACGAATTGTACCGAAGATGGCGTTGTTTCAAATTTTTCTACTAAAATTCACTTCAGTTGCCAAAAGGGAGCGCTGGCCAGCTCACCAAGGTAACTTGCTTGACATTAATCGGTTTTGCCGATACATGCATGAGGATAACGAACTACCATTCCCTTGTAGTGGTTTTCTTACGTTGAATACCTACTGCTGCAGATGCAGTCGCAAATATTTCACAATTTCGTAGAAAACAACAAAACTGCAAAATCTTTACGAGTTAACTATTTCGTTTATCAATTTCTCTTTGAGGAAACAACTAGTTATTTACCGCTGTTCTGACAACCCAGATTTATAGAGGACTTGTTAAATTTTTTCCAATACGGCGTATCATCAGTGGTTTATTGTCGTCAGATTCTTGAGAAGGACTTCGTGCTCAGTTACTTTCATGTGGGATACTGAAGCCGCATGTCCGATAAAGAGTAATGGGGGCGGAAAGGTGTGCGAGGTTTTGTCGAGTAACTCGGAATACACTTTTAATCTTCAACCTTTAATACGAGACCCAAATAATCCATACGAGATTAAAGTTGGAGGAGTGAAATATGAGGTAACTTGCTGTTCGAAATTGCAGAATTAGTAGAATCTGTATCTCATTAATATTTCGCTCTCAAGCATGTCTCCACGTTATAGATATGCATTATGTGAACTTATTGTGCATTTTGAGTGCAGCAAATTAGGTCTATTGAGCTTGCTGATGAGACGGCGACTATATATCGTAAATTAAGTTGAAATCGTATTTAATCGAACCTGATCGTGTTCCGACATGCATTCGTCGTAGCGATGTTCATAGTAGACCAACTGAGAAACCTGTGCAAGAAAATATGGTGCTTATTTTCTGAAACAAAATGTTTATCTGTAAACAGTTGCATATTTACTCACTGTTTAGCATTTTTATTGTCAACAGCATTTGCGGCTGTGGTCGTGCAAATGTTGGACTTGTGCTTTTCATGTTCTGTTGACGTAATCTGTATGGCCGTTTATAAATATGATGGTTTGATTTTAGCTCAACGTGTGCGGCAGCGTTGAAGCCTGTCATGACAACCACGCAGCAGGCTGCACTGTTAACCTTGAGACACAGGCAGTCAACCAAGTTGTTATGAACCAATCAGCACTGCAGTATTCTGATGACGGATCGCTCACCATCACGTATCGCAGCCGAGATCGGTATTCAATTGTTTTTGTTGTCGCCGTTTTCACGATTTTACCCCATTGACTGCAAATGTTCCTTCGTTTTTCATTAAGTTATCGTCTTTATGTTCTTTATTCGTTTTTGAAATGACGGCTTTTCGTGTACTGTGACTTTGTAGCATTGTTGAATGCCTAACTTGCTTTGGACCTAAGTCGGTGCTACGTTTTTCTTTAATAGTCTTCCAAGTGGAAAGTTCTTCAGTTACGTCATTAATTTCATGTGCGACCGCACCGCAGCGAAAGGTGAACCCCGTTTCACATCTGTGGATACAGACAATACACGATTCGATTTTCCAACACCCCTTGCTTGTCAACCTGAGCCAGTCGACTGCTTAGTGACGGGTAAGAAGTGGTGTGGCCATGCGCTTATATTAATAAATATACGTTGTATTCTATGTAAGTTGTATTCCAGTGGATCTACTAACCTTTCCAACTGCGGGGACCCCTATTCCTAAAGATACTGGCTGGGAGACTCCTCGTTTGCGGTTATGATATTAGTCAAAGTGGTCGTCGTTGTTTGTGCATCTAAGATTTAAAAGAAAACACGTTGGCATTCCTTATGGGAACGCTCAGATTTTTCACTGGGGACCCCCGTTAAGAACCACTTTGTATACTTGTATATTATATGCATTTTCAATATGAGATGGCTCTAAACAAAATTTCCAACTTCAGTAATGATAAGCTTTTTGGTGCTGCACGAATGAGGTTAAATCCAGTTCTAACTCGAGCGCATGCGTGACATAAAGTTGTCAACCAGTATGTCTTTTATTTAAAGCGCAATATTAGAATGGTTTGCTACCTACATGCATTGGCGCACAAAAAACAAAAGTGTTTTTCCATCCACTGCAGTTTCGTTTTTGGTTTTAATCGTCATTTTGTCGATTGTTTCAATCTTGTGACGTGCGAGGGTCAACACGTGTTCGTGAAAAGTGAACATTAAAATAATTGTTAATTTGTTCCCGTTAATTGCTGTGCAAAAAAAATCGTGTTTGTAAAAATGTGTTGTTGGCAGATGATGTTGGAAACCAGTACGACCTCACTCCGTTGTCCACTTCAAATCGCATGTGGAGAGTATTGGACCCAAATAATAACCGGGATTATTATCTGAGCGTCTGCCGCCCGCTTTCTCCTGTGCAGGGATGCTCAGGTGCTTTGGGTTGATATAAAATTTTTGACTCTCTGTGATTCGAGCAATCGTGACTTGTAACTCAAACGTTGCCACCTCGCTGCTGGCCTCTGTGCCTGAGCTCGACATCTTTTTTAGGTTCCGGCTTAGGCGCCTGTTTCACGGAAACAGACAGCCATGGCCACGTCACCGGGCACAGTCTCGGTCTTGTGCAGTCGAACCCGCAAGCGGCAAGCGATCAGGGTCAAGGGTCAGCAGTGACGATCTCGTACATGGGCGGCGACACATGCGCAGCGGACAGCACACGGCGTTACTCGACCAGGTACGTGGCGGTTCCGCCGAAGCGTTTCGTGTGTTCGTTTCGGCCAAGGTCGGCAGAGCTCCAATGCAGAAAGTAAGGTTGGGTAGTAACGTCGTTTCATTTCGCAACGTGCCCCAAATTTAATGAAATTGCATTTCAGATTAAAGCAATTTGACCTTCTTGCTGCCGGCATCACATGTGGCATCTCGAAAACGCGCTTTTTGGCAATTTTTTTATTCCTTTCTTACAAGTGTCTCCTGTAGCTTTCCGAGGCCGGCAATCTAACAATCTCGTGTGGCATTAGAGACGTGTTTGTGAGTGCAAGAGCAGGCACTGCAAAGTCAGCTTTGCTGCATCATTTTCCTTTGCTGGTATATGGCGTACAACACTCTTGCTTTTGCAAAAGCCATGTGCTGCTGAGACAGGCAATTTCAATATTTTGCTATTTATTGTCTTGTCTTTATTTCACCTGGTAATAACCTGTGGTAAATTGTTGCTTCCCAGGATACTGTTCCAATGTTCGCGCGAAGAAGGAAGGTCACCTGTGTTGCAAACGGACAACACCGATCCGTGCGAGTTGTTCTTCGTTTGGCAGACGCCGGCTGCCTGTCCCTTGAAGCAGACGTTCGGTCCGAACTGTGTGGTCACCGACCCCCTGTATCACATGACCTTTGACCTTTCCCCGCTCACCCGAGCAACCGATTACAAAGTGACCACAGCTGGGGAGTGGGATTTCAATGTGAATATTTGCTCGGAACTGAAGCAATCCAGCGGCGAATGCAAGAATCAAAGATCCGGATCATGCCAGGTTAGTAAGTGAAAAGATTCAGAAAAACCTGAATAGTATAGCCGCAAATTCCTTCTGTTCTTGTTTTTTATGAACCATTCACTAACTGTGTACGGTACCCTTATTCTTTTTTTTCAGGAATTTAATAAATAAGTTTTTAATAATTGTTGAGCATCTGTTGTTAGTTTCAATTAAACTCTTCTTACACGCTTAAAATGCCTGCTCGGTTGCTCCAGGTACACAAGCAAGCATCGCCTCCTCATTCGACGAGCGCACTCATGCATGACGCTGGCAAACCGAATAAAACCCTGGTGTATGAAGACGGCGTCGTGACATTAACTTACCTTCACGGTGTGTTGTCGGATGCTTGCCACTGACTGCATGATGCAGGGTTGTTTTTGATGGGCCCTTTCTTGTGTGATAGTAAGCTGAGCTTTGCTTATGGCTGATTACATGCCATAACAAGTGTGCTATCTAATTTTTGATTATTTATGTATTTGACAACGTTCGCGGCCACCCTAAAAAAATCTCTAACTTTTCCAGGGTTATGCGGTTATTTATTCCACTTGTTTGTATGTGCGAAGCACTCTTGCTTAGTCGGCAACATGTCTTTCCACTCTTTGTTGACAGAGTTTTAAAGATAGCAATATCGCGTAAACGCCATGCAGTTCTATGCCGTGCGAGACCAGCGAGCAAGTTATGATAAGAGTTTGCGATGAGAACCAGTTGTTTCATGTTGTGTTCCCTGCGGTATGTTACAGGAGAGCCTTGTCATCAGAAACGTTACGAGCGTTCCAGCACCTTCCGATTCACGTGCGATCATGAAGACAACATGGACTCAGTGAACGGCAAACCCACTTTCATAAACGAAACGGCTGACTGCACCTACTTGTTCGACTGGCCCACAGCGCGAGTGTGTCCACCAATCAAAATCGTCGGCTGCACGGCTCAGTACGATACAGACATTCGATTTATTTGCGATGTATTGGTTTGCGTTGTGGTAAAGTATTTCGAAAATTATCGGCTTCTAATTTCTTGTACGTGAGATTAAGCAGTAGGGCATGTTTTTCTTATTCGAAACTAAATGGCTGTAAAACTTTAAATTCTGTTGGAACGTCCTGTAATAATACTTTGAAAGCTACCTTTGTTGCCGATCCTGTACCGCCTACTTTGCCAGAAGCGAAGCTGCATGTTCTTGGAAATAGTATTGGCAGGTATATAGTTGAAAAAACTACTCATTGAACGTCAAAAGAAGGATTTACTTTTATCTCGGCCTACGTCATAGACATCATTCAACGGCCGCTCGTGAAAATCAATACGTATAATAAATAATAATGTATTATTCGTAAGTGTGTTTGTTTAACTACAGTGGTTTCTCACATGTTTTGTGGCAATATGAGTTGAGTCTATTGCAAATTGCTACTTTTTTGGTTGTTGTAAGTGTATTCTCATTCTTCATGCTTCGGCAGACATCTTCTTGGAGAACAATACGATTTGTCGGCTCTTTCTCTGTCCTCCGACAATTACAACGCCGCTACTCGTGGGGACACTGGGAACCGGTCTTACTATATAAACGTCTGTCGAACACTGCTTCACAAACCAGGGGTGACCTGCCCCCCAAACTCTGCTGCGTGTGTCAAAACAGGTTCCAAGTAAGTTGGTTGTTTTTCTTTCAAGTGGGTGCAGACAGCAGTGGATAGTGTGGGCGTGTTTGCTTAAGTCACTGAGTGAAATTGTCAACACATGCGTATATTTGCAATCGTCAGTCTAGTACAGTGGTTCTCAAAGCGGTCGATATCGACCCCCAGGGGTCAATTGGACCATCCAAGGGGTTGATAAATAGTAACGGGGTCGAATGGGGGTCATTGAATGCCCCCTAAGTTCTAAGTATATTGTCGGATTTTGTATGATTTGATCATGCATTTCAAGTAAAAAGTACTGAAATGGTACTCAACCACCGTTCTGAAAAGCCACATGCGGCTCCCAAGCACCCTTTGTGCAGCTCTTAGTCAGTCTTTCCATAAAACCTCTAACACTTGTGGCAGATTTCGTTTTGCAATAAAATGAAATGTGTCAGTTGACTTGCGTTAAAGTTTCTTTAGTGCGGCTCTCTAACAAAGTTGTAAGTCTGGATCTGGCTCCATTTCTCGAAAAGGTAGAGAACCACTGGCTTAAAATATTGCTGTTACCTTCGTCACTTATGAGCAGGTGCACTGCAGGTCATCGTACAATTTGTGTCACCACACTCTACCACTTCTCCTAAGGCCATAAGTTTTGTACTGCATAGTGACCAAGTATTCCATTTTTGCCTCCAGACACAACCGCCAGGTTTCACTGAGGCTTGCTTCCTACAGGTACATCAGTCTCGGACAGGTGACGAGCGGACCGGAGTTCAGTGGCGACACCCTGAGGATCGTTTACACGAACGGTGACGTGTGCAGCAGCAACAAGACGCGCAAATATTCAACGGTGATCACGTTTCGTTGCGATAGCAACGCCGCCGTGCGCTCTCTGCCCGTCGTCGTCGAAACAGAGGAATCGTGCACTGTGCAGATGCTGTGGGTGACGAAGGCAGCCTGCGCCATCGGGCAGAGCGACAGCGAATCGATGCCAAGTTCACCCTGCACTGTGACTAACCCTGCTTCTCAGCATGTATTCAACTTGTCCTCGCTCGCCTCATCCACCTTCTACGATGTGTACGGCAGCGGGAAGCACTCTTACCACATTAACATTTGCAAAAAGGTGGTGGATACGCAATGCTCCGGAAATACAGGTACTAAGTTACAGAGTGCTTCGTTTGTTCTTTGTGCAATGCAGTTGCCAGACTATAATGCAGTTACATAATGTCATCTCTGTCAAGAATGGAAAGACACGAAGAACGGCTTTTTCTAACGTCAAGTCATGTAGAGTCGTTGAATCTCAACGAGATCAGAGTTTTTTTAAAACAAAAACAAAACGTGTTTAAAAGTCTCTTCTTGTGTAGCCAATCTTCGATGCAGATAGCTTTATTCTATTGTTACATCGTTAAAAGATTAGATTGTCAGCGTTTTGTGGTCGCAACAATTTCACTTCCAGCACTATATTGCGGAATTGCGCCAAATCAATCTGAGAAAAGGATTCTGTCGACCGCTGCATGGAAACTCTTCCAATTCTGCTTACCACTTGCTTTTGATTGTACTTAGGAAGCTGTCTGCTTACGTATGGTGGAACTCCGGAATCTGCTGGTGTGGTGTCGACTGACTTGAAGTATTACCGCGGCGCGCTGTCGCTTCGTTACGCAAACGGGGCAGTGTGTGAAGCTGACAACAAATACCGACACACGACCGTCATTAGCTTCGTGTGCCACCGCTCAGCTGCCCCCCATCTGCAACAACCCACAGCCCCTGTTCTGAAACCAATCTACATTGGCGACGATAAAGAAACGTGCACGCACTATTTCTCGTGGCACACGCATGCGGCATGCGAGGTCTTAATGCCGTGCGCCGCTGTCAAAACAGGATCTTACGGTAGGCATCATGCCTTTATCAACTTCAAGAAGTCTGTTTCACATGTTAGAATAGCCATCGAAATAATTTTTGCTCATTAAGTATTTGTTCGTAACCTTTGTTCGTTTAAATAAAAAATATTTGAAAGTCTGAAGTGTTTTCATAATTTTTAATGTCCGTTGCAAATTTTTATAACATTTTCTTCGCCGCGTTGACAATTCAGAGTATTTTACGAAAAAGTAACTTTTAGCCAAATGTGTTTTAACCAAAGTTCGAGAACGTGGTTGATTGACACGCTAAAGCCATGTCAGTCATGTCTTTCTGCCAACGACAACTTTCAGTTACAACTGAAATGTTGGTTGGTTTGCTAAGTAAAGTTGTTGACAGTCACTGTGGATTTGGCTTAGTGGGTAGACAGCACTTTTTTAGGGTTGTGAAACTTTAATGATTACCAAAAGGCATCCTTTCAATCCCGCCACCGGCTTACAAACGTACTTGTGCAGGTGTTGAAAGGTGGCTTTTATCCTCAGGTTTGGTCGATTTTTCTCCATTGATTGCGGACACTGGTCACTATCTGGCAGTCTCTGACGTTGCCGGCATAACTTCTCTCTTCTTCATCAACGTTTGTCGACCACTGGAACCGCTGGAAGGGGTGCTTTGCCCTCCTGGTGCCGCGGTTTGCACAGCTGCAAAAGATCGGAAGCCTAAGGTTCGGTTCATTCCTGAAAGTCTCGTGTGGCAAAGTCTTGACACGTTTGTTTTTTCTGCATCAGTATTTGACTGCGATGCAGATGACTGTTTGATGTTACCGATCCACTTTAAACAATGCTAATCTCATTTTTGCAAGGCATTTGTTTGTTCATCGTGTATCATCACACAGGTTGGTGCGAAAAGTGACAAAAACCTCGCTGAAACCCCATAAATAAAGTTCCTGCTATTAGCAATGTTATTGAAAGATGATGTTTTTTTTCTAACAACACCTTTATCACTGTTACAGCTATAACACAAGCTTCTTTTTTATTTAATTTTGGGCGGAGGCAGACAAAGTCCTGAAATTTTCTCTTTGTCGAGGCTCTTTCCCAAGGTGCGTAACGACCATTCACTCTGTGGCTGTGGGCAGAACACCCAACCTTTCAATTGAGAGGCGGACACTCTATCATTGAGTCATCACCGCCTGCCAAGCTTTAAGGTTCATAATTGCACAGTTGCAGTCCAGGTACTGGCAGTGGTAATGACATCCTTTTCTAGAGTATTTTCTCCAGGCGGCCGATCTTTGCAAGCCTACATAGGGGGGTGTTTGCTCCATACTGTAGCACTGGTAAGATATTTTAAGCAAAGTGATAAGCCCAAGGTGCTGCCTTGTAATTGTGACCGACCTCTGTTCGTTTGTCACAAACCTTTTCACGACTTTGTACGATGCGCATTATGTCAGTGGCCAGTCTCCGTCTGGTGTTTATCATTTTTATGCTTTAGGCTCTTGGATACATTGATCCTATGAAAGAGATGATCACGTACAACAGTGAATCCAAGTCATTCAATCTGGTCTATGACACTGACACTGCATGTGAAAATAATTCGGCTGTGAATATTTCCACCAGGATTGTGTTTTCCTGTGTTCCGGGATCTCAAAAGGTGCGGTTCCTCGTTGGTGACTAAATTGTCTTAGGTTGCTGCTAGTTGATTGTTCACAAACTCATTGAAGGCATTAAACTACGGTAGTTCGATGTATATTTAGGGTCTCTTCTAAAAATAGTAAGGTAAAATGTTGAGTTGCATCATGCATGAACGGTTACGTACAGCATGCGGAATTGGTGCCTGCCTCAGTTAATCTCATCCATTGCGAACTCCAGGCTTGCCACGAGGGTTGCGGGGTCGGAGGTGAAATATCCGACTCCCGACTCCGAATTTTCCAAAATTTCCGACTCTGACTCCTTAACATAAAGGGAATGAAATTTGGCTGTTAAAATCAATGGAAATCGTGGTGCGCAGCAAGAAATATCTGTTTCAACAAAAGTTTCAAAAGAAATTGTGCCATTTCAACAGGAATTCCCAATTTAGGAGTGTGATGTAAAAAATGATCCAATTGGACATCTGGAGTCGGAGCCGGACAAAAAATCCGACTCCACCCAAAAAACTCCGACTTCGCAGCCCTGCTTGCCGCTAGCAAGTTTATGAGGATGTATTTTCTCGTGGGCTGCCTGACTGCATCAGCTTAGGTCACGTTGTGGTGCTGTCAGTCAGTCGTGCGCTGAACGTCTGCACTGCTGCAAGCAGGCTTGTTTCCAATGGCTTGTTCTTCAGAAAGTTTATAGTTTTCTCACAAGCTTTTTGCCGTTACAAGCTTGTGTCGAGTCCTGGTACGAATTTCTGAATATGCGCAGGGTCTGCCTGTTCTGACAACCGTCACCACCAACTGCGTGTACGTCTTCGAATGGGGCACAAACCTTGTTTGCGATAGCAACCATCCGATGCCCAGCCAGCCCCCCAGCAGCTGTGCGTACACTGACTACGTGAAAGGAATCACTTACGATTTGACCAAGCTTCCAGAGCTAGAAGTACGTGTTAAACAAAGCTTAGCTTTTTGTCTGTACAGCTTTGTGTTGACTTTATGATCGTCCCGGGGGCGGATCCAGCCAGAAAATTTAGGGGGGCGATTCGAATAATGTTTGGTAGTCAAGTCTCATGATGACTTCGTTACTGTAAGAGGGATCAAGTATACCTTACAGCACTGCTGTGACAAAACAATGGACAACGAAATAGCGAATGCTGTTTTCCGAATTGTAAAAAATCATGGTGAATAAAGTTGATCTCGTGGGTTTTAGGGGGACTATCGCCCAAATCGCAACTCCCCTGGATCGGCCGCACGTGTGTTCAGACCAATCGTAGCCAGACCAATCGTAACATTTTCCCAATGTCCCGGTTGAAGTGCCTTGCCAGTGATGTTGACGTTTCAGCTTATTTCCTTTTGTCGTGACTCACGCAAGTTTTTCACAACGCAGCTAAAAACCCCGTCAGGGAAATATTACGTGTCCATGTGCGGATCACTGGCGTCGAAAGGGAGCGGGTGCTCCGGCGCCTCCGTGTGTCTTGTCGACAACGCTGAAAAGGCGGTTTCGCTTGGAACATCTTCTTCGAGAAAACTAACTTCCGGTGCAACGGCAATGGTTCCGGTCCAAGCCACGTTCAGCGACGGAGACCGATGCGAAGGAAGTAAGCTCTTCACCGAGCGCGTTTGTTTATTCAGATCTTGACTTTCGGCCACAACTTCGTCGCTTAAACTTGAACGAACATTTCGCCGCTTTGAATGTTCTTCCTCCGGATGCATGGCATGCCAGTGGCTGATCCCAGGGACAAATGTAGAAAAACTCTCAAAATAACCATGACGTCCGTTTTGAGTGATGTAGTGCGCCCCTGAGAATTTTATTAAAATTTAAATCCGGGCGAACAGTGTAATGCTGACGTTTTGTAGTGTGGTCTGCTACGGCAAAAAGTGATGACGACCTTCTTTCGTACATGTCCTTTCCAGGAAAAAATTGCTCCGCTTTTCAATTTATTCAAATCATGAAATCGTTTCGTCCTAGCATTTCAACTAGTTTTTTTTGCTGAAACGCTTCCGTTTTCAAAAATCTTCAGATTTGTTAATTTGATATCACTGATGTCACAAACAATTGCTGTAACTCCGATCCGTGGCTACGCGCAACGCCAATTCAAAAAAAGTTTTTATTGTTCAAATTTTTTCTGCCAAAGTCGCGCTTTGCAAATTGCTTCTTACTCATTTAAACAAATTCATCCGTTAAGCTGGTTTGCCCACGACTGAAACTCTCAGGAAGTTGACGTAGAAACTTACGATTCTTTACTGATTTTTACTTGGTCTGTGAAGTTTAGCGATCCAGTCGATTTTTTCAGCTATCGGCAAACGCAAGACTTCCGTACTATTCACATGCGATCAAAACAAACAGTCGGGCAGTATTGTTGAAGCAAGCGACGGTTGTCATTACATTATCTACTGGTCAACACCATTTGTGTGCCCTCCTCCTACCAAAAGGTAAAGACAATCTGGTGGCAGAAGTAAAAAGAGCTAAAGATGATATTCGAAAAGTTTTGGCTTCTGTCTAGTATTTCAGTAATTAAACATCGATTTATATCCTGCTCTTTGCGATGATGAGTGGAATAGCTTTGTGTGAATTTGTTTGTCATATACCTTTTTTGCGTTTGAAAGTCTGTTTTGAGTCCTGCCCAGCTTTTTCAAAAAAAAATACAGCAATCGCATTTGGCAAATCGTGGCATTTAAGACGTATTGATTGTTATGCGAGTTTCGCATTGTTTAAAAGAAATGTCTGAAACATGAAATCACGCGATGAGAGAAGATAGAATATTGTTCCGTGTAAAATATTTGCTTGGTGGTCTAACAGTGGTACGTATAGTTAGAAGCAAATTGTGAATTTGTGTATTTTCCAGAAACACCGAGTTTGAACGGGTGTTTAGTTACTCCAAGCACAGACCGCCCAAGTAGCTTTGAACCCTCTATTTTTCTTTCATATTCGGTCCTGTCCAGACTTATCAATACGTGTTTTTGATTTAGCTGCGTTGCATCAAATCTTGTATCTGGTTTGACCTACGACCTTTCACTGTTGTCATCGATCACCCATTCCTGGAACTTCAGAGATGACAAAGGCAACGTGTGAGTTTCTGTTAAAGAATGTGCCTTCGTGGTATCGTCATTGTTGCTTCTGTGGTAAATCTTCATGTAGGTTGACGCGCAGTTGGTAGTTGGTTCGTTTCGCAGTTCTTTGATCTGTGGGGTCTTTTTTTTAGATTATTTCGCCCCCGATTGATTTTTCCTGAAAACCTGTTTGCCAGCTCAGCGTGCGATCTAATCCGCATGCAGCCAATAGCGTAGATGTTATTTACTGCCACTGTCCCTTCCTTTCACTGGCTCGTGCATTAACGTTCCTTTTCGGTGATGTAAACTTTTGTCCGTTTCCTGCTTGCTCTTCAGCTTTGCAACGTTTCTTTTTCAGCTATTACGTAAACTTGTGCCGGCCCGCCATCTCCCCGGGTGGTACTGCATGCAAAGATGATGCCGTTGTGTGCATGAAAGACGTCAAATCGAAGGTGAGGCGTCGTTGCTCTGTTTTGATAGAAGCACTGTGTAGTGGGCAAGGTTAGGATTCTGGTAATTCATGCATAAACTGCAAAAGACGTGGAATGTGTGTTTTTTTGAGAAGTGCTACAATTTTGTCTCAGGGAACCATTGTTTACCAACCTTTTATACCTTTAGGTCTAATACGTTAAAATCTGTTCGTAAGGTTTACAGCCTCGGCTCCCTGTCGTCACAAACGATTGAGATTCTATCGCGAGGCAAGGTCTCAGTGAAGTACACTGGCGGAGATGCCGGGTTGTGCACAAACGCCGAACTGAAAGCTTCCGCTGAAATAACGCTCATCTGCGCCAAGCCGGTTGTTTCAAAACCTATTCTGAACAGGTTGGCTTTTGAATGTTGATGATGAGCTTTGGCTGGTGCCTGAGGGATCTTTGTGAATTCGGTAACTCGGAAGCACGACACCTGTTCTGCCACTGCTGCTATTGCGTTTGTTCAAGTTTTCTGTCATGTGATGGCAATAGACTGCATGATTTCACTTTCTAATGTCTTGACTTGGCGATAAGATGATCAACATAGTTTCATATGCCTGAAAGCAAGAAGAATTTTGTCGAACACTTGTGATTTTGCTTCAGGTAAAAGCTGTTTCTATGATGTACCGACATTTACTTGCTTCACAGAATTTCCCAAAACAATTGCGTGTTCCACATCACCTGGCAGTCACGCATCGCTTGTGCTGATGAGGTCGAAAATGTTACTGTTAGCGATTCCGGAAAGTTCACTGACCCCAAATCTGGAGCTAAAATCGACTTGTCGCCTCTGTTCAAAAAGTAAGCAAGAGCATTTGTGTTCATGAGCATTGGAGGGGAGGCCTTGGCCCCCCTTGGAATTTGAAGTTTGATATTTTCCTATTAACTTGTTTGTAGAAAATTTGTTTTCCTTTTAGTTTCGAGATGGTACAAACAATGAAATTTCATCACTGTTGCCCCCCTAGAAAAAATCCCTGTGGCCACTCTCTGGAAAAATCCACTATATTCCCCTCTGGAAGAAATCCTTCCGACGTCCATGTTTGTGTTACTTGAAATTCCGCGTGCACCCAATTGGATTGCATGACCCCATTGATAGTGAGAGTTGCTTTTCTAATCCCCGGGTACTGTCGCTCTTATTTTTAGTATACTCGTCACGGAGTTGCGTTATTATTGTAGGCAGTGGAAGGCTGGCGGCGACATCCGACAAGGATCAAGCGGTCCTGATTTGTACGAATATCTCATCAAGCTCCATGGCAACGTTGTACCGGACACAAGTCTAGGTTCGCAGGTGGTGCAGAAGTGTGCTGGGGACACTGCCGTGTGTCAGTACAAAGGATCGTCATTCGCTAGACAAGTCGGCGCTTGGTCACCTGCCCCAACCTACGTTATGGCAGGTAGGAACGTGTTCGTAAGTGCGTTGCCATGCATGCCAGTTTCGTCAGTTCCTTTGGATTGGATGTTTTCATGTTGTCGGTGCTTTCATTTTTATGGTAATGCTCAGATTCGGCAGTTTATTGTTGAAACTCATTGCTCAGATATGCTGCTCACAAACAGGGCTATCGCCAGTGGGAACCCGGTTTCACGTTTGCGGTTTGTCAGTTCGTCCCCAACTCGAAATAGGTAATCATTGGTTTTAATCCGTCACGAAATGTGACCAGCTTCCTTTTTTGTTTTACCCCTCATCCCAAACAACCAACAAAAGCTGGTGACGCGCCCTTCCAGAGCGAGACAAGCAAAGAAAAGCGTCTGATCAATTCTTTGGTCAGTGCAATGATGGGAAGCATTTCGATCAGACTCATGCCAGTGACATCCATTGCGCACTTATCTTTTAAAGTGATAATGATCTTCTGTGCGGCTAAGGTCATGCACGTATCGGATGAAGCATGTTGTTCGCAACAAACCAGCTGCTAAATCTCTGTTTCAGATGAATCACTGGACATAACGTTTTTTTCGAACGACAAGTGCGGCAAAGATCCCACGAAGCATGCGCATTCAGTTATAACGCTCAGATGCTCACAGTTCAGGTGCTGTTTATCGTTCACGCGCTTGCTCATTTTTAAACTTCACAACTGACCGACTTTGGCGCTGCGTCATGATTGATTTTGTTATTAATATTTAAGTCTGTTCTGTTCGTGGTCATAAATATCTTGTTTGTTTTACTCTCTTAACGCTGCCTAATAAAATTGATGTGAAAAGCACGCATTTTTGTAATTGCTCACGTTATGGTTGTGAACCGCAGGTCATAGTCTCGTGTACCAACACTGGTGTGTGTGCCAGGAGTTAAAGAGCGCTGTCGGTCGTAGGTCATCTGATAAGTTTTGTTCCTTAGTATTCTTTTAGTTTTCAGTAGGGTGTTTTTTGCGTATTTCGCAGTGGCGTAAATGACGGGTGGACAGGGGTGCGAACCGCCTCCCTGGCAAGCTAAACGTAAACAGCCACCAACTTAGCTTATATTTGGTGTGTAGTGGGTTGTTGTTTTTTGCGTTTTTCGGAGTGATTTCGTGTTTTAGCGTAACCGTCCCACCCGGATTCAACATCATTTCTCAACTTTTTCACTGAGTATTGGCTAGTGGGCCCCCTTCAGCTACCCTGACTCAAACCTCTAGTTAAGCCACTGGTTTCACGGAGGATTTTCCAGTGATTTAGGGGAGGGATGGGGAACCTATTTACTATCACGGGCTGCATGAATTGTGGAATAACACTTGCGGGCCGCAAAAAGTAATTAAATTTATCTTAAAACTCTAGCCTTCGTAAGGAAAATAAGAAGAAAAAAGCACGAGAAAGAGCGAGAGAGACTTCTCTTGACTTGCTGCCCACGTGTCTGCTTATGGAGTTTCGTTATGCGGCGATGTTGTGTTCCAACTTGAGAACGAAAAATCCGATGTGGGCCATATTAAATGTTCTCACGGGCCGCAGGTTCCCACCCCTGATTTAGAGTTTTAGTGTAGTCATCCACATCCGAAACATCATTTCTCAAGTTTTTTTTCTGAGTATAAGCTGTTGAGCTCCTGCAGTGGCCAGTGGGCGCCTTTCAGCTAAGTTTTCCACCCCGGCTCAAAACTATGGTGACACCTGGATGCTGAACACGCCTCTACGCTCAGTTACTTCATTTGCAGTGGCATCGGCTACCCGACGTTCGTGTACGAGTCGAACGAATGCGGCTATTTTTTCCAGTGGCACACCAACGTCATGTGCACTCAAGCATACGTGTAAGTACTGCGAACAGAGGTAAAACATTGCAACATGCCAGAAGTTCTGAAATCAAACAATATTGTACTCAGTCATTTCGTAGAGGAAGTTTTGCACTTTGATAGACACCATTGGACATAACGCTCGTTGAACCTGTCTAGAAAAGCTTGTTTTGGGGACAAATTCGAAATAAGACATACAGTAGAATGTACGAGGATCAGTGCGAAGAGTAGTTGACCGATCGTGGATGTAAAAGGCCTAGTAAGTCCCGCCGAGTGACTTATGTGCCTACTGAGGCACATATCAGGCTTGTGCACGTAATTAAGTACATTGTATCGCCAGCATTTTTCCATGTCAGTGGTGAAGTTTCGTTGTGACAAATGCTACCGTTCAGATTCTACTGCTTTAAGGGTCATTTAGACACAGAACTCCATGTTATAGTATCTCCAAATCGTCGCCTACTTCTAAAAAATACAGTCTGATGAAAAAACTTCCACAACCAATGTCTCTGTCAAGGTGGGATCGCAAATGTAGCCTTGATTAACAAGTTGGTTGGCGAAAGGTTGTCACGTTATTTTTTTGCTACAGTCGCACACAATTTTAGCGCCAGCCAAGATTCAAGCTTTACTATTTGCTGAGAAGATAACAACAGTTTATAACAGAGTCGCCACTCTATATCAACAAATTTCCCTTCCCCTACAAGCAGAATGAAAAATCTCTACATTTCCCACACAATCTGAAAAAAAAACACGACCATCTTAGCTAAAAATCTGGCCTTGACACACAACATACTAAATGTGTTGCACAGTTAAGAGTGAAAAATCAAACTTACTTGTGTAAAACAAGCATCATTACAGAATACACCAGTGTATAACCACATGTCAATTTTTTTCAATAAAGCTATGTCAATGTCCTCTAAGATTAGCCAGCACCTTTCGCAATAAATCTTAAACATAATCACTTAGGCTACAATTCTCCAGCTGGTTGCAATTCACAAAGACAAGTATCATCAATGGTAGAATCAACAGCTTCAGAATTTTCAAAATATTTTTTCCTTGCTTTGGCTGTAAATGCACAAGTCTTCAGTTGACTTCAGTCACCCGGAAACTTCTCACTCGACTTAATTAGTGCTTCCAAAGTGCAAACAGCCAGACGATTCCTCAGCTTGTTTTTGCTGTTATTCAAGCGGGAGTTCTTTCAAGCTCAGCAGTGCATTGAGGTACTGCAGTTATAAACGCATTGGATAACAACTGTACTTTTCACTGTACAGTACTTGTACTGCAGTGTTTGCAAATCGGAATAGACAACACCTAGTAGGCTGAGCCTTGGCATTCACTCAGAATGCAATTCCAGCCAAAACTTGACCACACTGCAGTGCTTGCGTCAAAAATTACCCAGAACCGCTAAGATTTATTGCCTTCTAAATTGGAAAATGCGTTTGGCAAGCGCACTAATAAATTGTTGACGAAACACGTCCGTAAAATATCACGAAGGTAGAAACAAAGCGATAAAAATTCTAAACATGAAAATCCCTACGGATACCTACAAAATGGTGATTTTCCCGTAGGGATTCCCTACTCCCTACAAAAGCCTAAAAATTCCTACGGTAAGGCTTTTCCCTACGAGTGGCAACATTGGTTGATGGGCAAGTGCTCACATGCAAGCTTCCACTTTTTTCTTCCAATCGTCAGCGCAGCGTATTGTTCTTGCCACTGTGTCGGTAGCGCATGTGCAAGCACGAGGCGGCTGGCCGCAGTTCAACTAACTGAGAAAGAGAATGCGGTTTAGCTGCGCGTCTCGATGCTTGGGAGTGAAACAGAGGTGCCTTCTTAGCAAGTCGGCGTTGGTATTATGGGTATCTGCATTGTTGGGGAATCTGCGAGGAACTCCGTTGTTTCTAACCCTTGTTCAAACGTGTAGGCTTTAAAATCGCGTTGCTCTTGTTAAACGTGTAGACAACTGCTAGTTGATACAGTGCTGGATAGTTCCAGGGCAGATTAGTTGTTGCGAACGAGTGTTGAAGGATAGTCGTCCGGTATGTCAGAACATTCTGAACTGATTGTGAACACGTGAAATGATTGCTGAATATTTACTGTGATAGGAAAAAGATGAAGGTCTTTTATCAGCAAGATGTACATTAACCCATCGTGTATTCATTATATCCAGCAAGCCCAGTTTACGTGCTACCTATCTTATACTGCAATGCGAGCTAGAGCATCTATCGCTGCCTGCTATCACATTCTGAGTGGTTGCTGGTAAACCCCGTATCTTTACAGCCTACGTTAAAGTGTGTTTGTAAGCAAGGCCCGACTGTTGATGCGCAGCTCCGCCGCACGTGAACCTGCGTTGCTTTGACTTTTGCAGCGAGAGCGTGACTCCCGTGTCTGCTGCCCCCCTGCCAAGCTCGTCGCTGCAGACGAACTCGAGCCAGTTGAACACTCACGAAGTCGCCGATCGGCACAGTCGCGCGGTCACCACGCTGATCGTCATATTCACTGTGCTTATCGTCGTTTGCGCGCTGGTCGTCGCATTTCACAGGCCCGAGCGCAGGAGATCGTTTGTTATGTCGGTGAAAAGGTTGTGCGGGTTCGGGCCTGCTGGTGCGAAGTATCGCTACATTTCAGTAAGTACATGGCGACTGCACTCCTGCTGTTCAGGAATTGTCTTTGTTGTTGCGCTCAGCTCCGTGCATCGTTTCGTGTTGGTTTTCTCTTGTTGAGCGGTGCGTTCTGTCATTTATTTATTTCTTTATTACCGCAAGGGTATAATGTCTAGGCTGGATTGTGAGATATGGCTTAGAATCCGGAGCTCCTACCGGAAACGATTGAGATATGCTGACGTGGCACTGTAAGCTCGTCATCGCCGCCCTATTCAAGATGTAGCAAAAGCTTTCGTAGCTCTGCGGTTCAACTGGGACACGTAAACATAAGATTGACACAACGCAGACCTGCTTGTTCCTGCCTGCAAGGCTGCGTTTGCTGCACGACGTGCATAGATTGCTGTAGCGAAATACTTGTTCTTGCCTAGTCATGTTGTTATGTGATCACTTCTTAAGTTTATGGCGCATACGTTTCATTGATATTTGAATGTGTTTCGACGCAATTGGCACAGAGTGGTGTGGGTGATGAAGAAGGGACATCTCTGTTTGACGAAGATCAACTGTCAGCCCGTCAGGAAACGTCATTGCTCAGCGTACCTCAAAAAGGTCATGGAGCCATCAACGGTGGAGGTGTGGCTTAAAAATTTATTCTTATTTCACTCACTTTCTTCAATGCTCGCGGTATTTCATGACAGAAGTGGTTGAAGTATCAGCAAGTCAGAACTGAACACTTGGGCTTAGCAGCAGTGACGTGTTGGTTGACGAAAGTGCTCGCTCCCAGCCCAGACGCATCCGCATGGGTATTAGTAAGATAAAACCTGAACTATAACAGCAGTCCAACTGGCGCTTGAGTGCGAATTAGTTTTGTTTTTGAATCAACTGATTTTATGTGCATTGTGGAGCATACAAGCATTCTCTCCAGCAGCTCGGTATGTATGCTGACCGTGTTGCTACAGCGATGCCGCATACGTTGCTACATTTCAGTGAGTAAGCGATTGTCAAACGTGAGCGTTAAACAGCTTTGCAAGAAACTCTCAGTGTGAGTAGCATTTCAGAGAAAAACTCCTAAAAGGTTAATGTCGTGCAAGGTTTTTGAAGTAATTTTTCTGTCGTGCTATTAGTTGGTACTGCGTCTATGTTCGATTTTACCGCGTGCCTCTTGTTTCGGGTCAGTGACCTTCGTGAGCGAGATTCATTGGAAGTTAAGACGACGTGGTCACAAAGTTTAATATATCGTGAAATTAGCCGGTCGATAGTTCGTCGTCCTCTAAATCCTCGCATTGTTGCGGAATTTGAATTTCACGTGCTCATGGGAACAGTTTGATAATTTGTGCCTGAGGATGTTCGTTTCTACGCATCTGGCATCACCATAGCAGCAACGATGCGACGTTTAGATACTTCCATAAAAAATGTATTCTGAGATCTGCATAATACTGCGTGCAACTGATCAAGACGTTTTGCGCAATCTGTCAGTCGACACAATTCCTTTGTACTTCGCAGAAAACCAACTTCTTCCGGCCGTGTCTGCAGGTGGCTTGGAACAGGAAGCGGGCGCCGAGGAACTGTTTGAAATTCCAAGTGTGCAGATAAAGTCCTCGGGCAAGCGCTCGAAGTCCAAGAAAAGTAAAAAGACTTCTAAGAAAGCGCTTATAGCTCCTAATCCTTTCGAGGACAGCGATAGTGACGACCTGTTGCCGTTTATAAAAGAACCGAAAAAGGGCAAAAAGGGAGGAGTACTGGCACGAAGTGGTGGGGTCGGTAAAGAAGCGAAGATGGTTTCTTACCACGACGACGATGATGAAGATTTACTGGAAGGTTAAAGGATGCCGCTTGAGGCCAGGGAACTGCGGTGTTGCCGGATACAGGGCGAATGTACTTGTCACTGACGATGGATGTCGCGGACACTGGTTACAATGGCGTTCGTGATAAATATTGCAAATATCCAGCTTCATTATTTCATTTTTAAAAAATTCTTCGCCCAGGTTCATGTGACGAGAAATCTTCCGCTTTCTTGTTTCGGAGTGTTAATGTATTTGAAAATCGATTGTATAGCAGCAGAGCCCCTGTGAAGAAGTTAATGGTATCGATGCAGTGCAAACCTTGATTTTAGCCTCTAGGCCAGTGGTTCCCAAGCTGTGACACCTTCAGCTAGAAGGAGAAGGCCTTAGAGGTGGTACGCGAATAGGCCTACTTTCCGTTTTCTTCACAAACAATATATTCACAGCTATAGTCTTTACTTACCGAGTTCTGTGTACTTCCCTTGTTGATTTTGAAAAACAGCCAATATAATTTCTCACGACCATTTTGTTCATGTCGCATTTGTGTCAGTTCTGGTTTTCCAAACTTTTGATCGAATTATGTTTGGCACATTGACTTTTCCTGAAACAGGATAGTACTTATCTCTACGTATCGACAGTGGTTTAACTTTGAAGTATCACGCTTATGCAATCTCAGAGATTCGTGACGTACGCTATTTCAAAGCGCACGTGGCGCCAGGGTGTTGTTTACACTTGCTGTCTCATGCGTTGAGCGCTGCCGCCCATATTCTTAAATATCGGATAGATTTATGATTCCTGAACGATTGTGGGCGTTAATGTCGATGGATCCTGCTGTTTTTTTTTATGCAGTGTGATGGATGTTGTTGCCGGCCGAAGTGATATCTTCGCCTTAAAAAGTATTGCAGTGTTGAGGTGCACACGTGTTTCATTGTGTTTGTCTCAGCATAGCACAACTGGAATGCATGCTTGGTTTTCCGACTTGTGAATACTAGTTTGCTACGTGGGCAGTGATGATGTTTAGTGTTGATTTCTTGCTTCGTGCACTGCAATGGTGATAGTCACTGCTTTTAAGCAAAATGCTTTTGATTTGCAACACAGTTAAGTGCTTTTTTTTCTTTCGCTGTTTGGAATCACTCCTACGTTCTTTCAGAAGTGCCAACGCTACAAACCAGTCTTAAGCGGATCGACAGATTATTCTATTAATTTTGGAAAGCGTGACTGCTTAATTTAAGATAAGCAATGGCTGTTTCATTTCAAATAATACGCCAATGCATTTCGTATTGTTTTTGTCACACCGTGTGTATTTTCAATTATTCGGCCAATCTTTGCCTGTGCTTAAACCTCACCCCCTGAAATGTTTTTTTGTGATTGTTGCTCAACTTCTCCAAGTGGTGTTTGGATTCTATCATCTGAATTGAAATTTCTTAGCCCGAGGTCTGTCCTGCCTATCATATCGTTTGCTTAGTTCGCAATAATCTACTTCGTAATGATTGCTATGAGGCGTCGAACGATTGAATAACCTGATTGTTGCATGTACACCATCCAGATTGTGCCTTGTCTCGTGTAGTTTTTTAACCATTCTGCATCTGATTTGGACATGTGAGAGTAACAACGTGCAACTTCAAACTAATGTAGACGCATTCTTGTTTGTTTTCGTCTGATTTTTATTCTCGTGCATCCTTCGATTGAATTTGTGGAACAATAAGTTGTCATCTAATGATCGTCTGTCTGGTAGGTCCGTACTTTCCTGGGGTTTCAAATTCTGGTTACATTTGCTTGAAACTAGTAATAAAGTTTTAACATGATGCGTTGAACACTGTGATCGGCCGTTGTCTGTGTCGTGTTACAACATCTGAAGGGCGCTTTTTCAGCAGACACGTCATGTGTGTCGGAAGTGGCTCGAAAGTCGCTACTGACTTTGCATTGACCTCGTGATGCGGAACAGGTTGATTTGACCCGGATGAATGTTTAACTTCTTAAGCATTTGCTTCTTATTCTGCTCTTATACAGTTGTAAAGTGATATTCGCGACGGTTTCGCAAATTACCTGTTTTGAAAGCTGACTTGGCTGAGCAATTCTTGCTTTGTTATCATTTGTATAAAACTATGGTTTATTTTCAAAGCTATTCTAGCTTGGAATGAAGTATGGTTTGATGCAACCATGGTGGCGTTTGCCTTCGGTTCGCTGTGTTCGCGGAATGCGGGCGATCACAGACGATTTCAAGCACAGAGCTTATAACCCTGCATCGTGGGGTCGTTACAGAACTGTGTAATCTCAGTGGATGCAAAAAAGCTGACTAAAGTCAGTCCATCATCGCCGGAAACGATTGAAACGATTTATGTGTACGTTGTGCAATGCAAGTATTCGGTACTGAGGATCGAAATTTATTTGCAATTATGTCGTGACTTGTGAGCGAAGAAATTTTCCTTCAAGAAAAAAAATCGTCTCGTACTCAAGTCTTGCGATGCTGTGATATATGTGCAATTGTAATGTTTGGTGTGGGAAGCACTTGTGATCAAGCTTACACACTAAACTAAACGCATTTAACGGAGTATCCGTCTTTGTCTAACAAGTGCTTGAGTCATCGTCAGAAGTCTCAAACTTGCATGCATTGCTGGGAGTTAGGTGCTAAGCATAACGCGTTTTTTAATTTCAGACTCCTGTTCCATAGCCGTATTACCAATACTGAATACGTATTGGTATAGTCAGGAAATAGAGCAGCCAATGCTTAAGTTAATTTTGAACAAGTTCGACGAAAACGTCGATAGTTTCGCCCCGTCATGTATTCTGTGGAATCGTTGTCTCAGTTACAATTTTCTATTTGAAACACTGGTGCATTCAAAAAGATTTGGCGGGACGTTATACAGTATAAAGTGTTTATTTAAATCCATTCGTATAAGCTTTTATGCGTTTAAATCGCGCGGTTTTTGGAAAGTTTTTGAATATTTAAGGTTGATAGCAGGTTAAGACGAAATACTTGGGCATCATGTTAACTTTTTAAATAATTTTGGAATTACTCCTATCGGTCAAAACTGAAACATACTTCATCATCAATTAGCCACACACACTGCACAGGAGCCATGTTCACTGTTCTGGTGACATGCAGTGATGAGCTTGCAGTTTACTCAGGTCCGCTCCTTTGCCTGCAGAGGCAGGTTGAGAAACTCGGGAGCGGATTTTTGTACTACTGGTCTTTATTGCGTACAATAACATGGCAGCAAATGTTCACTTCACATTGCGGTAGTGGGCGTTTTGCCGCATGTGACTGTTGAACGCAGACATCTTTGGCAGGCAATGCAGCGAGACAATGACCGCTGATAGCGGTAGTCCACGTAGTTTCATACTGCGTGAAAAGAAGCATTGCTGGCAACGAAGAGCATTTTTGTGATTGCTTTTGTAACATGAGGCATTTTGTTTGTGGTGTACAAAAAGTAGGGCGGAAACCAGGGGGAGGAACCGGGAAATTTATTTCCCAGAAATTTTCAAAAGCAATATTAGCTGTTAGGTAGAACAACATGATGATACAATCATTCTTCCCCCGCCAACAATATCAGCTGGCTGCGGTTTTGTCAACCCTTTCAATACGGATTTTATAGGAACTGATTTAAACACCATTTTAAACGTTGAAGCATGTTTTCATGAATAAAAAAGGTTCTTTTTGCAGTTACGGTTCGTTTCTTTGAATTGCTGCATATCGGAAGTGGGACAGTTTTGTCCCAACAGTATCTCACAGTTGCTCAACCGTCGCCCTGTGAAACGTAAAGCAGTGCAACGGATCAATCTATGTTACAAGCAGCAACAACTCACCTCTCAATACTGAGTTGTCCCATCCCGACTTGATTTCAACGCGGGATAAACGTAATCGTATTGGAGGGCTAGTGGCTTGGGACAAAAATGACCCAACCGTTTTGAAAGGGTAAAGCGTGTGGTTAGTGTCCATTTGTATTGCATCGTCAACAACCTGAAAAGGATAAGCAAAATGTCGACGTTGCACCCCTTAACTTTATGCGGACGCCCGTGTTGACATAGGTGTAGGAGCATGTAAATTTTTGGGGTTGTGAAGGATTTTCGCCCGAATTCCCTCAAAATTAGCCAAAAAGTTTTTGTGCGACTTTTGCCTACAAATTTTCTCCCACAAATATCATGAAGACCTTTTTTGGAATGACCTCCAAAGAAGGTCTTCATGTGTTTTTCTGCAAACGTTGGGCGCCATTTTTTGAAATCAAACAACGTTGGGCGCTATTTTTCCTGGATTTTAGGGATTTTGCCCGGATATTTGACAAATCAAAGCTTCTGGGAATGCGCTTGCACCCCCACCTCTTACACCACTGCATGTTGAAAAGGGTGATTGGTAAACCTGTAGCTGACTACAAAGCTAAATGCACTCTATGGATGTGTCTGCTCTGCAGTCTAAGTTTGATTTATATGCACATCCGCTGTAGTGTAAAAAATAACTACATCATAACTGCTCGATGGCTTTAGTCCTTTCCAGATCACGGTTCTCAAAACATAAAGTCCGTCAAAAATGAAAACATTTTGGAAGAAATTATTCATAGTGTTCTCAAAATAAACCTTACATCAGTAAACAGCAGCAAAAAACATTGTTAAAAATGCATCAAAAGGAGTGATAAAGAAAAACGGAAGTGATAGCTCGCTATTATTTTGATTCAGTAGTGGTAGCACTGCTATTTCTGAAGTAGTGGTTGCTCACCTCTGTAAAGTAAGTAGGGGTAACCTTTCAGGCCCCTGGGTGGTACAGTTATGGTTACCATGGGCCTAGGGGCCATTACTCCCAAAATTTTCCGAACATATAGTAATTTTGTGCTTTGAGAAGCGGTATCCCAAACAAAATAGAGTTATTCGCCTAAAATCAAACATTTTGGCCCCCCAAAATTTTGGGCTGGCTACGCTACTGCACTAAATTTTCAAATGTTCACTTCAAATTACAGTAGGGGCCTAGCAAGCGTATTTCCGCATGTGACCAGGGTTTCCGGTGCGGGTTTTTTCCACCCCGATCTGCTTTTTTGGTACACCTGGGTGTCTAGGTTTAATTATGAAAAATCGTATTAAGTCGGGGTCTTTTGAACTGATAGCTCAGGGGTCACCAACGTGGTGCCCGCAGGCACTAGGTCGCCCGCAAGCACCAAGCAGGTCGCCCGTGGGCATAGGCATAGCTAAGGGGTCATGGCCCTCCAAATTTCTAGCATTTCTTGTCGTTTTGTGCTTTGAGAGGCGTTGTCCCTAACAAAGTACTGTTGCTCGCTTAAAGTCAAAGTATTTGGCCCCCCAAAAAATTTAGGGCTGGCTGCACTACTGCCCGCGGACCTATTTTAAAAATAACATTAGCAAGATCAGTGTCTTCACATTACGGAATATCTTAATTTTTAATACTAAAATTATTGAAGGAAAATTGAGCAACATTTTCAGGGGCGCAGCCAGGATTTTTCTAAGGGGGCTGAAGTTATGGAAGCAAAAAGCCTTGAAAAGGAAAATTTGATTGTGATTAGAATAGCCAAGGAAAGCACGTAACTGGTGGATAAACAATTGATTGTACTCACCACGAAAACTGGGGGTCCTTCCAACTAAAGTACCATCTTGTTTCTTCGGTATTTTTTCATAGTACAGTAGTACATTAAGTCATGTCAAAATTAACTGTAAACCTACACCACAGTAATCTCCTAAAAAGGCCAAGATAATTCGCAAGCTGTTAGCAAAGTATAAGAGTATACGCGTAAAGTAAAAACTGCGATAATGCTTTAAGCAGCCATGACCCTTCATAAAAACAAAAAGGCTTGTACAAAATCTAGATCCGTGCAGATGATAAACATCGTATACAGTAGCCTAAGTAAAACTGCTACAAAGTTCACACTTTAAAAAATGCAAACAAGCGGAGTGACACATTATGAGCTCTGCACAAAAATATATGCTGGAACTTCCATCCAACTCATCCCTAGACTAGGCCGTAGCTACACTCAGGCAAATGAGGCACTTGCCCAGGTAAACTTTCTGTAATGCTGTTAAAAACATTTTGGTTACGCTAAATCAAATGATATTTTATTGTGTAACTGTTTTAAAAAGAGCAGCACTGCAGCTACACTGTGTTGCAACCGCCAGAGATACTACCAGCCTAGATTAATTCGGTCTGCATAAACTACATTTAACAACATAACCAACCGGGCACGCAATTGACATATTCGCCTCGGTAAAATTTAACTCTGACTACGGCCATGCTAGAGCACAGCTTTTCAAAGAATTACAAGCAAACTTTCAGTCTCCGTAAACCACAGGCAAAGGGCTTAACAACCGATCTCGACTTACAATGTTGGTGAAAAAGTAAGAAAATAAATATCAATAGTCTGATTGCTAAGGGGGGCTTGAGCCCCTTCAGCACCTCCCCTGGCTACGCTTTTGAACTATTTTATTTTAGAAGTGTGTATCAAACTAGTAGCTCTTCGCATTAATCCGCACACAGGAAGTAGCTCCCAGCTTCAAAAAGGTATGTGATCAGTGGCGTAGCCCCCCAAAAAATTTGTGGGGCCAAAAAATTTTGGGGGTTCAAAATGTTTCATTTTAGGCGAATAACACCATTTTGTTTAGAAAAACGCCTCTCAAACCACAAGATGACTGTATTTTCTAAAAATTTGGGGGGAAGGCCCCTTTGGCCCTCCGGCTACCCTATGTATGTGATGGTGATCGCTATGATTGATTAATCAGCAACTTCAGTGTGTTCAACAATATAAAGATAACTTCACATTACAGTGTTTACGTTATTTTCTCTAATGCGAAATGAAGAAATTGGTGAGCCAAAGGTAAGGACTGATTTCGATGTTTCCCTACGTATACAGATTACTGTAAAAAATTTTCAATTAGAGGAATAAGACATAGGGATTATATTTTTGTGAGATTTTAGATAGGCTACCGCTGCAGTTGAAGATTGCACAAAATGTCCTCGTTTGATAACAAATGCACTCTTACAATTAGTGAGATACAGGACCGCAACAAGGGGAGGCGCAGGGGGCGAAGACCCTCAAAAATTTTTTTCGCTTACCCTGGAGAAATGTGTTTGACGTAGTTTAAAGGTGTGGTCATGGGCGCAACCAGGGGTGAAGGGGAACACAATTCCCGGGCTCCGAATCACTGTGTGGCCACCGAAAAGTCGCAACCATGTCACCAGCACTTTTTTCAATACAGAACATTTGCTTCTGAAAGACCACAGGTTCGAACACGAGGGCGCCAAACTTGCTTCTTGCCCCGGGCGCCATCTAGCCTCGTTACGCCCCTGGGTGTGGTGGGTCTTACAACGACTCATAAGCTTACGTTACCCAGTCGCAAGTCATTGATGGGTATCAATTTTAGATAGAATATGTTACATGAAAACGTTAAATTCTACGAAATTCTAGTCATTTTCCCAAATGAAGCTTATTACATCACCCGACAAATATTTTCTGTTTTTGCATACGAGTTTTTAGGATCTAATTATTACATACCCAAACAGTGACCAATGGGCCCCTTCAGCAAAGATTGCCCCCCCTCTGGCTCAAACCTGCAGTTACGCCACTGACTGATGGGAGTCCTCCTTGTGACTGCTGACCATAGACATCTTGGCAGGTAATACCGCGAGATAGTGACACTGCTGGTAGCGGTAAGCCACGTATAGTTTTATCCTGTACGAAAAGAAGCACGAATAAATCTGTAGCAGTGCTTGCACAATTTTGAAGAATTAATTGCTAGTGTGAGACTGTGATCAACGTGCCCCAGTGAGTAGCATAATCAAACGACTCTAATGGAGGCTTTTTTGCCCACTATAAAAATACGTGTCTTGTTAGAATACGTCTATGGAGACTTGTGGAAATACGTCTTTTAACGTTAAGGTTTTTTTTAAATTTATTTGTTTGTTAGCAGACACGAAGTCCATAGTATGAACACACACACTCTGCAGAACGCAGGTTGATAAAAACAGACAATACAGAACGTAGTACAAGACATTGAAGCCGGCGATATCACAGG
>Ga0210059_1000790_pt1 | contig 43659 bp, 35 predicted proteins | sample Ectturendosymbi2_FD_188042 | JGI IMG/M metagenome (GOLD analysis project Ga0210059, IMG submission 188042) | Ecteinascidia turbinata endosymbiont from Florida, USA - Sample 2 (SPAdes) (version 2) | ecosystem: Host-associated > Tunicates > Ascidians > Unclassified | place: Key West, Florida... | reverse complement strand
AGCACCCAGCTCTTCTTGTATATGGTAGCGCAAAACACGCAGGAATGAAGAAAGCTGCTTCAATATTTCTCAAATCTCAAATTCATAACCGCTTGGTTTGATAACGAATGTGTTGCTACGCCTGTGGGACTGCCAAAGAACATTTTGCAATGCACCTGATCTCGACTTACAGTACAATGTTGGTGAAAAACTAAGGAAATAAACATCAATATTCTGATCGTTAAGGGGGGTGCTTGAGCCCCTTCAGCACTCCCCCTGGCTGCGCCTTTGATCCGTACCAAACAAATATCTGCAAGTTTACCGCCCTACTGAACTTCTGTCCACATACTTGCTGCCTGACACCATTGGTATGTTATAGCTTGACACCGAACGCGGAGATTTCTACAACTGTGGGGTACAAAAGTGCTTCTAGATGTTCTAAAAATCCCTTGCTTCTAATACAGTATGTTAAATTCTGAAATCCTTCAGTGTTTAGCAAACCAGTGGTCATCAGTTGAAATGTAAAATCGAAGTTGTTGCGGGTCCGTACGTTGCATGTTGTCTTTAATGTGCGCACTGCGTGTGTGACGTAATAATCGCCTGTATCAACCGTGGAACATTTCCCACACTCGCGGCCATTTTTCTGGTTGATTTAAACTGTGCAATGCAGTTGTGGACATGTTTATGTCTCACAGCTGTCGTGTACGAAGATTTGTAGAATTGCGGGATATAAAAATGCTTGTAGAAGTTCTAAAATTTATTGGTCCTGATACAGCTTGGCGCTGTATGTAATGACTTAACTGATTTGTTAGCCTGTGGCATCATAAAGCTTTTATAATCCCAATGGCGTTTGTTATGCATCATTCGGTTGGGGCATTCACCAAATGAATCTTATTGATGTGAAAAAACAAAAAGAGTGAAGCTAAACAAGTAACGATGTTTAAACAGTGCATTGTCTGTGGTGAAACACACGGCATAATTCCGCATTTTAAACTGTGAAGTGTGCTGTGTGCAGTGCTTTGCAAAAGTAGCAGTTGTCAAATGGAACTAAAATTCCAAGTTGGTGTACAGTAGCCCACAGGTGCACCATTGTCTGTTCTGTAAAGAATTGAACACATCTTGTGCAAAGGAGTTAAGCATAGTTGCATGCATCGGGTCCTTATCCAATGCCATAAAATAAGCTTTAAAAGTGTTGCTTTCGAGACAAAACTTCGCACCCGCAGCAGCAATACACAACCAGAGAGCCCTGCATGCAATGTGCTGAAGCCTGGAAGGTGAACGTGCAGTGTTGATTTTGGCATGTTGGTGAAGGGAGTCGTTTCGGCAACAGTTGCTTAATCGGATTAATGGCACCACAGGTTTTCACACTATCTGAGCAGTGCACTTTACATTCTTTTAAAGTTAACTATGCGATTAAGCATTGTAAGTATACAAATGTATGGTGCATTTCTATGCGAATAACTGGTTTATGCAAATAACTGGTATGCGATTAACCGGACTATTTGCTTCACGTGTGAATGGCTTTGGTTTGGGATTCTAGAATCCTATGCGATGAAGCGGTTTATGCGTTTAACCGGTATGGAATTAGCCAATGTCGTCTTGAGTTGTTTTGCTTTTCCATTTGAATGAGCTGAGTAAGTTGTGTATGTATTTTTGTTAATGAAATCAATAAATTTTTATTTAAGAAAACTTTGTACGCGCAACAAAGTGGCAACACTTCCTTTTGCAGCACAAATGACGATGTGCTCACTGTGAGTTATGAAGTATCAGAATTGATCGCTAAAAAGCTTAAACCGTATGGCAATGGGGCATGGGCCAAGGAACTACTTGTAAAAGCAGCTGAAAAGTTGGGTCCAAAGTCAGTTCATTTGTACCAGAAGCTGAGTTTGCCAAAGCCCACTATTTGTGAACGCAATTGAAAATAATCTTTAAAAAAGAGCTGAGAAATTCGTTAACTTCTACATCTGTCTCGATGAAACAACGGACATCAAGATCACTGCGCAACTGCCAATATTTTTTCAAGGGGTTACATCATATTTTCAAATTGATGAAAACTTGCTGTCTTTGGAATCGATGCACGAAACTACTCGCGGAGAGGACCTGCTTCAAAAGTTCATTCAAGCCCTAGGCAAGTTCAATCTGCCGTTAGATAAGCTGTGTGGTTGGGAAACATAAAGGGATGGTATCATTGTTGAAGAAGGAAATGGACGCAAGAGGAATTAGACATGATAAATTGGTAATTTTTCATTGTATTGTTCACCAACAAAGCCTTTGTGCAAAATCTGTGAAGTTTGATCATGTGGTATCAGTGGTTACAGACTGTATCAACTTTATTAAGAAAAGAGACCTAAACAACCGCATATTTAAGCAAGTTCTCAAAGACTTTCATGCTGATTATGATGATCTTCTTTCTTTCTGTGCTGTTCATTGGACGAGTTGTGGGAATATGCTTGGGCGCTTTCATTCTCTTCTGCCAGAAATTATTGAGTTTAGAAATTTGAAGAAATTTCCTTTGCCTGAGCTGGAGGAAGAAAAATGGTTGTGCGACTTAGGATTTATGGTAGATATCACAAAGCATTTAAACGACTTGAATGTGCGACTTCAAGGACCAGATCAACTACTGCACTTGATGTTTTCCAAGATCAAATCTTTCACGCCAATGCTGAGCTTCTGGGAAAATCAGTTGAAAGATAATGATTGCACGCATTTTCCCACATTGAAAAAATACAATCCAACTTCTTGTGCTCAATATGCTTTGGAATGTGCCGGTCTCTTGGAAAGCTTTAATGCTAGATTTCATGATATCAAAAGCAAGCATCAAATCAAAAGCATATCAAAAGCTCCAACTCGAACTCAAAACTACAAAGTGATGACACCTTGAAACATCTGAACAAGCCGTTGCTCGAATTTTATCGTGTTTATGTATCAAAGAAAGAGTTTCCAAACTTGAGAGCTAGCGCTCTCAAATGGTCATGTGTTTTTGGAAGCACCTATCTATGCAAACAATTTTTTTCTAAAATGAACATCACAAAAAGTTGTTACAGGTCAAGGCTAAGAGACGAAAATCTTAGTATGCAGTTGAGAGTTGCCGCATCGTCAGTTCATCCTAATATTAAGCGCTTAGTGAAGCAAAAAAGTTTGCAAATTTCTCACTGAGCAAAAAATTTCATTGGATGTTTCTTTATTATTTTTTATTATTTCATGCTTCAATGTTGCGTTAAATAACTTCAGCTGCAGGGTTTGCATGGGTTTTTATTACTTTCATTTGCTGTTTGTTTCTGTTGATGAACAGGTTTCATAGTATGACTAAAAAGTTGTGCGGCCCGCTTACTCAGCAGTAACTGACAAAGTGGCCCGCGATAGCAAATAGGTTCATCACCCCTGATCTGTAGGATTAATTAATTATTGATTTTTTTACCATAACTTGCCAACCACTAATGCTAGATGGTCAGCCAAGGGCTCTAAAGATGCGGATACTTGCTTATTGTATTATAAAAGAATAAATGGTTAAACTGGCACTCAAAACATTTGTCAAGCCCTAATTATGTCATGCAAAAATCCCCAAACCTCCCCCAGTCGTGATGTTGCACTGAAAAAGGTTGAGATCCAATAGTTCCCGATTTTTTTAAATTGATCCTAGGAGACTTTCTGCTTATTTAGAGGGTTTGAACAGCTTTCTAGCTCTATCAGTCGGCAAGTTATTGTACAAATCAAACCCAACATAGTGGCTTTGCAGTCCTTGCAGGGTAAACTCTTTGTTTTTCATTAAAATGTCCTAAAACAGGAAGTTGCATATGTGCATATATTGAAATACTGATTCAACATAGGCCACTATAGTAGCTGACACTTAAGTGCCCAGCATATGACGCATCTTACAGCCAAAAAATGGGCTTTATGTTATCAATTTCACAAAAAAATAAACTCAAACCAGTTTCAGGAGATCATCTCACAACATATTACAGCAGAACTGAAAAATTAAAAGTGTTTTAGTTTTGGGCACCAATGGGTAAATCAGACAATACAAAAACAGGAAACAACAAGGTCTGTTTGGAAGAAAATATCACTCTACGATGATCTTCGATTTTTCTCTTCATAGAATAGAACATATCTATAGTCTTTGAATATAGTTCAGTCAAGCCCAGAGGCCAAACAGTGAATGTGCTCTTGCATTTCAGCAGCAGATGAATCCATTCACATTACTCTGGTTATATTTTATTAGAATAATCAATATAAAATATATTTGTAAAGTGAATGTGGAATTCATTAGATGGTGATTTTCAACACAAAAATTTTGTCCTAAAATGAATTGGATGTAATAAATGGTTGGATTTTGTATCTGTGGATTTAATAAGCGATTTGGCTGTGGATTAAGGAATCACTGATTTCTTTGATAAAATGTACCTGGGCTGGGCTCTAATTTGAACAAAAATGCATTTGTTTAGATCAGCAGTGGTACGTGATCTTATCACTCCATCCAGTGTTGCTTCCAACCAATCATTTCGAAAAGCAAACTGTAATCGTTTCCTTGGAAAACTGAAATCTTCTGAAGGTAGCACTTTGTCCAAACTACAAAAAAATCGCTTACAGGTAATGACTGCATAAACTTTTTTTCTATGACAACCTTTTAGTTCTTCCATTCATCTCTGTTATTCCATCTATTATTTTCTGTAACAGTATTGTTGGTTGTAAGTCTGCAAAGAAGTTCATACTTCTATTCTCCTTTTGACTTTTTAAACGGGAGTTTGTATTTTACTGCCCTGACAACACCATGAATGCTTCAGGGGATTTTTAGATGATATCATATATAATAAAAAGATGAAATTAACAAAAAAATAAAATTCTTGTGTGAAAATATTTTGTTTGGGAATTTTCTTCCAGTGTTGTTTTCTCTGCATTAAATAAAACAGCCATTGTTTTTTGTTCTATTCACATCAGAGGTGAAAATGGATCCTTAGTTCAGGAGTCAACTCTGCCAGGATTCCACATCTTTCTTTTGGATCTGGAGCCGAAGTCAAAAATTTGTGAAGAGCCAGAGCCACTTTTTATTTACAGCAGTAGTAGGAGTCTGTGTGGTCTCCATACATATAACTTCTTAAGTAAAAACATTGATGACTTTCGGTTGAATCGATGGCAGCTGGAGTCTGAACAGGAGTTGGATTCTCAAATTAAAAAAATTTTGGACCCAGATCTGGATTCAAAAATTTGGAAATGGGGTGGAGACAAGAGTCTGAAACTGTGACTCTGGCCACCTCTGATTCACATGAGAAATTGAATCAAAATTTCTCTAAAAGAGTCAAAACTTTTGTCTTTGATATCTTTGTAATTTTTTAGTGTAACAATAATACATTAATGTACCATGAACTTTGCCAAGCTTTTATTTTTTGTGCAAGATCTGCTTGTGTTAATGACATGATTATGGGCAATTGGAACTGTGTTTGATGCTAAACTACAAGAAACGTTCGATGAAGACATTCATCACGTCATCAGCAACAGTAATAAAATCAAGATTTTAAACTTCAGTGAGAATTGGAATTAACCTCAGTCAAATTGAGATCTGTGTGGATGCTGCACATAAACCTAAAAAGTCAACCTAATTGTTGAGTACCCTGGTGTTGCATAAGCAGGAAGCAAGAAAAGGAAGGGTTCCTACAGATTTGATAAGAGAAGCTCATCTCGATGGGCTGCAGCCCTCCCTGAAAAATGCAAGGCAAAAGATTCCACCGAATTTGCCTTAAGATTGGAGTTAGTCACAAAATTTCATGACACAATCCTTTTTGGTGCGTATGATACCATATTGGCTCAACATTTCCTAGAAATACAACAAAACCAATGCTTCACTTTTTACCAACAACGCCACTTAAGTAATGCCGTTTTCAGCACACTTTCCGATGAATTTAGCGGTTTCGTAGCTGTCTTTGGCACAGCCCTAAAGTAAAGAAACCAAGCAATTAAATACAAGAAAATTGGCGGTATGTGCACCTATCACAAGGAGTTTTTGTTATTTTGACAATGAATTTTTAAAGAAAAACCGAAGAAATATGATCTTGACTGGTTTTTATTACCTGAATTTCTTGAATATTGAATTTTATGATCAGATTAAACTACTGCTATGACTAGCACTTTGGCAATATTGGCGGCATTGGATTTAAATCAGGTCGCCAATCTTAGGCTGCGAAAAAATAGCTGTTCATTTATATCTGCACCATTGCAGCTTGCAACAGTGAGCTGATGAGCTCTCTAGCCGGGTTGGCATTTGAAGATGTAAGGCAGTAGTTGGTGTAGAGCATTCTTGGACAGCAAAAGGTGTGACTGATTAACATTTAAATGAAAAAGTTTTGAAACATGAGAAATCTGGCAAGCAATCAAGTAGGCCTTTCATTTCTTTGTAAGGTGAACATTGCAGCTGAAATTGATTCAGGATACAAACTTTTACTGGAAAAGTATGACAATCAAGTTGGAAAAAACAGAAATTTTGCCTAAAATCGTAAACTGTTTAAAATTTTTTTGTAAAATTTGAACTTAATTTGAGAGGACATGAATGATGAAAGTACCGACTCAAACGAAGTGACTATAGGTCTGTTGCCTTGATGCGGTTTGAATAAAACACTAAGTTTGTCTTTCTAATGGTAACGTCAAAGTAGCTGGGCGGAAGTGTCCCAAGTTCAGAGTGCGAGTGGTATTGGATTGAACTCAGCTTTGCAGCCTTCACTTTGGTGGTAGCGATAGTACTTGTAATGGGATCAGTTTTTATTTACTTTTGTGTGAGTTTCCAATTCTTTTGTGTTTCTGTTTACGCTTTAGTGTTTCGGTTAGGTTTATGGATTAGATTTGGCCACTTTAGAAAACTGATGTGAATGTTTTCTATGTATCAATAAGAAAAACTGAAAATTACAAATTTCGTAAGATTAGGTCTGCTGGAGTGGATGGAAACGCCACTAATGATTAAAAACAGCCAGGGCGACAATCCTAGATGTTCTAGCAGATATGAAAATTTGCAGCCCTCCTGATCATTTTCACCAAAAGCCGCCACTGGATTTGATAACAGTCAATATGTTTTTATTTCATTATATTTACAGCAGAATGCAACTAGATTATATATTATAGCAAGTCAGAGTTTGTGAATCCCATTGGAATGCATAATACTGGGAGGTATCAAACAAAGTTTTATATTCACATATCCTTGATCATGGAAGTTCTCTGCTATTGATTGATCACAAGCAAATGACATAAGGTGCTAAAGCGTTAGTCTCTGGGAAGTAAATAAAATCCCTCATTTTTCCTGTAGCAGACTTCAACAACAATAGATCTGGTTGGGAAAGAAAACAATAGTGTAAATTTGCTAGATGCAAGCATTTTTCTGTGTGGCTTGAGACATTTTATTTTTGACTCAATGTTAACTGAATTTAGACTGTGGGTGGACCATAGCTATCTGTTATGAAATTTTCATAAAACAGTGATCAAGCTTATATGCACAAATTATTATTTCCATAATGCTTAAAACAATAGTCATTTCCGAAATCTCCATGATTGAAAATTCTTATGTATATGTTTGGCTGCATAAAGCTGTGCAAGTTCACATGTGTAATCTCAGCCCTGGGAACGCAATGATGTTTGTGTGAAAAATGTGGATTTTGATACAAGATTTTCTTACAGAGAGAACTCCTGTTATGTAAGAACCTTGAAACACACAACACAATATGATCAGGCTGAAAATGCTATTGTGGGTAAAATGATCAACTTCATTTCAAGTCTGCAAACTACATAAACATTATGATTTAGTTCCAAGTCGTATGCTAGAACCCTAAATTGTAAGGAGTGTGTGGAAGCTACAGTTATCAGAGCATTAATACTTTTTACCCTAGGCTAGAATCTGCCAAAATGTGTTGATGAAATATGTAAGTCTAGTTAAGCTTTGATTTACAACAGTCTATGTTACAAGTCTTTCGTGACTCATATTGACATGTTCTAACAAGTAATATTTGTCGATAAACATTTACACAAAGATAATATCTATGCTATATTGATTGCATTGGATTAAGTTTGTTATGAACCAAATTCAATATTGGGAACAAAATACTCATTAATAAATATTTGTGCTCTTCAGATATGTATAATTTCTTTTCAAAAATGAGAGTATAGTACCTCATTTAATTGTTTGAATTAAAAAATTTGATGCAGGATCTACTAGAAATGCTTTCAAATTCTGTGAGGCCAGATGATCGAATCTATGCAGCACGTGCTTTATCCTCTCTTGGAATTACAGCATCTGACTTGGTGTCACCCACCTTGGTTGAACTGCTTGGTGAAGAAGCTGATGTGAATGTCAGATTTGAAATTTCAAAGGCTTTATTTAATTTTGGTATGTTTACTTAAAGAATGAAGTGAATGCAAACAAGCGAAATAGAAATTTGCTGAATTAATGAGTGGTGATTATTGTAACTTTATGTTTGTGTCGCTTAAAAATATCATCTTTTAGGCATTGAGCTCTTATTTGGGTGAGTATTCAACTGCTGATACTTGTGTTTCATTGTAGCATCTGTTTCGAGTTTTGTCACTAGGGATGGGCATTTCAGATTACTTTACTATTCCAGAATAGGTAAATCAAATCCAGAATACCGAATCCTATTTTGTTTTGTCCTACAATGCGTTCCACCAGAAAATTTCTTGAAATAGATTGCCTGCTCAAAAACCAAAGATGCCCATACAATGCACACCTCTAAATTGGGCAGTGGCAATCAACATCAAAGAATTTATTACATACAAACAACACATTCAAACCACAAGTTTAATGTAGTGGTGCATCTTGCCTAGCGCAAAGGGGCTCTGTCGCAAAAGGGCAGCTTTTGATAAAACTTTTCAGAAGAAAAACAAATTTTCTATATTGATCTTAACACTTTGGTATCCAGCCGCTCTCGGGGATTTTTGCGAAAAAAAAACACCAAAATCCACGTGGCTTTGTGCGGGAATTTCTCCGGTTCAGTAAGCGATACCGTCCCGGTCAAAAGCTCAAGACGCGGCAAGTCTTGTAGCTTGCACTCGAAAAAAAATTTTTTGGTTGGGGGTGTGGATTTTTTGTGAGTGACGTCAAAGTGGTAAACTTTTAGGCCACCTTTTCCCACTTCACCTGGCCCTGGGCTCAAACTGTTAGATGGTAGTATTTCGTTGAAGTTTTTATTGGAAACGAGGCTACAATCCGAGTTTTTTGATACTTTGAATGACCTGCTGGGGTTTCAGGTTCAAAAGTTATGATCTAAAGTAATAAAAATATTTGACTAATTAGATGATTAATTAATTTGTTTATTTCAGATCATAACTTTTCAACCAGAAATGCTAGAAAGTCGATCAAAGGCTCAAAATACTCAGACTCGAGCAGACTAGAACAGCTCTCTAGCGCAATCGGCGGAGGAGCTATGGTGTTGTTAAGGCAGCCGAAAATTGCTGGTTTAGCCACAGGAAACAGCGACCGACTGCGGTTATGTAGGTTTGCAGGCTATCATGTCGACGGTCGGACTGTTCGCAAACAAGTACATCCCACTGAATCACGAATGGAATATTACTGGGAATTATGCAGTAAAGATGCACAAAACATTAAAGCACTAATGTGACCACTATACCGGCTCTCAAAGTGTTAAGACCAGTGATAGAGTCTCGAGACTTGGTATCAGGATGAGTCTCAAGACCCATATTTGCTAGTTTCAGTCTCGAAGGTTTCAGGTCTAATCTTGGTCTGGAAGGCAACAGGTCTTGGTCACAAGTTTATTGCCTTGAGACATAGAATACTGCAACAATATGACTTAGTAAACCTTCTCCAATTAACCATGCTTGTTGTCTGCTGCATCTCCAGGTAAGAAACAGCAAAAACAGGTAGGAAAAAAGCTAGAAATTCGAAGAAATTTCAACTTCAAAGTGGTTATCAGATATTTTTGAAAAATTGTAGAAAAATGTCAGCATAATCCACAAGTTTTCAAGTCTTCGTATCAAGATTTCTTGATTGAGTCTCAAAGCTTTAACCAGGTCTTGGTCTCAAAGTTTTGGTCTAAACTACATCTCCGCTTTGTGGCGCATCAAGCTTTCAAAAAAGGTGTGTGTAGCGGAAGGGCAGCTTTTGATGTCACTTTTCAGCATGAATCCATGTTGTCTATCAAGACTAGAAATCGACCGATGAATTTTGTGATGTTACCAAAGTATCATATCAGCAAAATTCTGCCGATATACAGTATATCGGCAATATTAGCTCATAAAGCCGCTGCACTAGTTTTCTGCACAGAGTATTCGGAAACCCAAGCTGCTACTGTTGCAGCAGAACTTCGTTTCTGCCCTCTACTGCACATTGATAGGCTCAAAACGCGCAATAACACATTGCCCGATTTATTCGATCTGTCAACAGTTTGCGTTCACAATAACAGTTGCATTTCAAGGAAGATCGAGGTCCGTTCGTGCTAATGCGGTTTTCTGAACAAATGAACATAGAATTAACATATGACATGCAAGGCATGAATAATGAAACAAAAACTTACCAAACGTTTACTTTACCGGCAGAAACTAAGCGACTTCCTAATGCTACTACACTTCGTTACACGTTTCATACGCACTTCAACAGTACACAACACGACGCAGTCGTCCTTTACGCAGTCGCTAAGCAAATGAAAGACGAAATGCCACCGAGGGCCTACTACGCGCTATGGTATGCGCCTCCAAGCGGTCACGCAACAATCAAGAAAACAATAATTGACCAACGCATCGCCGCAAGACAGACTTGCTGCTACAGCTACTTTGTCACTGATTAATTAACACAAATTCTCTGTACTGTTCCTTACAACATGCAACCCTCCGATTGCATCAAGTAGTGTGCAATATTCAGACCACTCCGCAATCGTCCCATTAAACCGGTCCATGATGTAACATGCGTTTACAGGTTTTTGCGCAGTAAGGGCTGCCTACATGCCATGGTGACTGACTATCTTAGTGACCCAGGTTTGTGCAGAATTCCATGTTATGCGCCTTTTCATTGCACTGAAGTATTGTCTTTCAACTGTGGTTTGAGTGTTGCAAAATATCGGCATTGGTTATCGGCAATGAAAAATGAAAACATCGGTATCGGCCCAAAAAAGCCTTATCAGTCGAGTCCTACCCAAAATCCAATCAAACTTAGCTAGTTGCCAGGCACAACTAACTATTTAGAGTAGATAGTGGTATTGATCTCATTGTCAAAACACACTCAAAAATACACAAAGAAAGTTATCCAAGTTACCATTGGTTTTGGTCACAACACATTATCACATCACAACCAATGTTTGTTCCTGCAAACATGGTGCTGAAAAGATACTTAGCTTGTCGAACATTCAGCAAATGTCAGCCATACAGCAAAGAGAGCTGGTTTATCCATACGTACATACACTTATCCATCTGGGAGCGCTGTCTATCAAGATGGCAATGTTATAAATACAAGTTTACTTGCGTAATCACTGCAGAGAAGAACAATTGTGTTGCAATTGCTCAGATGATGTTGAAACATAATGTAAAAGTGAATTACTCAAAATCAATATAAGACTTTTTGTGTAGCAAACAACATCAACTCCTCAATCTCAAAAGGCTAGTTTCAAAATGCAACGCTTGACTGATATTTTGTTCAGACGATACGTCCACAATTTGAGGCTAGCTGTTGCACCTTTCAATATGAGAAGTTCCTCAAAGTATAGCTTCAGTTCAAATAAATCAGCGTTACTTGACGTGGCCCTGAGAAAGGCCTAAACTTAATAAATTTTGTAATAATCTAGTAGGTGTAAACAGCAGAAAATTTAGACTGAAACTGCAAAACAGAACAATCGTAGTTAAAGACTGTGTCCTCTTGGCGTGAAGCGAAATATTACAAAACAGCTCTGCATGTGTCTGTCAGTGTACACGCTTGTGACAGCTTTGCTGGCATTGAAGCTGGCATTGCCAGAGGAGGAAATTCTTAAACATGTGTGTTCGACAGAATATCAATTTAGAGTGTTCAAAAACGTGGATTGTTTCATGTCATTGTGCAGGCACCATTTAGACGAGGTAGGGACGTTGTTGTTTCGTAATAAGTACTATGCAACGTTATAAGAAACCTGTTCCAAACCACCCACTTTAGAGATCTGCAGTAACAGCCTTTGATATTTCATCAACTTCAATGCTGAGTTCCAAAGAGGCCTGTTGTGACAGCCAAACAGAAACCCCCTGCTTATTTAGATAGTGGTATTGGTAGCATCGCCAAACACTTATGGAAATATTTCCAGGTTATCATTCTTTTCTGTCACAGCTCATTTATTACATCACAATAACTTTCTTTTCCTGCAAACGTAGTGCTGTAAAGATATGTAGCTTGTCAGATATTTGGCAAATGTCCGGCATACAGCAAGGAACTTTGTTTATCCATACATGCATGCACTTATAAAATTGATGCTGACAATCACCTGCACAACTGTGTCAGTGGAGCGATCTCTCCATAGAGATTGTTAAGAATACAATTGTTAAGAATTGCTCTGATTATTTTCCATCATGATGTAAAAATTAATTATGAGAAAGAAGTACAAGAGCCTTGCACAGCAAACAACGTTGTCAACTGTTCATTCTAATACTGTTGCTGTTATTGAAAGACAATGCATGACTGATATTTTGTTCAGACAATGCAACAACAATTTCTAAGGCAAGCTGTCATGCCTTTATGAGATGCTTATTGTAAAAAATATAGTGGAAATGAACCCCAATTACTTGGTGTGACATTGAAGCAGTCAATGTCAAACCTTAACCTTATTTAATCCTATCATAACCTAGCAAATGTAAACAGCAGATAAAACTTATGCACAAGTGCAAAACAAAATGGGACTGTCCTTCACCATGAAGCAAAATATTACACAATAGCTCTGTATGTAACTGGCTTTATACAAATTCTAACAGCTTTGATTGCATCTAGCACTGAGGGAGTAGTAAATTCCGTGCTTTCAGTGCATGTGCAAATTTAGATTATTTCAGGTTATTGCATAGGCGCTTCTTTGACAAGGCAATGATGTAATTGTTTTGTAATGATCATTTTTGTATACAATGCTGGAAGGGAAATGCTGTAAACCAACCACAATAGAAACCTACCCTCGAAGCATTCGATATTTCATCCACAGTAATGCTGAGTACCTACAGCACAAGGGGACCTGCCGTGACAGCGAAATGATGCGCTGCTGATGCAGTGCAACACATTAAGGCTTTAGAAATGTTTGCCTGGGAACCATGATCACAATTTTGTGGCAGTTAATCCTGTTGGATAAATCCTCTCCTAAGATTTCAGCTTGCACCGCTGGCAAAGTAATTTCAGGAGAATTCTTTTCAGGGAAAACACAAATGTACAAAAAATAAACGAGAGCACCTTCTTGTTAGTCAACTCAGTAACAGACTAACTGGGAACTGATGCAGCAAGAAGACACATCAACTGGATATGCACAAACTAACTGGGACCTGACTCGAGCAAAACAAGGTACACAAGTAATCAGCAAAACAATCAACGTTCATCTCGCAGCAAAAACCTTGTGGCACTCTGCAAACTCTTGATCGCGTCACTGCCAAACGAATGAGTACGTAACAAACAAAATTGTCCATTACTAGACCAACACTCTCACTTAATTGGAATTTACAAAAGGGTACTCAAAATTATTGACATTTTTTATCATGTACACTAAAAACCAACCAAACTGAACTTTCACAATTGTTCAAATTTTAGCAGTAAGCATTCTCATGTGTCCACCATCTCAAACACAGTGCAACACATACAGTTTCTACAACATAGGGCAATGCGCACACAGTAAAAAACTATTGGGCATCCACAATGCAACAAACATGAAAAGAGTCGAACATATCTTGTCCTCACATCCTACAAAAAGTTTGCAAGCAAACGAGGCACATCACAAAAATAACTAATTGCACATTCACCCTATTAAATTGCGCAGTTTTTCTACCCACATTCAAGGTAAAGATTTGGTTAATATATCAAGCATATTTTCACTTTCACAATATGTCACTTCAGTTACTGTACTTAAAATGGCTTCTCGCACAAAATGATGACGAATGTCAGTGTTCTTTTTTTCTACCATGAGCAACAGTTTTTTTTGCTATTGCAATCGCTTCCTGATCGTCGTCCCTGATAATAGTTGGGTTTCATTGCGGAGCTCCAATATCATCCAAAAGTCTTCTCAACCATATGGTTTCTTGTGTTGCAGAGCTCAAAGCAACATACCATATTTTTTGAACCATAACGTGGACTTGAACTCCTTTACTCTTCTCAAAAATTGAAAGTGCGCCTTATAATGCAGCCTAATGTATAGATCTGGTTGTGCTTTCTCATCTAGAACCAATTTTTTGGGGTAAATGGTGCTATTTATTAAATTGCCAGTTAATGTTTTTTTTGTAACAGACCATCATGTTCCGTAAAAACCAACAACAATTGCAATGAGTAGCGTATGTGGTTCCAAGAGTAGCTTGCATATACCACAGATTGTATTACTCTGCAGTCTCCTGACTACATTGGCGCACACTGAATCAAACACGTGCACAACTTCTATTTTATTCTGTTCGTGTCTAGGGGGTAAGGCATGTGTGACAGATTAAACTCCCTCTGATTACCATACATACAATGGGGTTTAATATGTCCGATTAAACTCGTTCGTATGTTATCTGAGTTTTGCTTTATTTGATGTGCCCTATAATCCTGTTCGCCTTATGTATGACAAAAGAACAGCAAGCATTCAATTTCTGACACTCTGCCTTATAGCCCGAAAAATATGGCACTCTGCTTCTGCTGTTGAAAGAGCAACGACAGCTTGTTTTTCACTCAGCCTACTTATTGCACCACTACTAACATGAAAAACCTTTCCTGTCGTAGAATGGTGATCATTAATATCTCCTCCCTAATCATCATCTGAATATTCAACTAGTTGCAAATCAGATTTTGTGTTCCTCAACGCATAAGCCATAGTGAGCTTAAGGTACTGAAAAATCCTCTTTACCACTGTTTCATGAGCTTTGGTTGGGTTTGCACTAGACTTTGATGTAGCACCTGCTGCATTAGCAATATCAGGACATGTTGCCCTAGCAGCATACAAAAGACTTCCCACCTTTGATTGATAAGTAACTGGATGTACACCATTTTAATTTGCAGTAGCCTTCCTCAGTTTCACGCTTGTAGCAGAAGGAGTTGCAGACATTTTGGTATCTTGCAAACTATCGGTCAAGAAGTCCAAATATGCATTGTTTTTGATATAACCAAGTACTCCCACTTTCATGGTCCTGAATGATGCTTACCCCAAGCAGTAGTGGAGTTCTCCCATGGATTTTGTTTTAAGCCTGGAAGAAAAGTTTTGTTTTACCTTCATCAGTACATCATTTGATGCACACACTATGATCAGGTCATCAATATACACAACAGTTGCTATGGACATAAATCGATGGATCAGCACCACTGTGTTTGAACCCAAGTAACTCTAAATACTCATGTAATACACTGTTCCAACAGCGTGGGGATGGCTTTAGTCCATACAATGACTTACAAATTACATACAAGGGTTTCATCACCAGGTGAAATAAATCCATCAGATTGCAGCATGAAGATTCCTTTGTTAAGAGAACCATTGAGAAACACATGATGTTAGCTTCTTGTGAATTGACTCAAAGTGTCAGCGATACATGAGCAACCTGTCCAACGTTACTCCAGGGTATTTGGGCTCAGCAGAAGGACAGAGTTTCATTGTTGTATTTAACTTTAATCCAGGGTTTTTTTGAGGAAAATGTTAGGTACCCGATATGGACCTGTAGGGACCCAATGAAAAATTTCGCTGATTCTAGGAAGCCGATTGTCAATTCTAGGGACCTGAATCAGGTCCTTTTTTTTGTGGTGGTACTGAGCTTCAGCTTCTTTTCACCTATGGTTGCCATGTCCTTGGCAGCACCCCTTCCACTGCATGCCACTGTCCATCAGCATGCATGATTACTAGATCGTCAGCATATGTATACTTTCTGGAGACGGTGGTTGGCAGGTCAGAGATGCAGATGTTGAAAAGAATGGCTGCCAGGACAGATCCCTGTGGGACGCCGTTTTTGAGGCGTCGTAACCTGCTTCTTTTACCATTTCAGGTGGTAGCCAAAAAGCTATCCTCAATGTTCTGTGTCAGCAGGGTGACCTGGTCTATGGCCGACCTCCCGTGTTGAAAGCCCGCCTGCTCCCGTGGGAGCAATGATGGGTTCGACATGTGCATGGATGAGTCTTTCGAGGATTTTAAAGGAGACACACAGCAGAGATATGAGACGGTAACTCTTTGGGTTCCCCAGTGGCTTTTCTGGCTTAGGGATCACAACTATTAGTGCCCTTCTCCAGATCTTTGGAATTTTGAATTGGCGCATGCTGGAAGTGAGGAAATTGCAAAACCAAGATTTGAGAGCCGACCTGGCGTGGAGCATAACTCTGTGAAGATGGACTCCTATCCCGGAGACTTTCCTGGTTTCAGACGTCCGAGGGCAGCAGCAAGTTCCTCCAGCCTAAAGGGTTCAGAGATACTGTGACCCTCAGGTATTGGAATCTTCCGTAGGTCGGACAGCTCCTTGTTGACCAGCCTTGTGGACTCGTGATCCTTGGCCCTATGTGCCTCGTTCTTCACAACTTGCTAGTCAATGAAGTTTGCCGAGACGGGGCACAGGTGAGAGGAGCATCCAGACCTGCCAGTAAGTTTGTTGATGGTTCTCCACACCTTGTGGCTAGAGTGTGAGAAGTGGATGGAATTAACAGCTTCCTCCTATTGCTCCTGCTTCTTCTGCTGCAGCCGAGATAGTAGGGACAAAGCAGCTCTATCAGAGTCGGTCCCCACTGGGGTTTGGGTGAAAGGGCGATAGACGGTCTCGCACTCTTTGTCCCAGTATGGCACATACTTCTTCCAATGGCCACATGGGATAGGCCTACATTGTTTGGCCCCAAATAGTAGGCTCTCACGAAAACCCAGGTATGCCCTTTCAATATTTGATGTGTCCAGAAGTGGCAATCTCTCAATGGATTCATCTGTAAGAAGGCAAATACACTTCCAATCAACCTTGCGAAAGTTCCAGTGCTTCACTGGATCGCTGTGGGCAGGAATCTTGAGTCTTGGTGGCGTTTGGAGGGAGGGCTGATGTTGTAACTGCAGGAACTTTCCAAGAAAAACGTCTGTCTGGCTTTCCTGGTCAAAACTTGCGAAGACGAGATCTGGGTTGGTGTCGACGTTCCATCAGTAAGAGTAGAAACTGGCTGGTGCCTTTGGTTCATACAACAGTCCAATGTTGTTGGATGTTGCCCAGAAGCCCAGGCTCTCACTGTTGGGAGATGTTTTGTTGTAATCCCAGTTGACATGTTGGCAGTTGAAGTCACCAATATGCAAACTCATGTGAGGGAACGTTGGGATGGTGTGAATGGCGAGCGTGGAGGTTTGCAGACGTTAATGAGTTTGTATCCACACAACCACTCAGTCTCTGATTGCTCTAGAGACTGATCGACCAGTGACCATTCCAACAGCTCGTGGACAAACATGGCAAGGCCGTAATTCCTGCTCAGGACTGACCCAGCTAGTGAGAAGTTGGTAATTACTAGCTTGTCTGCAGTTGTGCAGTGGGTCTCTTGCAGGACGATGATGAAGGCCTTGATTTTATAGGCTAGCTGCTCAATAACGCTGATCTTGTTTGCAGTGAGTCCCTCGGTGTTCAGCTGGAGTATATTGGGTCGTGGGTCATCTTTGGCAGCACTTCAGCTGTTGCACCCTGAGAAAGGCATTTTATGACCCATCCCATGCCGAACACATCCAGCACGGGTAGCAGTGTTTGCTCTCGTAGTGACAGGTTTAGTTGACATTAGTAGCAAATGTTGTTCAGGAGGGTCATGTGAAGGCACCTGTCATCCTCTGTGTGCATTGAACTGTTGTTATTATGAGTTTTTTTTTTAATCACAGAAGATCTTTTTTGAATTCTTTCATGCTAAATGGAAAAAATCTTTGTTTTTCTGTTTGCATATATTGTGTCTGCTTTGTAATTGTAATACAATAGAAATGTAATATTTTGCTTTCACAACAGGTGAATGGCATAAAAAGGCCGTAAAGGAATTGACCTTGCACTTGCAGACTGGTACTGATTCAATTGTCTTGGATGTTTTAGACCATTTAAGTTGTGCTAAAAATGCCTCGATCGTGCTCTTGAAAATGGATGATTTTCCTGAACTTAAAGCACTGATTAAGGTAATGCAATTTTTGTTTAGTGTTGTTATTAAATTATTTTATATGGTTAAGATGATGGTTGATTGATTTTTGATGGACGAAAACCTGCTTAATTTTTATAACTGAGGTTCAATAGTTAATTCTTTGTTATAAAACCAGTTGTAAATTGCATAGGTTAGTCTATGCCAGTGGTTCTTAGCCTTTTCTCCACCCCGCTTCCCTTAGGTAAACTTACTTTGTTTCACGCCTGCCTGAGTTTACGTAAGTTATGAAAATAAATGTGTTTCTTGGTATATTTATTTAATTATTTTATTTTAAGGTTTTGTATCAGACATGAAGTCCATCGAGTACAAACACACACAGTCTACACAATGCAGATTGATGAAAACAGACACAACAGAATGATTAATAGCGAGTTTTGAAGTAGAACAACAGGGTTACAGACTATTTCTTAACACTGCTGTTTCCTAACCTGTGACACTTGGTACAACACTACATGCAGAGTAGGACTGCAACACCTGAGTCCAACCCTGGTCAAGGCTAGGTAAAGTAAAAAAGTATTGTGGCATGCACATGCCCTCAACCAAACACTGTAACGTCTGAGCACTCAGTCGCAAAGTAAAATGTGGTTGTAGTGTTCGAAGAATGAGGACGAATGCAAACAACCTGACTGCTTGAAAGTGCGCAACCGTACGTTATTAGACTTTCTGCATCATTGAAAAAAGACGCACATATTTTTCACATTAAGGCTTTGAAAGTGGGAATGTTGCATTGAGCCTGATAACTACTCACACTCGCTTGCCACAGTAGGTTGTATAGAGCCCTGCACTCAAAATTATAGGCCTTTGATTACTTGACAATTTTTGGCCAATATTTGGTGCAACATTATTTTACAGCATTAGATGGAAAACACTTTCTTTTAAGCGACATTGCGCAAGAGTGACCAGTACTCACAGCCAATGCATGTTCTCACTCTAACCCACATGCTTAATGTGTTGCAGTTGCTTTTTTTAGACTTAGGCAAGCTTTTGCAAATTCTTTGTTTGTTTTATTCACTCTGCATAGCTTTGCAACCGTACACTACTTCGTAGAGTGAATACCGATTTCTCTGACTAACTCTATAACCGTGCTTTGCATAAGATTCCAGGATCTCAAACCAAAACGTTTCAAATGTGAAAAACATAGTGCAGTTAATTGCATAAACCAGATATTCAAATATAAATGTAATTTTTATTTGTAGACATAAACACTCCGTGCTGCTTAGTGTGAGTGCAAGACACGGTTGTGAGTTAAGCAACTGAGTGTCACCATTGGATGGCCAGAAAGCAAAGTTGTTATCTTTCTTTGGCCAAGAAGTTGACATCATATGGTGGCCTGTAGTTTCCGTGCTGCATAAACCTAGTCTCACATTGAATAAGAGTGTGGCTCAAGTGCAGTTGAATTGCCATAAATATACATTTTGTCGCATCAAAGAAGGACACAGTGGGATTACTGTAGAAAATTAGTATCATGCAGGTGTACGGCCACATTGCAGAAAGCTCATCGAATTACAGAAAGCCATAGCGGTATCCCACATTGTGTGGAGCTATGCAAAGTGTATGCATTCATGTTCATCTGGAATTAGGCGAGATACTCTGCAGTGCAGCCAGCTACTTTGAAATTCTATGTGCACCATCCTGTTCTCAAATGTGAGAATGACACATGTTATTGCTAAAGTGACTTGGCATGCTGACTAAATCGTCTCCGTAGTTGCGCCCCTGAGTGTTTGATGCAGACATGAATTCAGCCTGCAAAATTTCAAGAAATTTAACCCCGACTTCCGTTTCTGTCACAACTAAACCAAATAACATGCAGTGGTGTATTAGCACTGGCGTAACGTTTGGAAGTTACACATTCCTGTTTAAAAACCTTCCATATAGAGCGTGTAATGGCTAGCGCCCCACTGGAAATTTCTTGATGCCCCCCCGTTTACCACTGGTCTATGCTGATACTCAATTTTATAGATATTTCATGTCACCTCCTCAATTTTTTGATTGATGTTCTTCTTCATCGTTTGAGCCAGTTCTTTCGGTTCACTGCTTGGCCACACTAGATTTTGGGCAGGTGTTGAGCAGCCAATCAATTGTCTCATCATGCAGAACCATCAGGCCACACACTCCAAGAGTTTCACAGTTTTATTGATTTCAGCCACAAGGCCCAGAAGACATGGCTTACCGCGCATCTTGCAAATTTTCATCATACTCAAGGCAATTATACATGCCCCAGCACACACGAGACAAAGCAATTGGCGACGTAGATAGAAACAAGCATTTTAATGATCTAGAGTCATACTTGTTCATAAAACAAAAATAAAAAAGTAAAAACTTGCAGCCAGGACAGTTGCGGTTTTCGAGTTGAAGTGCCCCAACACAATTACTACGTTTACATGTCAAGCAACGGTCCGCAATACGAGACAGCCTATTCTAATGTCATTGTACTGTTCGGTTTACATGTCTGAAAGTCATTAACATGTGGCAAACGCATTGGTAAACATCTGCTGTGCAGGCTAGTGAACAAAGGGTTGCATGAAGTTGGAAAGGGTTGAATGGAGTTGAAATGTACATTGATTGCAGATTTCACGAATTTCAAAATTGCTGTTCATGCCTCTCATGAAGTTGGTGCCATGATTTATGGATCATGCTGCACACTGTAAAATCCATCTATAGCAGACGGACATTGACATATACAGCATGCGTTCATGTCACATGTGCAAAGTTACAGGCATACAAATTTCACACAGGTTTCCTAAGCACAATGCTGAAAAACATTTGGAGATTACCGCTTAATATTGCGTGTGTCTGCAAGTGTGTAGGTGGAACTTTTGGTGACACATCAGTCAAAATCTTTAATTTACACTGATACTTAAACTAATAGCCTAATGAATGTCACATTAATACAAAACATTCAGTGTTTGTTATATTAAATATACCCTATGACATTTTTTCTAGGTGACAGTGAAATAATTATACTGTATATCTTTTACTACTATCACCACTGATGCCAGAAAGTTGCCCTATTTTTGCAAGCCTGATTTATGAAGATTAGTGCAACACACAAGGCTCTTACTTTCAAAACAACTATTCTTAACACTGACAAGCCACTCCAGCTGATCAGTAGCCTATTTAAAACATATATTTGTATTTAAACAGAGCCTTTTATCATATGTTGTGCACAGCTTTCAACCTTTATTATGAATAAGTATCTTCTCAGTAATGTTGCATTTCTGAGAAGATGGGGTATCTAAAACTGGCAGATAGCCTACATTAAAAAAGCATATTTTAGTTACCTACTTCTATCATGTATCACCACTGATGGCATAGAATTACTGCATTCAATTTTTTAATGACATGTAAAATGCAGAAGCAAACAGCTTTTAGCAAGGTGGTTTTTGAACATTTGGTAAAGATTCTTGCCTTCAATATTAGAAATCCTAACACTGCCAACTCAAAGCCTAAACTGCTATCTATTGTAAAACTACCCATCCTCGCTGACATGCCTTGTCAACTGCATGGTAATCATGTTGGTATTACACTTCTAAAACTAAACTCAACACACTATCAGTTAAAATAACGGTGCAGTCATATCTTACCTGGAGACAGGTACTGAATACTAGGTGCTAGCCTAGCACCGCGCAAATGAGACCATGTACAGTTCATAACGAGACGTCTTCCTGTTGAGGTGACCAACGCATTAACTCGTTCAGGGTGCTGACTCAACAAATCACGTTCAGAACCAGACCACTTGTTATCCACATATGGTAACGAGACAATGCAAAACTGGCCATGTAAACGTAGTAAATGAAACATGTCAGTGATAGCCAAAAGTTAAAGAAAAAACACGATTATGTAAAACAGTCAAACAGACCTGAGATAAGGACCATGGAAATACTTCAGTTGCCTACCACAAAATGCCAAATGCCACATTGCAAACCATATGAGCAATCAGAAATGCATGCCAAACGTATGCGTAAATGATAAGACAGACGATGTGGTAATATTTTTATTAAAAATTTAACTAGATGTATATGTTGCAGCAACAAAAATGATAGGTATTGATTACTAAAGGTGTTATGGGATTTATCTTTGAATTGTTGTTCTACATTTGCCCAAAGAGTAGCTCCTTGAAGACATTTTTTTTGCCAGCGTTTGTTGAAACTTGTATAAAGTAGTTTTCGTTGGTTGCATATCTTGTATTATGACAATGAACTTCAGCCGTTTTTTGAAACAAGTTTTCTGAAACCATAGAGACGTTGATAGGATTGCAAATTGGAGTATGACATGGTCGACAGTTTGTTCTTCTGCACCACATTCTCAGGCCGCAGAAGGGGCCATACCCCTTTGTGCAAGCAGAAGCAGAAACATCTGACACCAGTGCAGAGGTAGTTAAGCCAGATCTACACTGTTCTTGGCAGGGCCACTCCAGGAGGGGGATGCTGATGTCGGGGTGAAAGTACAGTGTCTTGTAGTGTTGCTAACTACTCCGCATTCCATCAATCATCTGCCCAATGCGCCACAATTCTAGTGCAAAAAGGTGTCTCGATTTGAGATGCCATGCCATCCCACTTGATGGACAGGGGATCGCTGAGTGGAGCAGATGTCCAGACTCCATGGCACTGGAGTGCTAGAGACAGTGTGGCTCATTTGCAATGAAGCTCAGCAGGCTGGATGCCCGCAAGGATAGGAAGATTGCCTGCTGGTGTAGGATGCAGGCATTGAGTAAGTATTTGGAAGGCTTCATTGATGGCAGGGTAAATGAGGCTGGCGTGACAACTGTGGCACCAGACAGGGGCATAGTACTTTGCTGTGAAATGGACCAGGGTTAAGGGTGCTGTTCGTAACATTTTTCCTCCAGCACCCCAGCTCGAGCCAGCAACCCACCTCAAAAGTGTGATGCATGATGTCACATTTTTGCAAAGTGACTCTAGGTATTGGCGATACATGAACTTCGAGGTATTTGGCCCTGAAGCAAAAGGACACAGTTTCGTTGTTGTGGTTGACTTTTAGCTCACGTTTAGCTTCCTTGTTGTTGAGTTGAAAGAGTGCCCACTCCGTTTTTGTAGTGCTGAGCTTTAACTTCCAGGTCTGGAAATATTCACCAATGTCTTTGTCATGTCAAAAGCCAGCTTGTTCCTGTGGAGGTTATGTGTCAATGACTGGTTTGACACAAGTGTATATGAGTCTTTTAAGGATCTTGAAGGGGACACAGAGTAGAGTTACATGGCTATAGCTCTTCAGTTCCCCTAATGCCTTTTCTGACTGATGGATTGCAACTGTTAATGTTCTTCTCCAGATCCTGGGGATATCAAGTTGGCACATGAAGGAAGTGAGGAAATTGTATAACCAAGATTTGATAGCTGACTAGGTGTGGAGCATAGTATCTGGGAAAATAGGACTCAAACCCGGAGACTTTCCTATCTTCAGGTGCTTGACAGTGGTAGCAAGCTCCTCTGGGATGAGGGGTCTAGAAATACAACAGTAGAATTCACTTAAAATTACTTCAGCTATAACGACAGTTCCCCTATCCTATAACAATGCTTCTTCATTGGGCCAGGCAGAATATCCTATCGTATTTTTCAGATTATGAGGTACAGTATCAAAAATTGAATGCTAGTTGTTCTTTTTTCATACATTAGACGCACCAGATTTTTAGGCGCATTAATTGAAGCAAAACTTAGATTACATAAGAGGGAGCTTAATCAGACAGATTAAACTCCCTCAGATTACCATATATACAAGGGAGGTTAATCTGTCATACATGCCTAATCCGCTAGACATGAACAGAATTAAATAAAAGTTGCGTGCATATTTTATTCGGTGTGCGCCAATGTAGTCAGGAGCCTCTTGGAATAATACCATCTGTGGTATATCCTAGCTATTCTTGAAACCATATACGCTGCTCATTGCAATTGTTGTTGGTTTATTATGTAACATGTTCATCTGTTTGCAAAAAAATCATGACTAGCAATTAAATAAATAGCACCTTATACCACATAAAATTGCTTCTAGATGAGAAAGCACAACCAGATCCATACATTAGGCGCACTGCAATATAAGGTGCACTTTAAATTTTTGAGCAAATTGAAGGATTTTTAGTGCGCCCTATGGTCTGAAAAATATGGTACAAATAATTTTCATGCATTAGAGTTTGGCTATAACATCACTTAGTGTATAGCGATGCTTTTTTTCGGTCCCCGCAGAATATTTTGTTATTTGATGATGACAGTTGCGTGTTTTCTTTACAGTTTCAAGTGTATGCTCGCCTATGTGGAGCCATCACACAAACCTTTTACGACTGAATTTGAATGCAGTTACGTTTAAGTACCCATTTGTTGAGCTGTGATACGTGTGACGTGGAGTGCGAGAAGTTGATGGAATTGGCAGCATCTTCCCATCGCTCCTGCCTGTTCACGAGAGTAGCTAGCACATACCACAGATAGTATAACTCACCGAGGCTCCTGACTACATTGGCGCTCACCGAATCAAACATGTGTACAACTTTTATTTTCTTCTATTCATGTCTAGCATATTAGGCATGTGTGACAGATTAAACTCCCTCGTATATAATGACAGATTAAACTCCCAGTGGCGACTACGGCACTTGGGAGTTATTGGGAAAGAGTTGAATACAGTTTGACTTATATCTAAGTTTTGCTTCATTTGATGAGCCTTATAATCCGGTGCGCTTTATGTATGGAAAATGAACAGCTAGCATTCAATTTTTAATACTGTGCTTTATGGTCCCGAAAATACAGTAACTACAGTAAGACCTCGTTTATCCGAACTGCTTTGTTTCATCAAATAATGTCGGTTTAGCGAGGTATCTGGAAAATCGGAATCAGACCTGTAGCCACGGCGGCATTCGGGGTAATCCCCCCTACATTTTTTGTGATCCTCGAATTTTTGTTTTGCCAAGAAAATTTTTTATTAGAAATATAGTAAAAACAAAAGTCTTGACCATCTAAATATGTTTTGTGCCCCCCCAAACCTTTGGACCTAAGCTACGGGTCTGGCCTAAGTGAGCGTTCAAAGGAGAAACAGAAACAAACTGTAGAGTCGGACGAACTGTCAACTTAAGCAAATATGTAGACTGCATGTGAAACGTGACTAAATGAAACTCTCATAATTGCTTTTGTTTATTAGCAGATCCGTATGCAAACAAGTATGCATTGAGAATTATATTTAAACGTGAAAAAACTGCACAGGAGACCTATAACTGCATCCTGCAGGGTCTGCCGCTGTTACATTCATTGTGCGTAGAAAATTGACTTTCACCCTTCCATTGTGATTTAATAAACAACCGTTGGCAAAATCAGGTTTAGCGTCTTTTTTTTCTATTGATATGACATCCGTTCCTAAATTTCCAAGCCAGTTTCAGACAGCGAGGTTTCCAGATTAAAGGGTGAAATGTGTTGGGAGAAATCTGTTCCTAGCAATTTGTTTCAAATAGCGGGAATTCCGGTTGATCGGAGTTCCGACAAATAGGTCTGACTGTATTTGGAATAGATAGTGGTATTGATCTCATTCTCAAAATACATAAAAAAATTCCAAGTTATCATTGCTTTCGGCCACAGCGCATTTATTACAACACAATCGCTGTTTGTTCCTATGAATATGGTGCTGAAAAGATACTTAGCTTGTCGAACATTCAGCAAGTGTCAGCCATTCAACAATGAGGGTTTATCCAAACGTGCATACACTTATAAAATCAAAGCTGACAATCAGCTGCACAACTGTGTCTGTGGAATGCTGTCTATCAAACATGCCAGTGTTATAAATATACTTGCAAAATCACTGCGGAGAAGAATGATTGAATTGCAGTTGCTCTGATTACTTTGCATCGTTAAACTCGAAATCCATATAGGACTTCTTGCGGAGCAAACAACATCGTCAACTGCTTAAGTCTAAAAAGGCTATTTTCAAAATACGATGCTTGACTGATATTTTGTTCAGATAATGCGGCCACAGTTTTTGAGGCTAGCTGTCGTGCCTTTCAATATGAGAAGTTGCTTGTAAAAATATTGTTTCAGTGGAACCGAACCCACTTCACTTGGCGTGATGCTGAGGAAAGCCTAAACTTATTAAATTTTGTCATAACCTAGTAGGTGTAAACAGCAGATAAAATTATCCCGAAACTGCAAAATGAAACGATCATGATGGGAGACTGTCCTCTCGCCATATTGTGAAATATTACAAAACAGCTCGTGCGTGGCAGTGTATAAGATTGTGACTGCATTAGAGCCGGCACTGCCAGAGGAGGAAATTCAGAAGTTCGTTCCTTTCACACAATATCAATTTCGAGTGTTGAAAACCGTGGATTGTTTCATGTCACTGTGCAGGCGCTATTTAGACAAGGCACAGACGTTGTTGTTTTGTAATAGTACTATACAACGTTACAAGGGAAATGTAGGCTGTTGCCTGTTCCAAAACACCCGCCTTGGAGATCTGCAGTAACAGCGTGTGATATTTTATCGGCTTCAATGCTGAGTACGTGCAGTGCAAAGGGGTCTGTCATGACAGCCAAACAGACCCCCTAGATGCGCCCCTGTTTGAGACTGCATTCATTTGAGACTACATTGAAACCAACTGCATTCATGTGAGACAACATTCATTTGAGATCCACATTGATTTGAGATCACGTTCATTTGCGATTACGTTCGACAATCTACATCAGGGGTTATGCAGATGTGGTCCAAAACGTGGTTTTACAATGAATTTCCCAAATTGCAGAAGGTGAAGAGTAATTTAACACGGCTTGTCTGGCTTGAAAAAATCAGCTAACTTCCTATCGTTTTTCTTCTCTGAAATCGCTTATTGTGAAATAGTAACTGGATTAACTAAATAATTTTGTTTTTTTCATTTGAAGAAAAAGAGACAGATCCAATCGGATTTGTCAGTCTTCTTTTACTTCTCATTTCGACAGCTTGTCCCACTGGACTTAGAATCAGTAACATATTACATACATCCATATTGCAACCATACTTTGGTGACGCATTGAAAGAAAGGAAATGCTGAAAACAGTATTGATTCACTGTTGATAATATTCTTAAACTTGCATTGAAAAATATTATTGCATTTTTATCGGGAAGAAAGTTTGCACTACAGCACCCAACACTGTTTACAAACAAGGCACATGCTTTCTCCAAAAATATGTGCCGCTGTAGTTTTCATGCTTTGCAATTTTGAAGCAGTTCATAAAGAACAGTTGTTTTATCAGCTTCTTGGAATGTGCAACAGCAGCATCAAAAACATTTTCCAGAGTATAGTTTCTGTCCTTCACAGCAGCTTGCCATATCTGCCTGCTTTGTTCAGATATTTCATTGAATGTCTCGGGGGATTCAGGTCACGATGGTTGCTGGCAAACAACCTGGTTGGTTAGAGTCTGAATTTTCACCTGTGTGAACAATACGTCATGAAGATTGCCTCAAGTTTGTTGATACATGTTAGCGGGTTATCTATAGCAGGGGTGTCAAACATATTTGGTGCTGTGGGCCATATTTACGCACTTAAGATTTTTCGCGGGCCAGACAATTTTGCACGTAATGATACAATTGATATTTTCATTATTTATTCATAGTACTGCAACTCGAAGAAACTTGACATCCTTTGGCAGTTACAAGTTAATATCTAGTACCAAAGATTGTGCAACTGCAACTTTTAACGCTGAGTTGAGATGCACATCCATCAATTGAGATCGGACTTGTTTATGTTCAAGGAGAACAGTTGTTTGCCGACATCATCACTAGTGAGCATCGACATGGTTGTCAATGTTGGTCCAACATATTGATGAAATGTTTTCATGTCAACATTTTCAAATTTGGTTTTAAGAAGACTGTTGCACTGTAACTCAATTAGTTCCATTTGATACTTTTGTGGCACCTCTTCAGCATGAAAGGGTTAGTCTACTAAACATAGAAAAATCAGTTTCTAGATTTTTTAAATCAGAAAACCTTTCTTTGAAAGTGTTGGAAATTTTTCAAAGCCACATGGAATCTAAACTCAAGGGTTTGAACTAAAGAAGTTTTTACCATTGGTTTAGCTTAATTATTAAGATGTAATGTCGTGTTATGACTATCAACAGAAAACATATCTCTGCTATGACATAACAATAAACATAACTCTGTCAGACTTAATGCAAGCACAAAACTGGCATGACCTGGTCCACAGTGTGGGGCATGGTGGGCCGGATTTGGCCCACAGGCAACCAGTTTGACACCCCTGGGCTATCTGAATGCTAGCTTCCTCTGTAATGCACAATTCGCGTGTTGCTAATCTACATTTGCAAAGTTGGGGCCACTTGATGACTTACCTGCTTTCCTTGAAAAAGGTGGAAACTACACTCTGGTGAACGTTTTTTTATATTGTTCGTTTCATATTCGTGACTTTTGTAAGGTTAACAATACTGTTTTTCACAGTGCTTGACAGCAGCTTAAATGTGGAATGGACTAGGTGTGGAACTGTGGTAGTACACATTTCTCCAGTTAAAAAATGTCGTGTTTGTAAACAATTCTAGCTGAAAAACAATTAACAATTTTATACCTTGTTCCTTTCAAGTTATTTTCAAACGCAACTTGTGTAGGTAGAATATCTAATCACTTCAAGTTTTAGTCAGGTTTAACTCCTTTGAGTTTAACAGAACATCAACACCAGGTCTGATAGAAATCCCCCCTCCCATTTCTCCCCAGTAAGCACTTAATTTTCAGTTGAAAGTGCAGCATAAGATTGGTTAGAACTGCCCTAGTGCCATTGAAAGTTGTAACTCAGAACCATGCTCTTTAGTTGCTGTAAACTATTTCAGAGCTAAGAAAAAACAACCGATCATCCTGGTGTGTGTTTGGAATGTACAACATTACTGACAAAGTTTATTCAATACCTTGCTTACATACAAACCAAATGCGAGAAGTTGTGAGAACAAAAGTCAGCAAAATAGATTCGCATGCGAACACTTCACCAGCAAACTGAAACCGCAACAAACCCCCACCACAACTAAATGAGAACTTGAAAAAGGCACACAAAGGTTTTGGCTACTAGTTTGAAACTAAGTCGACCGCTACTTGGCTACTTTGGTTATCACACTGATAATAGCCCAGGTAATGAACTTTTAAAATGAACAATGTACAGTGCAAAGAAATGTTCTCTGATGTTAGATGTACGATGTTGTGGTGACAATTTCAAGACATTTTCTACACACAAAAATGACACTGAAGGCGGCTATGTATGTGCTTATCAAAGAACAAGTAAGCACACTTTCAAAACGAGAAAGAAGAATGAAAAAGACACTTTGCTAACATTTTCAAAGCACCGCAATCATTGCTCAGAGCTTTCACTGCATTCTTTATTCCACTGATTTACAGAAACCTTAGCTGCTGTCCTAAATCAAAAATCCCCAAATTTTTCAAAATATTTACTACTTGCATGTGCGCAATTGCACACAAGTAACATAGCTTATCTTGTTCAAATGAGCAACTCACAACTTTATGTGCCAGTCACTTAGCAAGATCAACATACCTACTATGCTGAAATTCTATCCGCATGGTTGCAAAAGTTTCATGCAGTCAGTCTGTGGATGGATCACCATATCACATATGAGTCCATCAAACAGCTTCCACACAGTAGGGTGTTTGCACAAAAACACTGCCTGGAGGGCATTGTGAAAACCTTCACAATAGTTGGTTTCTTTGGATGCCCTGCAACTGCGTCATCAAATTGATTCCATAACTGAGGTTGCAATCTTGGAGATGTTGGTCTGCTGCTGATCAGCATGCCGTAATTACATCTGAAATACTGCAGTAGAGCATTGCATTTAGGATCATTTGGAAATGTGGCTCCCAATACCTCAAATACAACAGAAACTTATGCAGGTGGCACAAATGCCAATGGTAAAATGCATTTCACTTTTGTAGTGATTTCCTGGTCAGTTTCATAACGTTGCTTTGGTCCAACTTCGCAAACTTTTTCCATTATAGTTTGGGTAAGATGAAAAAACAACTGGCAACCAGAGCATTTGTAATTCTGATTCATAAGCATTTATCATTCCCAGTTCAAAATCTATTAATACAGTTTCAGGAGACTGAAGTATTCTCAAATGAATAGCTTTAAAATGAATGTTGTCTCAAATGTCGTGGTCTGAAATGAACGTGGTCTCAAATGAATGGTACAAAATAAATGGTTTCAAATGAATTGGAATCAATAGTCATGGAACCAAGATATGTTGTTTAGCTCTTGCAGAGTTCCTGGCATGTCTTCTCAATGTTTGTTGTGGCCGGAGGTGGCAATCTCTCAACAGATTATCCTGTAAGAAGGTAAAATCACTTCCAATCAGCCTTGCAAAAGCTCCAACGTTTCACCAGATTGCTATAGGCAAGATCCTTGAACCTCGGTTTCATTATTATGAGAGAGGGTTGGTGTTGTGACTGTAGGAACTTTCCTGGAACACGTCTGTCAGGCAAGCAGTTGTCCTGGCTGACACTCATGAAGGCCCGGTCTGGGTTGGTGCCTACATTCCATCGGTAAGAGAAGAAACTGGCTGGACTCCTATTGGGTTGTGCAGCAGTTCAAAGTTGTTGGCTGTAGCCCAGGAGTCCAGGCTCTCACTGTCAGGACATGTTGTGCTATAACCTCAGTTGACACTGGCAGTTGAAGTCACCATCATGCACAATGGTTGTGAGAATGTCAGGATGGCTGTAGGTGTGAGTTGTAAGGGTGGATGTTTGTAGACATTAATGAACTTATATCCTGCGACATCTACGCACAACCACTCAGTTTCTGATTGCTCTGGAGACAGATCAACCAGTGTCCATTCCAATCGCTTGTGAACAAACATGGCAAGGCTTTGCCTCCTGCTTAGGACTGACCCAGCTCGTGAGAAGTTGGGAATCACTAGATTGTTTCGTTATTGCAGTGGGTCTCCTGAAGGACGGTGATGATGAATGCATTGTTTGTGTAGGCTAGCTGCTCAATAACACTAATCTCGCTGGCGGTGAGTCCCTAGTGTTCAGTTGCATAATGCCAGGTCTTGAATTTCTTGGCTTTCTTCCTGATTGCCAAGTGTGTATGTGATTGTTGGGAACAATTGAACTATATTAATGTTTTCCATGTCACTCCAACCAATGCCACCAAGTTGACTCCTTCTCATTTTATTCACACATTAAAGAAATAATATTCTAACCTGGCAAAAAAAACATTGAAGATTCCAGCTCATTCTAATTTTCCAACTTAAAATGTCACCACCTGACTTACCCTTCCTTCCCTTTATTTCTTTTGTTTATTTACTTGCCTTTATTTTTTTGTTTATTTTTAAATACAAATTCTTGTATTTGTTGCAGATGTCAATCTAACAATTAATTGTGCTAGCAATTTGCAATTCTTTTGTAACTAGCTGTCACTACTTTTATCATCCTGGTTTGTTGTGACTTTACAACAGGGGTAGCCAAACTTGCAACTGCCTGGCCACTGGAGGACTGGATACAGTGTGATTTACGCAACCTATGCAAGAACATGTTGTTATAATGTATTGTAGTACAATTATAATAATAAAATCCCACTACTTTATTAGTGCTGCTGCGACAAACAAATCAACAAGAGACAGGCAGCAGCCAATGGTTTTGCACTGCTGTCCACAGTCCGAAATATGATGCTTGAAAAAAATTTGCAAGGTATTTGGCAGGCCAAGTTAAACTGGTCAGTGGGCCAGATGTGGCCTGCGGGTCGTAATTTGGATACCCCTGCTCTATGCGATTAAAAAACGAGCCATAAACATTTTACGCTTTTACACCATTTTAACTATAATTGTAAAGTGGTAGTAATAAGAGAAGAGTGTTCAAATTTTATTTGCATGCATTGGTAAAAGTTTTAAAATCTACCAAGTAACTCGTTTTTAATAAATAATGGTATGCCTCAACATTAAAAAGGTAAAACTCTGAGAAAAGTTGTATATGCAAGTGGAGAAAAGAACGCATTGATTAAACTGAGTAAGTTATATCCATGTATGGCAATTCTTGTAAATTTTTTTTTTAGTTTACTGATTATTCAAACATTGAGGCAAATTTTTTATTAACCCTAAAACATCAAGATGCACTAGCTTACCCTTGTTCCAAGAAGATCATGCTTTCCAGTGCAGAACTACATCTTACATGTCATCTGCAAGATCCTTTAAGCAGAAGCATTTAAGAAATATAATGCAAATAAAAACCAGAAAAAGGTACTAGATAGTATTACCTTGCCAATTCATTACAATTGTGACCTCAACTTTTCCTCAGTTTGCCCTACGTGGAAAGTATAAACAACCTGCAACTACAGTTCTTTCCCTAAATGGCAGAGGATGAAGTTTACCAAACAGTTCAAATATCTTGGTGTATTACTTCATGCCTCATTCACAGATGACAACTATGTGTTTTACATGTTGCTTGCCAATGCTTGCCTGTCATTTATAGTGCAAGTGCACACAGTCTAGCATAGTAGTTCCCATTGTTTAAAAAGTTGTGCACAACAGTCATCTTGCAAATTTCTTGACATCTCACTGTCCACTATCAAACTGAAGGTAAACAGCACCAACAGTGAAATTATAAGCATAGATTCATTGCATGTAATAAGTACAGAGATAGGTGCACCTGTTTAGCTTCCACCAGTTTTTCTACTTGTTTCTGTTTCGGAAAGTGCAACTCTCATATCATGTGTCACATCCAATCTGTAGCTTAATTTTGTTCTGAGTTCATATGGTACAGTATAGAAAAGGTCTCTTAAACTTGTAGGTTGTTGCAAATGAACACTTTCACAAATGTCCACAATCAATGTAGCACAGCTGACCATCATTTACCAGTCACACACATCATATTCACCACCTCTACATGTGCTTAGCATGTGGTGTTGGCACAACATCAAAATTATACTGGATTAAAAGTCAGCACAAAGTTGCACCAAACAATGCCTTGTCATTTGTGATGTCACAAAGCAGCACTGTGCAATGTTGGTACAAAAGACAGAGTCAACACTGCACTTGAAATATACATTCATAACAAATCAGTAAGTCATGCGGTTCCCTTGAAATTGCTTTGCGAACCCCAACTGGACTGCAGACCCCACTTTGAGAACCACTGGTCTAGTATTAAACGCCAGTGTTGCTTCCAATAATGTGCGTCAAATTTTGCATTACATCCCCAAGAGTGCAAGTTTTACCCACATCAAGTCGCATTTTATCAGAGCAGCCCAGGGCCAGGTAACCTTAGCCAAAATGGCCAAAAACTTACCCCATTTATGATATATCCACAAAAAAATGAAACCCAAAACCAATAATTTTTTTCATTGCAAACTAGAAGACGCACCGAGTCTTTTGGTTTGGATAGCTCTCTAGCACAATCAACTGGTGAGTCATGGAGTTGTAAAGTGGCGCGGAATTAGCGGCTCAATGCGTGATTTCAGAGTATGATATACTCGTACACTGGCTCCCAACATGTTAAGCAATTGTACTTCACAATGCAGTAACTCATAACTTTTTTCACATAGAACATTGCTCATCACTTTTATGTTGAAAGCAGGGTAGTAGACTACCAATATGTTCATGCATGTTTTCCTTGTCATATGTGCTTCTGTTGTCATCAGAATTTCATTTCTTACTATTTGCCCGACAATTATGTTTTGTCTTAACCCTTTAACGACCTCGATTGGCCGGCCCATTTTTCGCCATAAATCGCCAGCTGCTAGAGAGCTGTTCAAACCCTCTACGGGTTCAGCAGGTCTTCTAGTTGACATTGAAAAATAACGTTTTTCGTTTTCTGTGGGGGTTTTCTGCAGGTGATGTCACAATGGGTGCATGTTTTGGAAATTCTGGTCACCTTTGGCTGGATCAGGGCCCTAACCCATTGACCCATTCTATTGGCTCAAAGTTTTGTTGAAAACTAGGTCAAAATCCACGTCTATGGAGCCCTTGATTGACTTGCTAAAATTATGGGTCAAAAACCCAGTTTTTGGCCTAATTCAAAACTTTTCAGAAAAGGCATAATTTACCCTTTTAGGGCAAACTTTGGCCAGCCATAACTCGGCAGCATATTGAGCTAGAGAGCTGTTCAAACCCAGTAATTACTAGTCGCGTCGTGTAGTTTAGGCTAACAAAAAATTTTTTTAATTTGATTGGGGGGGTTTGGGCCAATGGGATCATGACAGGGGCATGTTTTGTGGATATATGACATCATCATCCGATCCCATGCGCCAATATTTTTGCTCCCAGTATTTTTGGATTCTAGGCGAGAATACATGTTTTTAGAGCCCTTGATTGAGTTTCTAGCGTCTCTAGTTCAAAAGTTAGGCCAAAAAATAGCTAATTGGTAAGGGGCTTTTCTCAATACTTTTGGGGATTTCCCTAATTTTATTTTAATGTTTCCTTTCCCCAATCTTGGAACCAGGAATGCTAAAAATCCATTCGGACCCTTAAAAGTCCCAAAATGTAACCAAAAAACAGCCAAACTCAAAAAAAATTTATGTCATTTAAATGGCTCCTGCGGGTCTTAAAGGGAGGTTGGACAAAAATGCTGACATCAGCAAAAAATAACATAAACATCCTATCATTATATAAGCATTAAAAAAACGTGACATCCTAAACTGAAAAGCTTTTTTTTATTGCAAACTACATACGAGTCTTTTGAGGGTTTGAACAGCTCTCTAGCTCAATCTGACGGCGAGTTATTGCCTGGGGAGAAGCCCCTCAGCGTGGCTTTTGAGGGAGCAAAATTTTGATCAATTTTTGGATTATGAGCCATAATTTTTGCTCGCGATATGCTAGGAAGTCAATCAAGGGTTCTATAGACGCAGATTTTGACCTAATTTTCAACTAAAAATTGAGTCCAAAAAATGGCCCATTGGGACAGTGCCCAGGGCCAGGCAAAGATGGCCAAAATAACACAAAAACACCCTTACTTGTGATGTTTCCCCCAGCAAACCTCAAACCCAAAACAAAAAACTTTTTTTTCGATGTCAACTAGAAGACTTGCTTGACCCGTAGAGGGTTTGAACAGCTCTCTAGCTCTAACGGCTGGCGATTTATGACAAGCAAAGGGCGTACCCGTATGTTGGCGCATGCGGTCGTTAAAGGGTTAAACAAAGATTTTCGTTTTTTAATGTTGTTGTTTTCCTAGCACCCTTAAGTTAAACGCAATTCAAAGGCTCTGATACTGAACGTTGCAGGTTTTGCAGTCAATTGCAAGCATATCTGATCCATCCAATGAAAACTCATTCCAAGCTGCAGTGTGTTTGGGAATGATTTGTGGTATTCATGATGAAGCTTCTGCAGCTATTTCAACAAAAAAACTGCTTAGTGTTATACAGGTAAATGTAATAATATTGCATGCATATTAGCGATTCAAAATGTTCATGAACGAGAATTTTTCTTTGACTTTGGTGCATTTCTTTGTGTAGCTTGGTATTGTCTTAAAAAGTATTAAAGAGTTAAGTTTCAAGATTTTTGGAAGAAAGAATTATGTTGCTAGAGAAATTTGGCTTGACTGAACCCTTATTTTATTTCAGGTGATTTAAATCAGTGTTTCACAACTGCCGGTCAGTGTTAATTTCTTACCGGTCCACAGAAGAGTAGTGTTCATTTGCATAGCATATTTCAATTATAAAGCAACATGCCGCAACCAAACAATTTTGTATATCTTCGCAACAAAAATTTAAAACAAAACAAAGTATGCTAAGGAACATATTATGATTACAAAAGCAATATTTGTAAAGCCACAACAGTGACCCACACCAAGCAAATCGATCGCAATTTATTGCATAAGGAAACTAGTTTCATGTGTTACACATCTTCAGTTCTGCGCAAAAGTCGACATATGAAAAAAAAAAAGAAAAAATTACGCATTGTTGCTCAGATTAAAACTCAAGATTACAAAAATTGAAGATTACAAAATTTTTTCACAATTGTAACTCCTCCACTAAACACAGCCACAACACTGTTCAATGAACCCAGATCGCAACGGCCATTAGGCACTTCTGATTGACAAAACATACTCTCCGCGTTTAGCGTGGTTTCTGTTTCAGGCGATCATGTGGTTTGCAACAGACCGTAACGTGCAGCGGAAAAAGTCTAGTAGGCCAACTGTAGTTAGTTCAGGCGGTACAGTGAAAAAGTTTACACTACAGTTGCGGTACAATAAACTATTCAGTTTTTTCATGCTAAAAATTTCAAGCAACAAATCATAAGTCATTCCTTGTCTCTCAAAGTTTTTTAATTGATGTCCACTTCACTTTAGTGGGAAGCACCAGCGGCTGGGATTCGCCTCTTCTTATTGAAAGCAACGATTCAGGCTCTAGCTTTGCAGCCGGCTGTATGAGGAATCTCCTGCCTGGTTCTGCTCCCATCTCCTTGCAATGATTCAGCTTGTACTTACCATTCAGCAATATTTGTAAAGCCACAACAGTGATCCACACTAAGTGAATCGATCACAATTTATTGCGTAAGGAAACTAGTTTCGTGTGTTACACATCTTCAGTCCTGTGCAAACGTCGACATATGAAAAAAAAAGAAAAAATTACGCACTGTTGCTCAGATTAAAACTCAAGATTACAAAAATTGAAGATTACAAAATTTTTTCACAATTGTAACACCTCCACTAAACACAGCCACAACACTGTTCAACAAACCCGGATTGCAACGGCCATTAAGCACTTCTGATTGACAAAACATACTCTCCGCGTTTAGCGTGGTGTCTGTTTCAGGCGATCACGTGGTTTGCAACAGACCATAACATGCAGCGGAAAAAGTCTAGCAAGCCAACTCCTCTAGTTAGTTCAGGCGGTACAGTGAAAAAGTTTACACTACAGTTGCGGTACAATAAACTATTCAGTTTTTTCATACTGAAAATTTCAAGCAACAATTCATAAGTCATTCCTTGTCTCTCAAAGTTTTTTTATAATTGATGTCCACTTCACTTTAGTGGGAAGCACCAGCGGCTGGGATTCGCAAAAGCATTTACAAAAACGTTATGACATTGCCCTTTATAATGATATGATGCAAGAATTCTCAAGATTCCTATTTGTTTTGTTTGCTCATAATCATAAGATTTAACCCGTTTCAAATTCATCATTGTTAGTATGTAGCTCTAACATTGATGTTTGTTGTAGATGCAGTGTGTTTCTGTTCAAATGTTTGAATTAGTTTGTACATCATAACATCATCTGAAACCGTTGAATCTACGCTTGGTTAAATATTTAATGTAAGCTTGGAAGATGGAGTCAAAGAAACAGCAGCAAGCATGAAGGCAGTGTTTTGATTTTGCAACAAGTCGTAAAAAGGGAATCTCCTGATATTTTGAATGGAGCAGGAGAAAGCAGAAAAACGAAAAGGAAAGTTTGTCAGGCAATATACCTGAAAATACTTAAAGTTTGGATTCACTGTAGCTCCTTGTAGTGAACAATCTCTGCTGCCCTTGTGCTTCGTATGCTCCAAACTTCTTTCAAATGATGCAATGAAACCTTGCCAACTTGAACATAACATGAATTCCAAGCATAAGGCTTTGGCAAATAAGCCGCTGGGATATTTTGAAAGACTGCTTAGTGAAATGAAAAGTGAAAAACTTGAAATGAAAAAGGTGACAAACACTGGAAAGTCTCTCCTGAGTGCATCATATTTGATAGCTTTAACACCCAAGTTTGAACTTGCTTTTGGTAAAGCAAATTGTCGACTTTTGATTTGTCTTGTATTATACAGATGAATATCTTTAATGAATTTAAAATAATTTTGAAACGTAACAGTTAGCTAAGAGTTAGTATGTTTGTACATGAATTTGCTCACTTCAGGATTGTTATTTTTATACTGAGATCTTATGTTAAAATGCAGCAATGATAGATCTTTTGACATGAACTTATCAACGTGGCTCACAAAGTCAGTATGTGTAGCAAACTGCGAGAGAGGTAGCGATAGATTGTTCTCAGAGTGGTTGTTGCTGCATGTTAAGCATTCACAGTCAGGAAGCAATTGCACATTGCAATCTTTACAGTCATTCATTTAGGTTTAGGTGGGAAGCACATTTTTTGCCATGCTGCACCAGCAGTCATGTATTCAGAACAGAAAAATCATTCCAACATGTAAAATTAGTACACTTACGTATGCATTTTGCTCTGGCAGCTTGTTGTTCAAATGTAATTAGTCGCTTGCATTGAATGTTTGATTTCAGAGACATATTTATGGTAGATATAGATGTTAAGTATTTTGCCACAGTCCATCTGTTTATAATCAAAATCAATTCCGTTCATGAAGAAATCATCAGGTGAAGTGACGTTGACCCATTTTTCAGATGTCTTGAGCTTAGCTTTTATATTGCCATTTCGAGTGTAGCAAAAGGTAAAAGTATCAGAACAGGATTTTTGCATGTACTTCAGTAGCTTATACCATAGAGGTGTGAGATCTTCACTTACAAAGACATGCTGTCTGCCTTCAATATTTTTGAGATCATTTTTGTTGGAAAGAAACTCGTTTCATTTTTGTTGGAAAGAAACTCATTTTGTAACTCGTTTTTTGTCCTGGTGATCCACTCTCTGTCATCCAAAAAATATCATTATTTTGGAGATTGATTTCAAGCTCATCTGCTATTTTGAACAAGATTTTTTCCTCATCATTGTTGTCTTCTTTATCTTCTTCTTCTCCATAAATAAGAATATTTTCTCATGTACTGTTCTTGTCTGTCAAGTTGAAAAACAATCAGATTTGTTTCCTGAACCATCTCATTGCATAGCTGTACTTTTTCTTCAAGCTGATTCAACTTATTTTCTTTTTTTGTATTCCATTCAGTTTGTTTTCAAGGTTTTGTGTGACATTAGTTAGCTTGTTCAGTTTTTCATTCTGGATATTAGTTAGCTTGACCACTTCTTCATTTATGAGTCTGAGGGTGTGGCAGAGTTGATTGATTGAAAATTTCTTCTTTTGAAGTTGATTTTGTCCATGCAGCCTCGTTCATTACGTTTGATTTCTTCATGAGGTTGATATTATCCAATATCAATAGACCAGCAAAATCAGCAAATTATTTAATACAGTATTACGTAAGTCATTACCTACACTATCCCTTGTCTTATTCAAATAGAAAAATAAGATTGATTGTCAAACAGTTGACCAGACCACCATCTGAAGGAGTCTGGCTTTGTAACATCAAATGTTGCACATCAACTTCATTCCAATGACTTGACATCATAACTTGGTTCTATGTTTTACATCTTAATTAGCAACTTGGTTCTGTGGTTAACATTAATTAATGACTTGCTATTGATAAGCAAGTATGAGAGATTTAGATGGGCTTTTGCACACCTCGAAACAGTAATGTGAGTTTATCAAAATAAAATTACAATTCTCAATTGTTATGTTGTATAGCCCACTGTTTCTCTGTTTATGTTTATCTCCACATGTAATACATACAACAAGAAAAAATAATACAGAAACACTGATACAAGCAATGCAACTGACTGCACAACAAGTGTTTCAAGTCTTGTTTTATGTGGAAGTGGGTAAAGACTGGACTTCTTTAGTGGGAAGGAAAATTAGCACTAGAAAAACCAAGGTTTTGTGTCTCTCCAGAAACCCAAGGCAGTTCCTGCTGAAGTGACAATACATTACAGCAAGTCCAGAAGTTCAAGTGCCATGGTGTGGTATTCACAAGTGACAGAACAAAGTGAGCTTTATCATTGTGTGGTCACAAAATAAGAGATAGTAGAGACATATATGCTTGATGCCCTAAAACATTTACTTTGATGAAACACAAGCATATAAGACGTATGCATGAATGATGCCATCATGATTATTACAATGTAGCACCGCGATGACTTCCAAGTACAGAGTCTTATAATATGCATGTGGGAGTAGGAGGCTGCGAAGGACCAGAAGTCATTTAGGCTGCAGACCTGCCAAGGACAAAGCTATTTATAATGCAAAAGGAACAGTGTATAACAGCTAGTAAAAGTATTTTGCTGTGGATATAAAGTTTAATTTGTGTAGTGCAATTATATGCTTTATCGAGGCAAATGCATTGCAGGCAAGGAAATTGATGCATTGCTGTAATGGTGTAACTAGTTTTAAGCAGGTTGAGACCTTGGCGTCCAATCGTGCATTGCGGAAAATAATTAGCTGTCAATGTATGCGTGAGAATGGAAATTCGTTTACAGTCTAGTAGGCATATAGTTTCCTTTGCACCTGCAGACTAAAAGCATCTATCTCACTACTTCATACAAGGGTTTGATTTGACCAATTTCGGTGAATGCAACAAAAACTAAATGATTTAAAATATAATGGAGATACTAAATAATTTGACAGTTTCCACTGCAACAGGATTAAATAATAATTAAATCAATGCACCTTGTTTATGTGCACCAATAAGAAGAACACAAATTATGTTTGTAGAAGCAAATAATACATATTTCTTATACTATGCGGCAAAAAGTGCCAAACAAATTTTATTTTTTATTACTGAAGAAATTTTTGACCAGATTTCTATTACACCGTATTTTATCATATTAGCACCCGAGTTTGAATATGCATTTGGCAAAGCAAATTGTCGTGTTTTGATCTGTCTTGTACTATACAGATGCACATCTGTAATGAGTTTAAGATAATTGTGAAACGTAGCAGGTAGCTAAGAGTTGGACGTTCTGTTTGAGAGATACGACTGTATTAGTTTAGACACATTTCCTCTTATGCCGTAATGCTCAAGCTTTGTCAGCAAGATGAAGTGGTTCACTGAGTCAAATGCTTTTCTTAGATGTAAGAAAACTGCACATATAAGTTTTTTATCAAGATTTTGAAGAAGGTTTCCTAACAAGTCTCAGAGATGTGCATTGGACTGGATCCAGACTATTACGAATTTTGTTGATTTTGGATTGGATCCGGACTGCAAAATGGTTCAAAAATTTAGGATTAGGGCTTGATTTGGGCTGAGTTAATGGAAAAGAATTGCATAATGTTTGTCGTCAAAAAGATGTATTTTTTATTCTTTGGACTTGGACTTGGAATTTGAATTTCATTAACTTTTTGGACTTTGGTTGGACTTAGACTTAGTTTTAAAAATTCAGGACTGGATCTGGATTGCAAAAAATGACAGTCCTCTCATCTCTGACAAGTTTTTAATAGCCAGGGATGTAGAATGGTTTTTGGAAAACCATATTGTTGTTGACTCAACAAGTTGTTTTTGGTAAAATAAATCTTTCAGTCTTACGTACAGGACACTATCAAATATCTCTAAGAAGTATGTTGGAACTTATATCGCCCTGTAGTTAGTGGGAATTTCACTGTCTCCCAACTTAAAAATTGGTACCACTTTAGCGATTTTTAGATTGTCTGGGAAAGACATCATCACATATGCTTTCATTTATAACATTTGATAAAAAGAGGTGCAAGCAATTATTTTGACAATTTCAAAGCACACACTGGAATATCATCGTGTCCACATGACTTTTTGAAGTGTCATCAGTTATGGGTGTGAGTATTTCCAGGGCTGGCCCTAGCAAGTGTGGGACCCAATGCAAAAGTTAGGTGCGCGGCCCCTCTGAAGGGCCTCCGATTCAAGATGTGTGCAACTGCGGGGCATCGGTAGCGTAGCAAAGTAAACATGATTAAACATTTGACAATTAATCACTTCAATCAAGATTTGATCAAAACGTAATTTTTTCAACAGAAACTGGCAGCAAAAGTGTCCATCATTGCAAAAAAATTTGTATGCAGGCCTGATATCAGCTTGAAACATTTTGACAACTTAATCTCAAACCCATTCCTACTTACAACTCTACCGCAACCAACCAAAAACTTTCCAAAGCAGAAAGATCTTTCAACAACGTACGTTGGCAGAACTGCCGTCAGAGTTAACACAACAGACACTCGTCTCGAACTGCTCATTGCGAGTTGAATCACTACATACTTTGTTTGCAGTAACTGTAGGTCTAATGCAGTCTTAAGTGGCACTACTAACAACCAAGCTCCATCCATAAACAGTGGGATATGGTGGAGCACAGCCTTATATAGCATGATAATTGAGCACGTTTGATAATTCAGTACAGGAAATTCATCGTTCAAATGAGATAATTGTGTGCTAACAATGAGATTTATAAGCCATTTCTACTAAATCGCAGCTCATGTAGAATCTGGAAAAAATGACCAATCTTCCCAAACACCGAGGTGTGGGGCCCCCAGAGGCATGGGGCCCAATGCAGTTGCATTAGTTGCATAGGCGTAAGACCGGCCGTAAGTATTTCCTCAGGAGTGGTTGGTGATAGAAATATAGAATTCACATGGCGCAGCAGAGGATAATTTTTTATATTTGCATCAGTAGTTTTAGATGGACCAATAGGAGTGTAATATGCCTGAGCCGAAGTAACAAAACTATGATTTAATGCATCTACAATTAATTTTGTAGATGAATAAACTCGTCCATCAACATTTGACCTTTGGGGAAAACTGGATGATTTGTCAGCTAATAATAAAATAATTGCCAGAAGAACTAATTTATCTCCTGGATGGTTTGTTTTCGCCAAAAATATCATTAAATAAGGTCCAAGTTCTTGTTGGGTTTCACCTGTTTTGGGCAAATTGCTCTTCGTAGTATTGGTGCTTAGCTAATTCTTTGACATGAGTAAGGTGGTTTCAGAATTTTTTGTTACTTTCAAAATCTATAAGTAGCTTTGATCTTTTATAAATGCGAAATAAGTAGTCTCTATGCTTGATAGAAGAAATGATCCCTTGTGTTATCCGTGGCTTTGAGTTTGTATTCCCTTCTTGTGTATTTTCAAACATGCATGTGTGTATCTGCAAAACTTTTCGTGGAGCTTACAACAAAATCAAATTTTTCATTAACATTCCATTCTAAGTATTGCATCAGTAATGAATCTAAAGTTTCGTATAGATCGCGGTCAAAAGCAATGGTATCAACATTGCATGTATCTCCAAAGAATTTTTGTTTGACATCCCTTATTAACTCCTTGAGAGCCGGTCTACGGCATATTTGTACTTCGATTTCGGCCTAAAAAACAGCAGTTTTCGGTTGCCTTACCAACGCCCTAGCTCCTCCACCGATTGTGCTAGTGAGCTGTTCAAGAGCTCAAACGGATCGGCCAGTCTAGTAGATCGCACTCGAAAAATAATTTTTTGGTTGGGGGGTGCAGATTTTTTGTGACTGACGTCATAAGTGAAGTAGTTTTAGGGTCATTTTGGCTCATGTTACCTGGCCTAGGGCCCAACCGCTAGGCCAAAGTGTTTTGCTGAAGTTTTCATTGGAAACTAGGCTCGAGTCCAAGTCTTTTGAGCCTTTGATCGACTCTCTAGCGTTTCTGGTTCAAAACTTATTTAGCTAATTAGTCAAATATTTTTACTAACTTACATCATAAGTTTTGAACCCGAAACCCCAGCAGGTCATCCAAAGTATCAAAAGACTCGGATTGTAGCTTAG